>Ga0209131_1001936_pt1 | contig 14224 bp, 16 predicted proteins | sample GraSoi_2013_40cm_FD_185826 | JGI IMG/M metagenome (GOLD analysis project Ga0209131, IMG submission 185826) | Grasslands soil microbial communities from the Angelo Coastal Reserve, California, USA - Sample 9_17_2013_40cm (SPAdes) (version 2) | ecosystem: Environmental > Terrestrial > Soil >...
CTGCCGATCGCGCTGGTGGCGTTTACTCGTTTTGGATATCTCATGCGGCGCGTCTTCTTCCGGCTGATGCTCACCGATCTCAACAACATTCTTGACGGGCTCGGCGAACTGGAAGAAAAAGGCGTGGAGACGATCGATTGCCGGCGCGCGCAATTCTCTGACAAGGAACCGATCATTCGCCTGCGCATGATCTGCCAGTCGTGGAAGGTGATGTTCCAGGCGGAGTATTCCTCCGGGCAGCCGCTGCGCATGCTGGTGGATCTGAGGGCCTCGGTGGATGGAGCGTTGGGCCGCGGATCAGCGGCTTCGGGCGCCGAAAAAGTTGGGGAAACTGCATCGCCTGCGCCGCGAGCTGCCGTTGCTGCTGCCGGTACCGGTGGAAGTGTCGCAACGTCGCAGACAGTAGAACCGAGCCAGAATGAAACGGCCGCCGATGCGGACGCGCCGGAATTCGACATCTCTGCCGCATCGCAAGAATGGAATCCGGATGCGGACTCGCAACCGGGCGAAAAGAAATAGGAATTCTGCAGGACTGCACGAAAAGGAAACTCGCAAGTGGATCAACCGACGGTACTCGTTATCTCCGACGACGTGGAATTTTCCCGAAGCATCACCGCGCGCTGGCAGATGGAGCGCCACGTGCCTACGTTCACGCTGATCAGCGGAGATCTGTGGCCACGTTCCGTCGATGACTTTGCGGTGGCCATCGTCGGCCCGCTGCGCCGGGAACTGCTTTCGGTAGTGCTGGAGCCGCTGCATTCGACCCAGCAGCCGCTGTTTTGTGTTTGCAATGACGGGCCCACGGCGCAGCTGGTGCGCGAGCGTTGGCCGCGGATCTCTGTGTTGCGCTGCGACGAGAACTGGCTCAACGTTTTAATTCTGGCGGCAGGGGAAGCGGTGCTCCGCGCCGGGGCCGAAGCCCGCGCCCGCGCCTCCGAAGAAGCTTGCATCACGCTGCAACGGCAGGCCATGCTTGGCCGCTACATACTGGAAATGCGTCACGGCCTGAACAATGCGCTTACGTCGCTTCTGGGCAATTCCGATCTGTTGCTGATCGAACCCGGCAGTCTTTCGGCGCAGGCCCGCGCGCAGATTGAAACCATTCGAAACATGACGCTGCGTATCCACGAAGTGTTGCAGCGTTTTTCGTCGCTGGAAAATGAAATGAATGTGGTGGCTCAGCAGGTGGAACGGGATTCAGGAAAATATCGCGTCGCTACTGCAGCGGGCGACTGAAACAAGGCCTATATGCATAAGCTAATCGCGACCAGCACCATCCTCGAACACGAACTCTCGGAGTTGCGCCTGTTGGTGGAGCGCCAAACTGGAGTGGTTCTCGATTGTCCCAACAGCGCTTTGGCCGCGCACGTCGCCGACTATGTTGAAGAGCAGGGCTTGGGATCCTCCACCACGCTGCTCGAACGACTTCGCTCCTCGGACCAGGATCCTTCGAGCCTGCGGGGTTTGCTCGATGGGCTTGTCAGTGTGAATACTGGGTTCTTCCGTCATCCCGGAGCGCTCAATGCTCTGACGCGGCAGGTGGTGCCGCAGCTTTGTGCGCGCAAATCCGGCGACGGTCCCAGCCCCCTCCGCATCTGGAGCGCAGGCTGCGGCAGCGGAGAAGAGACTTACTCGATCGCGATGGCTGTTTGCGATGCATTGAGTCACAGCGCTGGGGTAGCGACTAACGGTAACGGCTCAAGCCATGGCAGCCGCAACGGAAATGGAAAGTCTACCGCCAGAAATGGAGGCATAGCCGATAGCGCGCAGAGCACGTCGGCATCTACGAACGTGGGCCTGTCGATTCACATCGTAGGCAGCGACTTGCTGCCGCACAACATCGAAACGGCGGATCGTGGAATATATCGGCAGTCCGCTCTGGACGGCCTGCCACCGGCGACGATTCGCAATTACTTCTCCAAGATCAGTTCTCCGGTTGCTTCACCCAGCGCAGTGCCGGACGATTTCGAGGATGAAGACCGAATTTACACCGGGGCTCAAGGAAAGAATGGAGCGGCCGGCGCATTGCAGGCCAGTCCCGCTAATGCTGCGCACTTGCTGGTGAAGCCGCGCCTGCGCAGTCTGGTGACTTTCAACTGCATGAACCTGGCCCGCCCCGGCTACATCGGACGCTTTGACTGCATATTCTGCATGGACGTGTTGCCGCACTTCTCCCGCACGCAGCGGATTGCGCTGCTTGAGCGCCTGCATCTTTATCTCGAACCCGGCGGATACCTCTTCCTTAGCCAAACCGAAAAACTTAGCGCTCCCAACTTGAATTTCCGCTCTGAAACCTTCGACGGATATACGTTCCACCGCAAACCGTTGGCGGCCAGCGCGGCGTACGGACGGTAAGTCCGCATTCAAATACAGAATTGAGTCGGCCTTTCCTCCTTCATACCAACTCGATGACTACTTTCCCGCATGCGCGGATCAAGTCTTGATCCAAGGTCGCTAACGGTAGGTCGTTGGTCTTGGCGAGGTCAAGATAGGCGGCGTCGTAAGCAGTCAAGCCGTGCTCGCGGCTGAGGGACTGAATCCGGTCGAATACCGTGTCAGGTTGTAATTCCTGCAGCACAATCGGAAGCGTCTCCAGGTCGCGAAGGAACGTCCGGATAAGGTCGCGGGAAATCCGCTTGCGCTTTTCGCCAACCAGCAGGGCGTTGAGGACTTCGTGCGGCCAGAACGAGGGCGTGATTGCCGAGTCGCCGTGTTTGAACATGTGGGCGACTTTGCTGGCTAGGGCAGAGTCTTCATCGGGGAAGCACCAGGTCAGCACGACCGACGCGTCCACAACAAATCGGCTCACCGGCGCCCCTCATTGACCAGGTCTTTAATTTTAAGTCCGCGCAATGACAGCTTATGCCGCTTGCCGAAACTTGCCAATCGCTCGGCCGCGTCTGCGACGGGACTCTTGCCATCGAGCTTTCCCATGCGCTCTTTCAGCAGCTCTCCCAGAAGACGGGAAACGCTCGTGTCGCGGCGGGCGGCCTCGATGCGAGCCCATTGGGCGACGTCCTCTTCGAGGGTCACGGTTACATTGCGTAAGCGATTGGTAGAGGACACGAAAATAGTGTAACACGAAAATCATGTAATTAAGGCTGGTTGACCATCTTTGTCCAGTTTGTCTAAAATAGACAAATGCGTACCGTCTCCGCTACTGATGCCAAACAACGCCTTGCGGCGCTTCTCGACGCCGCCCAACGCGAACCGGTCCTCATTCGCCGCCAGAATCGCGATGTTGCGGTGATCATGTCCGCACAAGAATACGAGCGCATTCGCAGGCTCAACATCGCCGAGCTTAAGCAAACGATGGACCGCATCGGCGCTGAAGCCGCAGAGCGGGGCATGACCGAGGAAATCCTTGCCGACATTCTGAAAGCTGATACTCCGAAAGACTGAGGCGCGCCGATTCATGCGAAGCCCGCGTCGTCTCGTCGTGGACACCAACGTACTCGCACGCGCCGTCATCTTCCCGCGCTCCGTTCCCCGCCGACTCGTTGACGACGCCTTAGACCTGGACGTCGTGCTATTGTCCGAGGCCACGATGAGCGAACTAACGGAAGTTCTCTCCCGCTCAAAGTTCGATCGTTATGTCAGCAGGCAAGATCGCAGGCTCTTCCTGGGCCAACTCGAAAGGGCCGCCGAGATCGTTCCCATCATTCAGCTGGTGTGCGAATGCCGCGACCCGACGGACGACAAGTTTCTGGAAGTGGCGCTGAACGGGAGGGCTGATGTGATCATTACTGGCGATGCGGATTTGCTGGCGCTGCATGCGTGGCGGGAAATTGCAATTCTGTCGCCGGGGCAATACGTGAAACGTTAAAACCGGGTTACTTACTTCACGCGAACAAAAACTCCTTTGTCCGCAATTCCTTGATCGTGTCCCTTAGCTTTGCAGCCTTCTCGAACTCAAACCGCTTGGCCGCTTCGCGCATGTCGCTTTCGAGCTTCACGATGTACCCATCCAGCTCTTCTTGCGACTTGAACTCCGGCATACCCTCCGCTTCGCCGCCAGTGAGGTCGGTGTAGTCGGCGGCGATGATGCCGGCCAGCGTCATGTCCAGCGGCCGCACAATCGACTCCGGGGTGATTCCGTTCTCTTCGTTGTAAGCCGTCTGAATCGCGCGCCGACGCAAAGTCTCGTCCATGGCCCGCTTCATCGAATCCGTCATGCGGTCGGCATAAAGAATCGCGCGGCCGTTAAGATGACGGGCGCAGCGGCCGATGGTCTGAATCAAAGATCCCCACGACCGCAGGAAGCCCTCCTTATCCGCATCGAGAATCGCGACCAGTGAAACTTCGGGCAAGTCCAGGCCCTCGCGCAGAAGATTGATGCCGATCAATACATCGAACTCGCCCTTGCGCAGGTCGCGGAGAATCTTCACCCGCTCCAGCGTTTCAATTTCCGAGTGCATGTAGCGGCACTTTACTCCCACTTCGGCGTAATACTCGGCCAGGTCTTCGGACATGCGCTTGGTCAGCGTGGTTACCAGCACGCGTTCGCCTTTCTCGACGCGCGCACGAATCTCGTGCAGCAGATCGTCGATCTGACCTTTCACCGGCCGCACCTCGACCTCAGGATCGATCAGACCCGTAGGCCGGATGATCTGCTCCACCACCACGCCTGCCGATTTCGTTAGCTCATACGGCCCCGGCGTCGCCGAAACATAAACCAGCTGATTGGTGCGATGCTCGAATTCCTCGAACGTCAGCGGACGATTATCCAGCGCCGAGGGCATGCGGAAGCCGTATTCCACCAGTGTTTCCTTGCGCGAACGGTCGCCGGCGTACATGCCGCGCAATTGCGGTACGGTCTGATGAGACTCGTCAATAAACATCAGGAAATCGCGCGGAAAATAATCCAGCAATGTCGGCGGAGGCTCGCCCGGCATCCGTCCCGTAAAATGCCGCGAATAATTCTCAATCCCATGGCAGTAGCCCATCACTTTAATCATTTCCAGATCAAACTTTACCCGCTGATGAATGCGTTGTGCCTCGACCACGCGCCCTTGCTTCTCCAATTCCACTTCCCACCACGCGAGCTCTTTCTTGATCGACTCCACCGCCGACGCGCGCGTTTCATCTTTCATTACATAGTGCGTCTTGGGATAAATCGGCAGCCGCATGTATTTCTGCTTCACCGTGCTGAACAACGGATCGATCTGCGCGAGCGACTCCACCTGATCTCCCCACAGCTCGATGCGGTAAGCCATGTCGTCATAAGTGGGGAAGACCTCGATCACGTCGCCGCGCACGCGGAACGTTCCGCGCTTGAACTCGCCGTTGGTGCGCTCGTAGAGGATGTCGACCAGTTTGCGCGTGATGTCCTCGCGCGTGATCTTCTGGCCTTTTTCCAGAAACAACATCATGCCGTAGTAGGCCTCGGGCGATCCCAGGCCATAGATGCAGCTCACGGAGGCCACAATCAGAGCGTCGCGCCGCTCAAATAGTGACTTGGTTGCGGAAAGCCGCAGCTTGTCGAGTTCATCGTTGATGGTCGCTTCTTTTTCGATGAACAGGTCGGCGGCCGGAACGTAGGCCTCGGGCTGGTAGTAGTCGTAATAAGAAACGAAATACTCAACTGCATTGTGCGGAAAGAAATTCTTGAACTCGTGATAAAGCTGCGCTGCAAGTGTTTTGTTATGCGCCATCACCAGCGCCGGACGGTTCACCGCCTCGATCACCTTCGCCATGGTGTAAGTCTTGCCGGAGCCGGTGACGCCCAGCAAAACCTGATGCTGCTCGCGGTCGTACACTCCGCGCAGCAAGGACTCGATGGCGCGGCCCTGGTCGCCCTGCGGTTTGTAATCGGAAACGAGTTTGAAATCCATGAAAGAAGCCTTTAGCTATTAGCTCCTAGCCTTCAGCTGCCCTCACAGAAGGCAATTTCGGCAAGTGAGAATCTTTCTATTATACCGCTGGCAAAAAGAAGGATGTCGTGCAGGTCACCGGCGTCCAACGCATGAAGGGAACTACTTCTTGATTTCGCAGACAGCAGGAAGACGGTAGATGGCAAGCGTTCCTCCCGCGGCTATCGCGACGAAATCGCCGGATGGCGAAATGGCCGTGCCCTGTTTGAGACTCTCGCTATTCTCCGGGAAACTTCGTTTCCAATCGAAACAAGACTTGCCCGTAAACGTGTCTAACACCTCAACTTCCTGGCGGTTGTCTAGCTCATCACCTACACCTAGTCCCATGGTTGCGAGGGCCACGAAAATCTCACCTGCATTTCGAAAGATCGAAATCCGCCGACTGAAGCGGTTGAATAGCGTTCGCCTTCCATCGCTTGACCAAGTGATATCACCCCAGCCCTTAGGTGGATGTAACCTCTGCTCCTCCTTTCCGGTGAAACTGACCACGCGAGCTCCCTTGCAATCCGCCAGGTAAAGCGTGTCGTTACTGGCAAAGTGCACGCTCTCCGAACACTTAGCTCTTGGTCCCGCATAAAAGGAACCTAGCAACTTCCCGTCGATAGTCTCGGTGCGTATCATGTCACCTTCCCGTAACACTACGGCCTCGTCTGACACGTCTTCCAGTTGTTTGCTCCCCTGCCTGATGAGTTCTATCTCTGGCAAGACACGGTAAATCTTCCAGGTACCCTTCTTCCTTTCCGCAGCTGTATTACCCCATCTTTCTGCTGCCGTGTTACCCGACCGCGAAACCAGACGCAGAGAAGGCAGATCCTGGGCTGTAGTCAAGTCGGCGGAGAGCAAGACTGCAGGGAACATCCCTACAGGAGTTGTGAGAATCTGACCCCCGCTGGAGGGGTGAAGGGACATCCCCGTGCGGTAGCGAGAAGTCTGCGCGTACGGTCGCAGGACCCCGTCTTCGTGACGGATGAGCGATAGAGAGCAGTTCGTGCTCAGCCACTGTTGACAGAGACCGACCGCAATCGCTGTGTCCGAGACGAAAGCAATTGACGATACCGAAACCGTTTCTCCTTGGGTTGCGAGGAGATTCGACAGATTGAGAGTCGCGATGGGCTTAGGGCGGGAAGTCTCCGAGGCGTAACTGGTCACGAAGCAACTCGTCACGACTGCAAACAGAAAAAGAACTCGCTTCATGGTGCTCCCTCCGCTCTCTACAAGCACAGCTTACAGAGCGCGAAGGCGGACGGAGCCCATCCTGTGACACTTTCCGAAGTGCCACAAATCCAATGTCAATGTGGCAGGAAGAACAAGGCCCGCGAGAGAAACGGCGAAAATCAGCGGCCGAGGAAGCTATTGCGGACGGCACCTCCTTACAACTCCGCCAGCACCCGGTGCACTAGATAGATAGAGATCGATCCTTCGCCCACGGCGGAGGCCACGCGCTTAACATTTCCGGCGCGGACATCGCCCACGGCAAACACTCCAGGCAGGCTTGTCTCCAGCATTTGCGGCACGCGTTGTAGCGGCCAATGGTAGTTCTGGATGATGGGATCCAGATCGCGCCCAGTGAGGATGAAGCCTTTGTTGTCCATGGCAACGCAGTCTTTCAGCCACTCGGTGCGTGGAGACGCTCCCGCCATAATGAAAACGTGGCGGATGTCATGTGTCGAGGTCTCGCCTGTGTTTTTGTCCTGCCAGGTGACACTCTCCAACTGCGTGTCGCCCTCGAGGCCAACGATCTCCGTGCAGTAATGCATCTCGATCGCCGGATTTTCCTCGATGCGCTGGATCAGGTAGCGCGACATCGTGTCCGACAACTGATTCGACCGAACCAGCATGTGAACTTTGCTGGAGGTTTGAGACAAGTACACCGCGGCCTGACCCGCGGAGTTCCCGCCGCCTACGATAATCACATCTTCTTTGCCGCACACTTGCGCTTCAATGTAGGTCGCTCCGTAATAAACGCCCTGGCCTTCGAACTTCTTCAGGTTGTCGATTTTCGGCTTGTTGTATTGCGCGCCGCTGGCGATCACCACGGTGCGCGCGCGAATCGTCTGTCCGCAATCGACGCTCAACTCGTACGGCCGCCGCTCGCAATTCAGTTTCATCACGTTGTTGGCAATCAGCATCTTGGCGCCAAATTTTTGCGCTTGCGCGGCGGCGCGGCCCGCCAATTCCTGGCCCGAGATTCCCAGAGGGAAGCCCAGATAATTTTCAATCCTGGAACTCGACCCTGCCTGTCCGCCAGGAGACTCGGCCTCGATCACCAGAACATCCAGGCCTTCCGACGCGCCATAAACAGCGGCGGCCAGGCCGGAGGGTCCGGCGCCAACGATTACCAGATCCCGCACCTCCGTGGCCGTAATGTGAGCGTTCAGCCCGAGGCACCGGGCCAGTTCCTGGATCGACGGCCTGCGCAGCACCGTACTGTTATTACAGATGACCACGGGAACGTCCTCGGGCGAAACATGAAATTGGTCAAGCAAGTCCTGGTAGCCGGTGTCCGTATCGAGATCGACGTAGGTGTGCGGGTGTCCGTTGCGGGTGAGAAACTCGCGCAGACGCAGGGTTTGGGCCGAGTGCCGCGATCCCAACAGAATCACGTTTCCCAAGCCGCGGCTAATCAGCGCCACCCGGCGAAGGATGAAGGCGCGCATAAAGATTTCGCTCAGTTCCGCGTCGCGCGCGACCAGAGTCCGCAAATCGTCGCTGCTCATTTCGAGAAATTCGCCGGCCTCCGTAACCCGGCCGCGAACCAGGCAGCGCCGGCCCGAGACCATGCTCATTTCCCCGGTAAACCCTCCGGGATCGTGATTGACGATCAACCGCTCGCCATGCCAGTCGGGCTGAACAATTTCCATGCGGCCGGAGAGCAGCACGAAAAATGGGACGTCGCTGTCGCCCGGCTCGAACAGAATGTCGCCTACTTTCACCTTTCGTACCTTGCTCAAAGGACGAACGCGGTTGATCTGTTCCGCAGTCAGCACGGGAAAAGCCTGAGCACGGACGTCGGCGGACATAGGTTTTATCTGGTCAGCGGACAGAGGTGTTAGTTGGGAAGCCATGGTTTCTCCGGCAAGAAACAATCGAACAAAGGTTGAGCCTAGTAGATGACGCTGACAGCGGTTCGGGTTCAAACCGAGCAAGATCACAAGGCCGGAGAGAAGGCTACATCTCGCAACCTACTTTGCCGTGGCGCGGAACTTCTTGTAATCGCGGTAGGTCTGTTCCATCTCCACGTTGAAGTTCTTGAGCAGGGCCAGGCGGATATCGACCTTCAGCGCGAAGTGCTTGGGCAACCAGACTTCGTCGTTCACTCGTGTCTGCTCAACGACGATGCGCGATCCCCTATGAATGCGCGCCAGGAACCATCCCAGGGAAACCGTGTCAATGCACGTGACATCCAGTTTGGCCAACTGGGCTTCGTCCTTATCGATCCACACCCTGCCGTGGAACTTGGGCAGGAACTTCGCCTCTTTCATGTGCGGCTCGTATCCGGGCTGCGGCTCTGCGTCGATCACCCAGGCATCGCGACCTCCCAGGGACTCCGTTCCCACCAGGTGGAAGTTGTAGGCATCGGCCACCTCGCGCACGAACTTGCGGCCATCTTCGCGATCTTTTTCTTCTTTCTGGGTGCGTTTCCTGCGCGCTTCCTCGGATTCGTTCTTGCGCTTGTCGACGATCTTCTGAATCTTCTTCTCTTCCTTGGCCGAATCCTCGGCGTCGAGGGGCTTACCGTCCTTTTCGATCAAGCGCTGGACCTGCTCGCCGTAAAGCTCCATCACCTCGTAGGTCTTCACGTCGGTGGACCTCACGTCGCCCTTGCCATCGAGCTTGTGCTCCTCGTCGCGCTCAATGTAGGTGTAGTCGCGCAACCGTTTCTCGTTCTCGATGTCCTTGTCGGCGCCAACGCGAAACAACTGCTGCATCTGTTCTTGTGAGAGCTTGCCGTTGGAATCGGGTTTCAAATCGAGCCGGGAAGCTGCGCCTGACGGCGGGGTGGGAGCGGCGGATGTGGATTGATCCTGTTGCCCGAAGCCGGGTACGCCGGCAAGCAGAACGATGAGTACGGCGATTAGCACGAAAACCGACTTTCTCATAAGGACATTACGTGCTTAGAAGGCCGGAAGTTTCCTCAGGATGCATGGCTGACGGCCAACGGACGACCAACGACCAACGACTAACGACCATTCTTGTAGGCCTTGCCCAGGCACTCTCCCTGGAACAGCCGCTCGTCCACGCGATGCAGCCGCTTGGCCATGGCCGGAGTGATGAGCGGGTAGTGCTTGATATCGAACAGGTGATACACGATGAACCAGACGGGTTTGTCGGTGGTCATCCAATTCTGGCGGTCGAAGTGTTTCAGGTTGACGGGAACCGAAAAGCGTCGCAGGGTGCGCTCGCGCCGCAGATTGACGTACGTATTGAAATAACTGATCGCCAGCTCGCGCAGCGTGCGATGGACCGGCTCACGCCAGCGGCATCCGGTGTAATTCGATTTCGCGACGGCGCCCCAGCAGTCGTTCTCACGAAAGATGGCGATCACATGGTCGGTGTCGTGCTCCGCTTCGAAGTCGAGCAGCAGCGGAGGAAATCCGTTCGCGCGCAATGCCGCCGCAGCGAAGATGGCGCCCTCGAGGCAGTGTGCCGTCTGCTCGGCCAGCACGCGCCGCGGCGACCATGCCGTATCCGCGAGGTGATACGGAGCATCGTCGAGAAATTTCTGAATGCCGTGAGGATCTTTCATGCTGCGCAGCTTGCGCAGCTCTGAAGCAGTGAAACTGCCGGTGGAGTCACTCATCGTCGCATGAGTTTACATGAGAGCTTGCCCCGAGAAGAACAAGGGAGGACGATTGGCCGCCCGGCAGCCTTTTAAGGGAAAAGTTCCGCCAGTTCGTGGGGCGTATCCACGAGCACATCGGGCCTTGCCTCCTCCAGCGTATGCGGGGCAAAACCGTAGTTCACGGCCACCGTCCACAGTCCGGCGTTACGTCCGGTTTCAACGTCGACATGGGAGTCCCCAACGATCGCGGCTTCTTCCGGGCGCACCGCGTTTTCTTCGAGCAACTGGCGAGCGCCTTCGGGATCGGGCTTCTTTGTAGCAAAACTGTTTCCGCCGTAAATCTGAGTGAAGAATGGTCCCAGTCCGAGCGCTTCAACAATGGCTCGCGAGGGAAGCACCGGCTTGTTCGAAAGCACCGCCATCTTGCGTGATGCACCATTGGATGCTTGTTGAATGGCGGTGAGCGCCTCGCGGATGCCGGAATACACCGTGGTGTGGTCGAGTTTGTGTTCTCGGTAGTAAGACAGGAAAAACTGCAGGCCCTGGCGCACGATAGCTTCATCGACCGCCTCGCCGCCAAGTGCGCGCTGGATCAGAATGGGCGCGCCATCTCCCACGTAGCTGGCAATCACGTCATCGGGAAGTTCGGGCCTACCGATGTGGCGCAGCGCGGCATTCACGGAGTGAACCAGATCGAGGCGTGAGTCAATCAGGGTGCCATCAAGATCAAAAATCACCAGCCTGATTGTGCGCGGGTCGAAGGCGCGGCGAGTGTGGATCATGCACATTAAGGATAAATGATGGGAGCATTCAGCACTGACGACTCAGCAGTCATCGTTCGCTTTCGGTTGCGGTCGGTCGCCCAGCCCGGCGAGACAGAAATTGTGCAAATTCATGACACGCCGCTGACAAACTCCGGCGCGGTAGCGCCCTAGGATGGGGATGGGTCGAAGGTCAGAGAAAGTCGTGACCCGAGTCCCTGCAACAGGACGTCAGGCCCTCCCCCGTCCTCAACTTTTTACGAAGGAGAATCAGATGCTACGTTTGTTCGGTCGCACGATCGCTATTCCTTTATCCCTCGGGCTGATGCTGGCGGGTTTTTCCGGCACGGCGCTGGCGCAATATAAACTCGCTAAACTTGTTTCGAACCAGTCCGGCCAGGCTAAGAATACCGATCCCCTGCTTGTGAATGGATGGGGACTGGCTTACGGTCCGGGCGGACCATTCTGGGTCAGTGACGAAGGCACAGGTTGGTCCACACTTTATGACGGCATGGGAACCCCGCAAGCCTTGCAGGTGGTTGTTCCAGCCTTCAATAGTTCCAGCGGAGGCTCGCCGACCGGGATTGTTTACAACGGTTCGCAAGAGTTTAATGTCCAGGGCTGGGCATCGATCTTTCTATTCGCCACGCTGGACGGCACCATCAGCGGCTGGGCGCCGCAGTCGAATCCCACAGAGGCTATCGTCGCCGTCAACAACTGGAGCTCGGGCGCGGTCTACACCGGCCTTGCCATTACTAACTACACCTCCGGAAACTTTCTGTTCGCCGCCGACACCGCCAACAATAAGGTGGACGTCTATGACGGTAGCTTCAATTTTGTGACGTCATTTACTGATTCCACCGTTCCCAAGGGCTTCACGCCGTTTGGCATTCAGGATATCAATGGGCAGGTTTACGTCTCGTTCGCCGATTCGTCGGGCGGCCCCGGCGGTTACATTGACATCTTTACCGAAGCCGGAGTGTTCGTGAAGCGCCTGGCGCAGGGCAAGCCTCTCAACCAGCCGTGGGGATTCGCGATGGCGCCGAAGAACTTTGGATCGCTCGGCGGCGCTCTGCTGATCGGCAACAATATCAACTTTGCAAGCACGATCAGTGGTTTCAGTCCGAAAAACGGGCAGTTCGTAGGCATGATTAAGAACTCCGCTGGGAAGCCGATCGTGATTGACCAACTATGGGGAATCGAATTCGGTGGGGGGACTGCTGCGAACGGCCACAAGAACCAGCTTTTCTTCGCCGCTGGTCCAAATAACAACGTGGATGGATTGTTTGGACTGATCGAGCCTGTTGACAGTGATGGGGATGGTGATGGCGGCAAAGTCAGGGACCGCTGATTCGTGGCAGATTCGTAATTCAAGAAGGCCGCCAGAGATGGCGGCCTTTGCATTTTATGTTGACATCAATCCATATTTCTAGTAGTATAGAAATATGCAGACGTTGTCTTCCCGCAAGTCCAGCGAACAGGTCGCCAAGTACGCCGACATGTTCTCGGCCATGGGAACCGAGCCGCGGCTGCGCATCATGCAACTCCTGCTCTCGGCGCACCCTGAAGGGCTCGTGGTGGGCGACATTCAAAGCGAATTGGATATCCCGAACTCGACCCTCTCCCATCATCTTGAAAAGCTGAAGACGGAAGGCCTGGTGGAAGTCCAGAGGGAAGGAACGTTTCTGCGCTGCACGGCCAATACCGGGGCTTTGCAGGAGTTGCTTCAATTTCTCTATGCCGAGTGCTGCACGCGCAACAAGGCAGTCAAGCCGGAACAGATCGTTCGAATCTGCAGGTAGGAGAACAACTCATGAGCACCACCGACGCTGCCGACATCAAGGAAGTCGTCAGAGAAAAATATGGCGAAGCCGCTTTGCGGGTGAAGTCCGGGGGAAGTTCCTGCTGCGGAGCCACCGCCAGCACTGGTTGCGATCCGATCACGGTCAATCTGTACGACGCCACGCAGGCCGGGCAAGTCCCAGAGGAAGCCTTGCTCGCGTCGCTCGGCTGCGGTAATCCCACCGCGCTGGCCAAGTTGAACCCAGGCGAGATCGTGCTCGACCTCGGCTCTGGCGGCGGCATCGACGTGCTGCTGTCGGCGAAGCACGTTGGCGCGACCGGCAAAGCGTACGGCCTTGACATGACCGACGAAATGCTTGCTCTCGCCAACGAAAACAAACGCCGGGCCGGCGTGACGAACGTTGAGTTTCTCAAGGGTGAGATCGAAAATATTCCGCTGCCTGACAACTCTGTAGATGTGATCATCTCCAATTGCGTCATCAACCTCTCGGCGGATAAAGATCGCGTGCTGCGGGAGGCCTTCCGAGTCCTCAAGCCGGGCGGCCGCTTCGCCGTTTCCGATGTGGTCACGCGCGGCGAGATGCTGCCTGAGATTCGCCAAAGCGTGCTGGCTTGGGTGGGTTGCATCGCAGGGGCGCTCGAAGAAAATGACTATCGCAATAACCTGGCGATTGCCGGATTCGAGCAAATCGAGATTGAGCCCACCCGCATCTATCGTGCTGAAGACGCGCGGGAATTTCTCGCGGGGCAGGGAATTGATGTCGACGCGCTTGCCCCGCAGGTGGATGGAAAGTTCCTGAGTGCCTTCATTCGTGCGGTGAAGCCGAAAGCGAAAGAGGCTTGCTGTGGTCCGACGTGCTGTAACTGAGTTGAGTTCTCGATCAAGCTTAGCGAGCGGCGGCTATGCAAAAGTCCTACAACGTTTTGTTCCTGTGTACTGGCAATTCGGCGCGCTCGATCATGGCCGAGGCCATCATGAACCAAAAAGGTCGGGCTAATTTTGT
>Ga0209131_1001940_pt1 | contig 14205 bp, 15 predicted proteins | sample GraSoi_2013_40cm_FD_185826 | JGI IMG/M metagenome (GOLD analysis project Ga0209131, IMG submission 185826) | Grasslands soil microbial communities from the Angelo Coastal Reserve, California, USA - Sample 9_17_2013_40cm (SPAdes) (version 2) | ecosystem: Environmental > Terrestrial > Soil >...
TTTTTTGCATTGGGTCCTTGCTTGGAGCGCTCAACTTTATCTCCACAACCCTCGACCTGCGCGCAAAGGGCATGACCCTCATGCGCATGCCGATTTGCACCTGGGCCTGGTTCATCACTTCGTGCATTGCGCTGCTGGCGTTCGCCGTCCTCCTCCCTGCTTGCATACTCTTGATTTTGGATCGCACCGCCGGCACCAGCTTCTTCATTCCCTCGGGCTTGGTGGTAAGCGATCGCTTGCAACCGCACTCAGGAGGTTCGCCACTTCTCTGGCAGCACTTGTTTTGGTTCTTCGGACATCCTGAGGTGTACATCGCGATTTTGCCTTCCACGGGCATCGTTTCGCACATTCTGATCAACAGCATGCGCAAACCGCTCTTGAGCGCCCGCGTCATCATCTACTCGATGATGTCCGTCGGTTTCCTCAGCTACATGGTTTGGGGTCATCACATGTTTGTGAGTGGCATGAATCCATTCTCATCGCTGCTTTTTTCGTTCCCCACTCTCACCATCACGATTCCGATGACCATCATGACGCTGATCTGGCTGGGCAGCCTCTATGGCGCGAACATTCGAATCAACGCGGCTTCGCTCTTTGCGCTCGGCTTCATCTCCATGTTTGTCAGCGGCGGCGTAAGCGGATTTTTCCTGGCGCAGCCTTCCATTGACATCGTTTTGCACGCCACCTATTTCGTCGTCGGCCATTTCCACATGGTGATGGGCGTGGCTTCCATTTTCGGCGTCTTTGCCGGCACCTACTTCTGGTACGGAAAAATGACCGGCCGGATGATGAATGAAACCCTGGGCCAGCTTCATTTCTGGCTCACCTTCATCGGCACCTATTGCATTTTCATGCCGTTCCATTACCTCGGATTGGTGGGCAATGTCCGGCGCTACTCGGCGTTCGTGAATGATTTCACGGGGCCGCTGATGCCGCTGCATAAGTTCATCACCATCGCGGCACTTTGCACTGGCGCGGCGCAGCTCATCTTCATCTTCAACCTGATTTATAGCCGTTTCAAGGGCGTGCCTGCTCCGCAGAACCCGTGGGAAGGGACGACGCTCGAGTGGAGTATTCCTTCGCCTCCACCCTGGAATAATTTCGGCGGCAAGCATCCGGTGATTTATCACGACCCTAATCAATATAATGTGAAGGGTTCGAAAGGCGACTACATCATGCAGGATTCGCCGGAGCCGTCCGCGGGCTAAACGAATGGAATGGATTCGGGGCGGGGACGAAAGAGTTTCCGCTCCCTGTCCTCTAAGAAAAAGAACAGGAAAAAATGTCATCCACAATTTACCGGCCCGTTCGAACACCGCCCCCCGCCTTGCAAGGCTCGACGGCTCCTGCAGCCAGAGTTGCCAAAGTACTCTCCGGAGCAGAAGGGGCTTCTCAAAGCGGCATCTGGGTGGGCATCTTTGCGATCACCATGTCGTTTGCGGCTTTCACAAGCGCGCTCTTTGTGCGCCAGGGATCTGGGGCGGATTGGACGCACATCGCCCTGCCGCCCGTACTTTATGCAAATACGCTGGCGCTTCTGTTGAGCAGCGCCACTCTGCAAATGGCGCGGCGCGCGGTCACTGCCGTACCGTCCATTGAGCCCCGTTCTGTTCGAATGGCTTTGGTTTGGCTCACGGCCACCCTCGCGCTCGGATTCGTTTTCGTTGCCGGGCAATTCGAAGCCTGGCGGCAGCTCGCGGCGCAGGGTCTCTACCTCGCGACGAATCCCAATAGCTCGTTCTACTACGTCCTGACGGCGATGCACGGATTGCATGTGCTTGCAGGAATCGTCGCGCTTGCTTTGGTGATGGGACGAATTGCCGCGAGCCGCGCCGCATTTCGAAAGAGTACGTTCGAAGCGGCCGCGACGTATTGGCATTTCATGGGAGTTTTGTGGCTCTATCTGCTGCTTGTTTTGCGCACGAAATTGTAGGCGATTCGAAATGGGAGGGGCTGTGAGCGAGTCTGAAATGGCCATGCACGGGCACGGCGGCGCCCAGATGGAAGAATCGCCGTATTCGATTCCTTCGCGCAAGCTGACGATGTGGCTGTTTATTATTTCCGATGCGGTTACGTTTGGGGCCATGTTGTTTGCGTACGGATATCTGCGCGTCGCCACTCCCGATTGGCAGACTCCGTTCAAGTCCGCGAGCATCATCAATGTGGCGATCATGACCTTCGTGCTGATCACCAGCAGCCTGACCATTCTCGGCGCGGTGGAAGCATCCAAGGCCGGGGACAAACCCAAAGCTCTCCGTTTCCTCGCCTCCACAATGGTGTTGGGCCTCATTTTCGCGGGGCTGCATATCCGTGAGTGGTTCGGTTTGTTTGATCAAGGAATCAAGCTGAACTCCGGACTCTTCGGCCAAGCCTTCTTCAGCATTACGGGATTGCACCTGCTGCATGTAATCTGCGGGGTCGTGGCGCTGGGGGTGGTGGCGCGCAAGTATTCCAGCGGGAGCTTGACGCCGGGACATGTGGAAGCGACGGGGCTGTACTGGCATTTCGTCGACCTGGTGTGGATGTTCGTCGTGCCACTGGTCTATCTGACGAATATCGCGCGGTGATGCGGGCGACTGCGAAGGAGACGAAGATGGCGGCATCGGGAAAATCCGGAAACGTGATCGCAAAATATCTGCCGGTGTATTTTGTACTTCTGGCGATTGTGGCGATCGAATTTTTTCTCGCGTATCAAAATTTCTCCACGGCGGGGCTGGTGCGCATTCTTCTCTTCCTGGCGATCTGCTGCGCGGCCCTGGGCTTGATGTATTTCATGCACCTGGCGCAGGAGAAGCGCAGTTTGTTTCTTTCGCTGATTCCGGCCACGATCTTCGTCCTGCTGATGATGAATATGATCTGGTCGGACAGCATCCGCCTGCTACACATGCGGCCGTTCGCGCACTGAGCAGGCGCCGAGGGGAAGCGGGCCGAGGGGGGGCGCTGCTTCCCCCACTTTTCCCCAAGGTATTGACGGCGCGCGGGGCGGGAGAGATACTCTCCACTTAGCGGAGAAGAAATGAGCCGTATGAACCAAGCTGCACGAATCGCCGCCCGAGGGGCCGCCCTGATTGCGGCGCTGGCCGTTCCGGCGTTTGCTTACGCTCAGAACTGCGCGCTGTGTTATACGCAGGCGGCGGGCGCGGGTTCCCGCATGATTGTAGCGCTTAAGAGTGGAATCCTGATTCTGGTCGCTCCTCCCATGCTGATCTGCCTGGGCATCGCCTGGATGGCCTACAAGAAACGCAACCAATTCAACGAAGAGTAAGCACGAAATCCTGCCCGGTAAGCGGCTCATTCCCGATGAGATCCGCGCTGATGCGGCGGTCATTACGCTCTTCGGATTGCCGGATGAGGAACCAACCGGCTACATTCGCCACGTAAGACGGATAGCGAAAGGCTATCAGGTGCGATCGGCCGCTTCTCTTAGTGCGGGGAAAGGAGGGGCGACGCGCCGTTTACTGGAAACGTGCCGCACCGGCATGATTCGTTACTTTTTATCCCGATACTCACCAGGAACATCGTCCTGCGGCACCTCATGAGTGCGAACTTCCCCCTCGTCAGCGTCCCCGGCGTCTTCGACGCCCTTTACCACTTCGGCCTCGAACGCGTTTCCTTCCTCGAGCAACTCATCCACGCTCTCCGAATCCGCACCTTCGACGTTGGACAATCCCTGCAAATCTCCTGATTGCCCGCCGGCCCGCGCTCCCAGCCCCACCAGCGCGAATGCCACCGTATCCACGATTTGGCTTTTCCCCCGAACCTGTTTCTTAGTTGCGCCCGCGTTTTTCGGAGATGCCTTCTTCTTCGCCGCCTTCTTCTTGGGATTTACCCTCTTCTTAGTCAACATCTTCTTAAGCGCCTTCTTCATCGGCGCCGCCTTCTTGCCCGCAGTTCTCTTCGTCTGCTTCTTCTTGGTTTTCTTTTTGGTAGCCATACGCGCAGTGTACCATCGGTCGGCCATTCATAGCGCTGGGGCAAATGCCGATAAAGGACGCCCGCCTGGTATAGAGCGATGATCGAATCACTGCCACATTTCGCCGCGCGAAAGTTAAATTAGTCGTGGAGGACAACACTCAATTGGGAATTGTTGACGTGGATCTCGCCGTCGTATTGGATGAAGCCCAGTTTCCGGAATTTGTTCATGAAAAAATTGACCCCGGGACCGCGTTGTGCCAATCATTTGCGCCAGCATCTCTTGCGATATTTTGGGAATCACCTTTTGAGGTTGGCCTCGCGCGCCATACCGCGCGAGCAGCAGCAGCGTGCGCGCCAGCCGTTTCTCACCGGAGTTGAAGAGCTGGTCAATCAGGAGCATCTTTTCTTTCTTGATGGTACGTATGGAGCTGGCGGTCAACGCGACGGCCGTGGACACACGAAGAGGATAGCCTGCGAGGCAAAGCTCGCCAAAAAAATCATGCGCACCCAGAATCGTGGTAACTGCTGATGGCTGATGTTTCGTTCGGGTGGTGAGCCGCACCCTCCTTCTTGAATGTAGAAAAGCGTGTAAGCGGGCGCACCTTGCACATAGATCTTTTCTTTGTCCTGATAGTGCGAGACCTTGCCGCCCAGGCTGGCTCCTGACGAGAAAGGCGCAAGGTGTGAATTCATTTTGTCCATGCGTTTCATAGGTTGCTCCACCCCTGTGGCGGGGCCACGCACATTTATGGCTTCTCCGTTGACTTCACGGACTTCCGATGGGCTTCGTGCGACCACTGGAAAGCTTTATTGGCATGTTCCAACGCTTGTTTGGAATGCTCGTGTCCCGTCTGGTGATCTTCGTTTCCGTGATGCGCGGCGGCAGCACGGTGGGCGTGTGCGGCGAGTTCGTGGTATTCGGCAGCTCTTTGGTGCGAGTCGCTTGGCATAGTGCTTCCTATCCCTGGTCGCCTCTCCAGCTTGGAACGATTCGATTTTCCAAACTGTACAATAAGGAACACTCGCCACGGCCACGCTTCTTCGAATCAAATGAATATGACTGTTGCGTGGAAGAGGAGTCGACTCCCGCCGCTGGGTCGGCAAACCACCATTGGCCGGCAGGTGATCCGGGCTGTTTTGCTATTTCAACAAAGGTGTTCGTCAGGATATCAACTCAGAAGAACTCACCCATCTCTGGCGCGGTACTTGCTGCGGCGCGGTAAGCCGGCACCTGGAGGCTGTGCAGAATCAGCCGCAAAGTGCTCTGGTGCTGATAAAGAGTGGTCGATTTAAAACCCTGTTTCGCCTGCGGGCTGATGACGACGACAGCTACATGTCCGCCATTTGCCAAATCGCTGGTATCCGACTCGTCGAAGACAATGATCAGCAATCCATCCTTCTGAAAAACCGGGCTGGAGATCAAAGGCGCAATGTTCTGCTGCAGCCAGGAGTCAGCGACGTCCAGAGCGACACTCAAGGGGGGATCGTGAGCGTCATGCAGCAGGTCCGGGACAATAAAGGAAAAGTCCGGCAACTGGTTGTTGGCCAAATCCGAACTAAATTGAGAGAAGGGGGCGAGATTCTTGACCTGTGTGCTGCTAGTCGTTATATCGGTGAAATACGACAGAATATTGTGGCGCTTTGCGTAAGGATAGGAGTCGCCTCCGGTGTAGCCTGCGGAAGGAATGCTCTCCGCGTAGGATTTCCAGGTCTTGCCCGCGGCGAGCAGATCGCGAACGATGTTGTCCACACCGACCGGCCCCGTGAAGGCATCATCGTTGGTGACGATCTGCCCATACTGCGATGCCAGGCTGTTCAAATGCGGCATGGAGGAACTTCCAATCACTTCGGAATAGCTGTGGTTCTCCTCCATGACTAAAACTACATGCCCAAACTGGAGAACGTCCCCTGAGGCGGAGGCGGCGAACCCGGCGGCCTGGGACCACTGGAGGTTGACAGGCCACAACCCGCAGCTGCCACAAGCGCGAAGGCTAACAAGATCGAATTTGCAACGCGAGTAAGAGAGACGAATCGCATCCAAATACTATGGCATCCGGAGGCTGGCGCGTCTGTGCACGATTGCACAAGTTTGTTCAGAACGATTTTAGGGGTGGCATATCGAGGGCCATCGCGACCGCCGAAGCCACCGATGAAATTGTCATCCGAATTGGTGCACCTTGGTTACAATGCTGCCATGGTCGTTCATACTTTTGCATTTCGCTGGAAGCCGGGCGTGCGCGAAGATCAGAAGGTACGCGCGCTCGCGGAAATTCGCGAGTTGCAGGGGAAGATTCCGGGCCTGCTGGAGACCTGGGTTGGTGTGAACGTATCGCCCCGCTCGCAGGGGTATGAGCTTGGCGGCGTGATGAAGTTCGCCGACCAGTCCGCGTTAGACGCTTACGGAGCGCACCCTGTTCACCAGAAGCTGCTTCAATGGCTGATGCCGCTCATTGATCCGCTCGAAGTTGATTTTGAAGCGTAATGCGAACTGCGCCTCGCAGATTGCGGGCGGGTGGCGGCTAATCCTTCTGGGCGAGCAGGGAATGGCGCACGGCTTCCAGCTCTTTCTTCTTGGTTTTGTCCACCTCTGGGAAGGAAAGATGGAGTTCGTCGAGCGCCTGGATAATCGCGGAAGCCACGATCAGCCGCGTAAACCACTTGTTGTCCGCAGGAACCACGAACCACGGCGCGTGCTTCGTCGCCGTATTCTGGATCATCTCCTCGTAAGCTTCCTGGTAATCCTTCCAGAAGCCTCGTTCGTTGACGTCGGCCATGGAGAACTTCCAGTTCTTCTTCGGATCTTCCAGCCGCTCGAGGAACCGCTTCTTCTGCTCTTCCTTCGAAATGTGCAGGAAGAATTTTCGAATCACCACCCCATTTCGAGTCAAGTACTCTTCGAACGCGTTGATGTCCTCGTGGCGCTGTTCCCAGATATGCTTCGTAATCTGTTCGTCGGGCAACTTCTCCGCTCTTAGCACGGTGGGGTGGACGCGCACGATCAATACTTCTTCGTAGTAGGAGCGATTGAAAATGCCGATCTTGCCGCGTTCAGGAATGCACTTATGCGAGCGCCAGAGGTAATCGTGGTTCAACTCTTCATTGCTCGGTGTCTTGAAGGCGTGAACGTCGCATCCCTGCGGATTTACGCCGGACATAACGTGCTTGACCACGCCATCCTTTCCGGCGGCGTCCAGACCCTGGAGGACGACCAAAACCGCCCTGCGGTCTTGCGCGTAGAGTTTCTCCTGCAGGCGGCTGAGCACGCCTTCGCGGGCATCGAGTATGTTTTGCGCGTGCTGCTTGTTTTTGACGCCGGTCGTGGCGGCGGGGTCCCAGTCCTTCAGTCGAAACTTCTCGCCCTTCGTAATGCAAAAAGGTTCTGCCAAGCGCGAGGCCTCCTTGACGAGCTTGTCGTGTTTCATGGTTTCGGAAGTGTAGTACAGACGCGACGCTCAGAACAGCGAGCCAAGTCCCCATCCGAAGGCAGAGAAGCGGTTGTTGGCGTGGAAGAGAGATTTGTCCGAGAGGGAAAGGAAGCGGTTTAAACGCAGAATATTCAGCGCGTAATAAGCGCGAATGGGAACGTGGACGCCGGGCACGGTCCAACGAAGCTCTAATCCGATGGAGCCGTGAAGCACGCCATTTGTTGCGCCAAGAAGGAGCGGCTTGGTGGGGCCCAGCCAGTTGGGGAGCAGCAACCCGGAGCCGAGGTCGAAGAAGGCAGCGGCTTCTGTTCCGCCACCCAGAGGGAAGCGGTACTCGACGTTGGCGGCGGTGAGAAGATTTGCGCCCGCAGGCGAAGCGGAATAGATCGTCGCGCCGTTCGCCGCGGTACTTGCTGTTACCGCGTAGGGGCCGAGCTCACCGGGGCGAAGTCCGCGCACAAGTTCATCGGCTGAGAAGAGCTGCGCATAAATTGGCATGTCGCCGCGATAGCTGCCAGCGCCGCTGAACGTCGTTCGAAAAGCCCAAGCGCCCTTAGGCGTGAAAAACGGGTCGCGGAAAATGTGGCTATATTCGGCCGAGGTGCGGACCATGTTCTCGCCACCGCCGAGCCATCCTCCGGAAACGGAATTCGAAAACAGCACGCGCTCATTTCCGGTGTCGCGGGCCCAGCCGACCCCCAGTGAGCGGCTGGAAATCTTCGATTGAACGTCCCCGACCGTCACGCCGGGCACGTTCACGGCGGAGCTGAGCGGATACGACGTTGTTGTGCGCGAGAGAGTGTAGGTGATGCCGAGCGAATCGGTGTTGCTCAAGGGGTAAGTCCAGGGAATACTGATCCCTGTGGTGCGCGAGTTGAAAAACGGACCTTTGGTGCTGCTCGCGAACCGTGGCCGAATAACATTATTAAACACCGAGAAAGCCAGCGAGGCTCGCGTGCCGAAGATTCCCTCCTTTGCCAATCCGAGCACGATCTGCAGGCTCTCCGGGCCTCCCTCAAGCTGTGCCGAAATGAGCTCTTCCCGGCTCAGAAGATCGAAGACGGTGTAGATGATGCCGAGTGTAGATCCGAACTGGCCGATTCCGCCGACCAACGAAGCGCGTTGTTGACCGATCTCCTTCACTTGGAGGGAGACGTTGGCGGTGTGCGTCACCTCATCCATTTGCACGTGAATGTCTTCTTTGCGAATCGGTTTGAAGTAGCCGGTCCGCGCGAGCCGCGCGAGCCCCGCTTCCAGGGCACGATCATTTACGGGCTGTCCTTCCCGCAAGGGAATTCGGCGCCGCAAGTAGCGGTCGCTGAACTTGTGCAGTCCCTGGAATTCGATTCGCCGCACCACGTAGGGTTGAGATTCGCTCAAATCAAACGTGACGTGCACCGTTTGCTTGTCCACGTCAAAGACTGGCATGGCTTCGACGGCAGGAAAGGACAATGCAATGTCTTTCGGATTCTGCGGCTGAACGCGGGCCAGCCAGGAGCGCCGCAGATTCTCGATGACTTGCGAGGAATACGGCTGGCCCTCTTCTGCACTGAGAATCGCTACCGGCTTACCAGCGCGCTTTTCCGCGGTTTGCCGAAGGGCGGGGCTGGCCGCGATGGACTCGAAGCGATAGAAATGTCCCGCTTGGACGGGAATAGAAACGGAAAGCCCCGTTTGCGTTACGCCGTGCGGCCAGGGAAACAAGCGGCGCGATGATTCCTTGATCCGCTCGACTCGTGGATTTCCGATGCGCGCCTCCGGATATCCGTGGTTTTGATAATACGTGAGGATTCGCTCGCGGTCTTCTTCAAAGGCTTCCCGAGTGTATGCGTCCTTGCCCCGCAACGAAGCGAGCGGCTTCCCGGGCGCGATGTTGCGCATTTGCCCGCGCAATATTTTAGAAGAGAGTTGAGGGTCGCCGACGAAGTTCAACTGCCGTACTCGCAGATGAGGGCCATCGTTGATTTCGAATCGGACGGATACCGTCGCGTTCTTCGCTTCCTCCCGCTTGATATTAACGCTCGCTTCCGGGTGGCCCAGTTCATTCAGACCGGAGCGAATCGCGAAGGCAATCCGTTGAAGTGCCGCGGGATCGGCTGGTTTTCCAAAGCCAGGTGCGAGCTTTTTGTCTTCGAGCATCTTATCGATCTGTTTCTGCGAGAGCAGGCGAGAACCCGAATATTCCACTTTGGAAAGAAACGGCCGCTCCTCCAGATGAAAAATAAGAGCTATGTGTTTCTGGTTTTCGAGCGCTTGAGGAGGCGGGAGAGTTGACGACACTTCTTCCACTTGAATGGATTCGAACCACCCTAGCGTCGCGAGGGCGCGGAGATCTTTGTCAATTTTCGTAGCGTCGAAAGGCTCGCCTTGGCGGGATTTCAACTGGGCGGCAACTGCCGCGGGCGCGATGTGTCGTAATCCCGTGAAGCGAAGCTCTTCGAGGATGGGAGCGTCGCTTGCTCTGATAGGCTCACGAGGTGTTTCGGCTGGCAGGCCGTGTATCCGCGGCAAGACAGGCGTTGCGGACAGCAGAAGCGCCCCGAGGCAAACCGCGGTCTTGAAACAAGTCACCAGAATCTCTCCTTGCACCGAGGAGGATCAATGAACAGATGAAGAATCGGAGTGCGGGGTTGTCTCGTCCGGAGGGGACAGGGCCGTTCTTTCGAAAAGCAAACAGGCTCGCCCTGCCATTCGCGGGGGCGAGCCTGTCCGTTCCTGTTTCAGTGTTCTTAGTGGTCGTCGTTTTCTCCGCCGAGGAAGAGGCTGGAGATCGCCTTGGTGTTGGCATCGCAAGCGTGGTTCAAGCAAGGCAGCCGGAAGGCGCCCTCGATGGACTTCAGCAGCGAGAAGTGCGTGTAGAAGCTTCCGTCTTTCACGCCGTGCACGCCGTAATTGGTATCCACGATCAACAGAACCTGATTGGTGGTCGGCGCCACGCTGTAGTCGTTTTCGTCCCAGAGAACCACGATGGCATTGCGGCCGTCCTGCCAAACGGGAGAGCTATGAATCGCCTTCACGATGTTCCGCAAGGCCAGGTCGCCCAGATACATCAGGGCGGGGTTCAGCCCGACCTGTGTTCCATTGTTATCCGGGTCGTAGTCGCACTGCGGGCCCGCGTTTCCGCGTCCGTGCTGATCTTTGCATTGATTGGGCGCAATGAACGAGAAGTTCGGTACATGACCGGAGCTGAGATCTTCGAACAAACCATGGCTGCCTTCAAAGCCAACCACCTGCTTCAGGCTGAGTTCGGAGTTCCGCCCTTCCTGCACGCTTTGAAAATAAACGAACGGGTTATGCTTCGCGGCGTATAACTTGATCAAGGTCTGTTTCTCGCCCTTGATGGCCCCGGGAATATTGCTGCCGTCAGTGAAGAAGCCATCGGCGAAATTCACGCCATAGGCCCCGGTGAGCGGCAAGCTTTCCTGATAGGTCTTCCAAGTCAAGCCTGCAGCGACCAGCTGATCGGCGATGGTCTTTCCGCTAATGTTTTTCGCAGCCTCGATGGACTTAACCCCATCGATATTATTTTCGCCGGCGTTGCTGCCCGGCGCGCAGGTGGTTTCGTTTGTGCAATCGATTGCAGGTGTCGCCGCATCGGTTCCGGTACCGTAGATGGGGCAGACGTCCGGGCTCGCGGGATTATCCGTATTGGCGGTGGCGGAGGCAAGGTTGGTGGTACACCTGGCGTTGTGCCAATCCGGATTATTATCGCTTTGCACGCCGAAGTTTGAACCGCCGACCACTTCCAGATAGTTGGTCAAGCTGGGATGAGCGACGGCGAAGTAACTTGTTGCGGTGTTGGCAGAATTCGCATACGAGTTGGCAAATGGCGTGTCCGGGTTGCCAATGATCTGCCTATAGCCGTGGTTCTCCATCACGATCACAAAGACGTGGTCCAGACGAGGAACGTCTTTCGGAACGGCGCCTTCATTAGCGAACATAGGTGCCGCCAGCAATGCCGTGGACAGACCCACAGCAGCAATCTTTCGTATCATGCAAATCACCTATCCTTATTCTCTCGGGGACAAAAGTGTCGGCCGGCCTCTATTGCCCATTCAGCCCTAGCTCGAACGAGGGTACCGTAGCCGAGCATTGTTGCTGTACCGTTACAACTAAGCTGAAACTTGATGAACCCCGGCCTGACTTGTACTGAGACCCAGCCCATCTTTCAAGTCCAAGGGGGATTCTTTGTGCCGGCGCTATGCCGCGCAGACTCAATGTGCGGTGGGGAAACAGGAGCGCGCGGTGACAAACAGCCGGCCACAACCATGCCGGCGATGAAATGAAAAGCCCGCTCTGTTGCACAAGCAGAACGGGCTTCTCGCGCGCGGCAGTTTTAGAAGAACCGGGACCCTCCAAAAGAAAACGGGGGTCCGGTCCGAACTTATTCGACGTCTGAGGTCAGGATTTGTCCGGTTACCGGATCCAGGAACAGCTTGTGATTGTGCCCGGCATCGCCAAAATCGAACATCGCGTTCAGCGTGCCCGCAATCGCGTCCGCGGAACCATTGCCGATCCGGCCGAGGCTCCAATTGTCCTCGATGAAACGAAGGACAGACGCTTGGTCGGTCACGCGATGATCCACGTAATTCTTCCGTGCGAAGGGAGAGATCACCAGCAGCGGCTGCCGCGGACCATAACCACAGCGGCCGTTCTGGATTATTCCTTTCGTGTCCACCGCCTTCGGTGTTCCGCAGTTGCCTGGCCCGAGGAGCTGGTCATCGGTCACGTTGGACTGGTTCGCGATCGGACCCATCACATGGTCGTACCAGCCGTCCGAGTCGTCGTACAAGAGGATTATCGCGGTTTCCTTCCACTCGTCGGCCTGTTCCAGCGCGTTGATGGTGTTCACGAGGAAGATCTGTTCGTCCAAGGGATTGGAGTAGCCCGCATGGCCGTCCTGGATCGCGCGCGCCTTCAGGAAGCTCACCGCCGGAATGTTATGGGCTTTGACGGCATCCCAAAAGTCTGTGATGTCGTATTCGTGGTTCGCCGCATCGCCCTGGTGGCCGATCATCGCTACTGATGTGCGCGGTGTGTGTTTGGCATTCAGCGTGGATTGCCAGTATTGAAAAAACGCATGGTGCGGAATGTAGTCGGTTGTCGTTAGACCCGTCGTTCCTGTCGATACTGCCGCGCAATTTGCGAACCCACCCATGAACGAACCCCAGGTGACGCCCGCTAGGTTCAGCAGATCGCCGACGTTTTGTCCGGACATCGTGATTTGGGTGCGCTTCGGATTCGAACACACATCCCCGGCGGGATCCGGGTCACCGACCGCGGCCCCGCTCGTCGCAGCCCCTGCAATATTTCCACCCGCTCCAAGGCCATTCGTTATTGTGGCCTCAAAGGTATTGCCCGCGACCAGGTTCAGAAGGCCCGGCGTCGATGGCCCAAAGGTCGTGCTGAAGGAGTTGTCGCTCATCGCGAAGTGCTGTGCATAGTTCCACAGAGCGGTTACCGTATTGCCGTCGTAGTAGCCCAGCGTGCTGTTTGGCCCGAGGTTTTTGTCGTTGCAGCTGAAGAGACGCCCGTTGGGCAGCGTGCCGGTAAAGCGGTCCATCAGCCCGCCGTGAAAAGCAAACTGTTCATCTCCGTAAGCGTGGTCCTGGTCGCAGGTATTCGGGACGCTGCGATCGATTCGGAATGGATTCACTCCATTGGGGTTGTTGGTGAGGAGTCCCGCGCTCTCGAGTGTATTTACGCCCGGCGTATCGTTTTTCGCGCCGGCAAAATATTTTGTGCCGTCATTATTTTCCTTGGCGTGAGGATAGGTGCCGAAATAATGGTCGAACGAAACGTTTTCCTGAAAAATGACTACGACATGCTTGATTGGAGTCTTCGTCGAGGAACCGTCTTGGCTTTGCGCGGATGCTGGGTATACGGGCAAGAGCGTCATGGCCGAAGCGGCCACAACCGCCACAGCTCTAGTAAGGCGATGATGCATGGGAAGTTTCTCCTGTGCGCCGGTTAAACCGGCGAGGTGTAGTGAATGCAAAAGTCATACGAATGTGAAGTAGCGACCCACATCGGCCCCGAGTCATGCGGAGCTGCTCGCAAGGGCGGCGTCGAAGCGTTGACAGGGGAACGTGCGGGCCGGGTATTCAGCCGCGTAAGAACCTTCCTCCGGGACGCCGACGCTGTAGGAGAAAGCGGAAGGCCCCATCGGGTGCACCGATTTCGCGAGGTGCACCAGAGTCCCGCGCGGTCAGAGACCCCGTGCACGTACCGAGACACCTCGCGCGGGAACCGGGAGATCCCAAGTCCGCCCAGGGCAGCAGTGGCCTCGGGACGCATCGGGAAGTCCAAGGACGTACGCCGATGACGAACGGACCTGGGAAGTCGGACAGCCCTGTAGTACCGGAGAAGTCCCCGAACAACGCCGGGCAACCGGTGGCGGAGGGGATGGAGGGAAGAGGGCTGGCCAAAGGGAACCTGCCACAGCAAAACGCGTCCCGGATACAGAGCCGGAGCGACGCGCCGAGTGCGCTGGAGCGGGTACGTCAAGCAGCAGGAAAGGATAAGAAGTTGCGGTTCACGGCGCTTCTGCACCACATCTACAACCTGGAAACGCTGCGCATGGCCTACTTCAGCTTGAAGAAGGAAGCCGCGCCAGGCGTAGACGGGGAGACGTGGCGGCATTACGGTGAGCAACTGGAAGTGCATCTCCAGGATCTTTCCGAAAGGCTGAAGCGAGGAGCGTACCGAGCGAAGCCGGTGCGTAGGGTGTTTATCCCTAAGGCCGACGGGCGGCAAAGACCGCTCGGAGTCCCGGCGCTGGAAGACAAGCTCGTCCAGCGTGCGGCGGTCGAGGTGCTGAACGCCATCTACGAAACGGATTTTCTTGGATTTTCGTACGGGTTCC
>Ga0209131_1001941_pt1 | contig 14200 bp, 11 predicted proteins | sample GraSoi_2013_40cm_FD_185826 | JGI IMG/M metagenome (GOLD analysis project Ga0209131, IMG submission 185826) | Grasslands soil microbial communities from the Angelo Coastal Reserve, California, USA - Sample 9_17_2013_40cm (SPAdes) (version 2) | ecosystem: Environmental > Terrestrial > Soil >...
GGGCCGCGCTGGATAGCGGATGCCGGCACGATAACCAAGTTCTTTTTCACATCGGCAAGCAGGTGCACATTCACAAATTGATTGGGGAACAAGGTGTTTCGATCGTTGTTGAAGACCGCTTTCAACTTGTAGGTGCCGGTGGTGGTGTCGATCTGGTTGTCGATCGTCAGCAGCTTGCCTGATTCGATCTTTGACGTATCGTCACGGTCGTACGCATCGACGATGAGTTGCACGCCGTCACGGAGCTTCGTGGCCACCTGCGGAAGTTGGTCCTGCGGCAAGGAAAAAATCACCGCGATGGGCTGCAACTGTGTAATCACCAGCAAGCCGTTAGTATCCGTAGCGTGCACAATGTTCCCGATATCGACCAAGCGTAACCCGATGCGCCCGCTGATCGGCGCGGTTACGCGGGAATAGACCAGTTGCAGCTTTGCGTTGTCGATCAGGCCCTGATCGGCCTTGATCGAACCTTCAAATTGCCCCACCTGCGCCCCTTGCGTGTCGAGCTGCTGCTTGGGGATTACGCCTTCTTTGTACAGAAGCTGGAAGCGCTCGTAATTCACTTGCACGTCGCGGAGCTGCGCTTGATCCTTGGCCAGCTGCCCTTCCGCTTGCTCGAGCATCACCTGATAGGGGCGCGCATCGATTTCCAGTAGGCTGTCGCCCTGGTGAACGAATTGCCCTTCCTGGAAGTTAATCTTGGTGATTTGGCCGTCCACGCGGCTGTGAACCGTCACAGTATTAAACGCGGTGACGGTCCCGAGACCGTTGAAGTAGACCGGAAGGTCGCCGCGTTGCGCCGTGGCGACTACCACCGGCACAACCATTCCGCCTGCTCCTTGCCGGCCCTGTCCCTTGCTGGCTCCGCCCGGCGCCGCAGGTCCCTGCGCTTCGGTGCTGGCGTGTGGTCCGCGGAAATACCAAAAGCCCACGCCGACCAGAACCGCCAAAGCCAGAATCCACAACCATCGATGGCCCTTGGACTCAGGCTCCCGCCGCACAAGTTCTTCGGCCGAAGGGTTTGGCCCGGTCGGATTAGCGCTCAAATGGCCCATTCCTATACTCCTATATCGCATGGTTGTGCGAGCAAGTCTGCCACTAATAAGACAATCGGGGGCGACGCCGAGCGGCTCCAGGTGACTAACCAAGTCCTATCGGAAAACCCTGCCCAGTCTATATTAGGACGGCTTCAGGGCCGAAAAGGTTACGAAGGTCGGTGTGAGCCTTCGTCAGTTTTCGGCGTGCAAATCCTCGTGCACAAATGGCTCATTGACAGTACACTATCGCGCGTTCGGTGCCTCCCTTGTCGCGCGAGTGAGTATCTCGACCTGGCGGCAGGCGGTTTGACAATTCTAGCGGGAGAATAATGGATCATGCTCAAAGCCTTTGTGGTCGGGATTGTGATCGGCGTGTTGTTGATGATCGGCGGCGCTTGGTTTTACTTCACCACGGGATGGGCGCCGGTCGCGGTGGCGGACCCTCCTATGCTGTTTGAGAAAAAGCTTGCCCATGGCGCACTGAACGCTCGGATCGGCAAGGATCCCCACACCGATCCCCCAGTCGCGGCTGACGAAACCACATATCTCGCAGGCGCCGACATTTACAAACAGAACTGCGCCGTGTGCCACGGGTTGCCGGGGCAACCCAAAAGCGCAATCGCACAAGGCATGTTCCCTAAGCCCCCGGAACTTTTCCATGGAACCGGGGTGACCGACGATCCTGCGTGGGAAACGTTCTGGAAGGCCAAGAACGGCATTCGTCTGACGGGCATGCCGGGCTTCAAAGCGTCCCTGAACGATACGCAGCTTTGGCAGGCCAGCGTCTTGTTGGCGAATGCGGACAAGATTTCCCCGGCGGTAAAAGTAGCCCTGGCCGCCACGCCTCCTGTAGCGCAGCCGGCACAACCCGCATCGCCCCTGGCGGCTCCCGCGAAAAAGTGATCGTCTCGCTCGACCCGGCAGCCCCTGACTGACGGCGGCAGGGACACGGACGATTCGACTCAATGGATCTCTGGTTCGGGGATCGGCGCAGTTCCTTCGAGAAAATCGAAGTCGCATCCTTCGTCGGCTTGCTTGATGTGTTCCAGAAACAGCTTGCCGTAGCCGCGCGGGTAGATGCCGTCTTTCGGCCGCCAAGCGGCTCGCCGCCGAGCCAGTTCCTCTTCGCTCACACGCATATTCAGTTGGCGAGCGGTGACATCCAGCTCGACGATATCGCCTTCCTTCAGCAGCGCGAGGGGTCCGCCGACAAATGATTCCGGCGCGACATGCAGGACGCACGCGCCGTAACTTGTGCCGCTCATGCGCGCGTCGGAAATGCGCACCATGTCGCGTACGCCCGCTTTCAGAAGCTTCTGCGGAATGGGCAGATTACCCCATTCGGGCATGCCCGGGGCACCTTTGGGGCCGGCATTGCGCAGAACAAGCACGCTGTTCGCATCTACGTCGAGAGCAGGGTCGTCGATTCGAGCGTTCAATTCCTCATAGCTGTCGAAGACGATCGCACGCCCGGCGTGCTTCCATAGGGCGGGTTCGGCGGCTGCGGGCTTGATAACCGCGCCGCTGGGAGCCAGGTTGCCGCGCAGAATAGCCAAACCTCCAGACGCGAGAACGGGATTATCGGTGCCGCGAATCACATCAGAGTTGTAGATCTCCGAGCCTTCGATATTCTCGCCCAGAGTTTTGCCGGTGACGGTCAGCGATTGCAGATCCAGGTGAGAATTGAGAGCTTTCAGCAGTGCAGGCAAGCCCCCTGCGTAGTAAAAATCCTCCATCAAATACTTGCCGCTGGGGCGCAAATTGGCGAGCAGTGGCGTCTTGCGAGACAGTTCGTCGAAGCGGTCGATGGTGAGTTTGATTCCCGCTCTTCCTGCGAGCGCGATCATGTGGATCACGGCATTTGTGGAGCCGCCGAGCGCAAGCACCGCCGTGATTGCGTTATTGAACGAAGCGTCTCGCAAAATGTTCCGCGGCTTGAGATCTTCCCAGACCATCTCCACAATGCGGCGGCCGGATCGATTGGCCATCTTGGGATGATTGGCGTCGACCGCGGGAATGCTGCTGGCGCCCGGCAAAGAAAGGCCAAGGACTTCCGCCACGCTGGTCATTGTGGAGGCGGTGCCCATGGTCATGCATGTTCCCGCGGAGCGTGCGATGCCCTCTTCGATTTGCATCCAGGCCTGCTGATCGATATTGCCGGCGCGGCGTTCCGTCCAATATTTGGTGACGTCCGAGCCGCTGCCCAGAATCTGGCCGCGCCAGTTGCCCCGAAGCATCGGACCTGCGGGAACAAAAATCGCCGGAAGGTTCGCACTGATCGCGCCCATGAGCAGTGCCGGCGTGGTCTTGTCGCATCCTCCAAGGAGCACGCATCCGTCCGCGGGATAGGAGCGCAGCAGCTCTTCGGTCTCCATGGCCAGGAGATTGCGATACATCATCGTGGTCGGCTTCTGAAATGTTTCGCCGAGAGTGATGGCGGGCATCTCCACCGGGAAGCCGCCGGATTGCCACACACCGCGTTTCACGTCTTCCGCGCGTTCCCGCAAATGGCTGTGGCAGGGATTGATGTCGCTCCAGGTGTTGATGATGGCGATGACCGGCTTCCCCGCATAATCGGCCTGCACGCAGCCCATGGAAGCGGCGCGCGAGCGATGCCCGAACGAACGCAGGTCATCGGGGCCGTACCAGCGATAGCTGCGGAGAGACTTGGGATCCTTCATGGGCATTGGCTTGGAAGGTTTGTATTCTGGTACGCGCCGTTTGCGGAGTCAAACGCTAAAGGCTTCAAACTTAAGTCTTCCTAAACGCAACGTTTATCACTTTTGATTTGACAGCGATGCACGGGGCCAAATAGCCTCACGGTTTCGCGGAGACCTGACCCTTTGTCATCCAGAATGGTCAGCAACTGAATCGCTGGTAGAATGATATTTCAGTAGTCCACGCGTCGAGGGCGGACTTCTGTATGAAAACCACATTTCCCAAGCAGGGCAGCCCGCGTCCGGAATCAACTGGCGCGGAAGTGCTCGAAATTGCACAAATCTCACCGGCAGTCGAAGACGTTTTGGCGGCCACGCCGTTCATCGACATCCACACGCACCTGTTCGCGCCCTCGTTTGGCAAACTCGGCTTGTGGGGAATCGACGAACTGGTCACATACCACTATCTCGAGGCTGAATTTTTCCGCTCCTCACACACCCAACCCGAGCAGTATTTCGCGCTTCCCAAAACGCACCAGGCCGACGCGATTTGGCGCGCGCTCTTTGTCGAAAACACTCCGATATCCGAATCCACGCGAGGCGTTGTCGCCGTCCTCAAAGCTTTTGGCTTGTCCACCGACCGCTCGGACTTGAGTGAAGCGCGCGCTTTTTTCCAGGCGCAATCCCTCGATGCCCACATCCGCCGCGTGTTTGACATGGCTGGAATCAGCGCCGTCGTAATGACCAACGACCCCCTGGACCCCGAAGAGGCTCCTGCTTGGTTGAATGGCATTCCCGAGCACCCGCAATTTCGCGCCGTGCTCCGGCTCGATAGGATTCTCAAGCACTGGGCCGCGAATTGGCAGGTGCTGGCCGCACAGGGCTATAAGGTCGACGCGCAGGCTTCAGGGAAGTCCGCAGCCGAGGTCCAGCGTTTCCTCTTCGATTGGTACGAGCGCATGCGGCCCATGTACATGGCCGTCTCGCTTCCGGACACCTTCTTCTATCCGGCCGAAACCCTGGGCAATCATCTGCTGGCGGAAGCCGTCCTGCCTTCTTGCCGCGAACTCGACCTTCCGCTCTCTCTTATGATCGGCGTACGCTTGCAAGCGAATCCGGCCCTGCGTCTGGCTGGCGACGCCGTCGGCCGAGCGGACCTGCGCTCGCTCGAAAATCTCTGCCGCACTTTCCCGAGTAACCGTTTCCTGGTGAGTGTGCTAAGCCGCGAGAACCAGCACGAGCTATGCGTCTATGCGCGAAAATTCAGCAACCTCATGCCCTTCGGCTGTTGGTGGTTCATGAATAATCCGTCCATCGTCGAAGAGATTACCCGCGAGCGCATCGAAATGCTGGGTGCCAGCTTCATTCCGCAGCATTCGGACGCCCGCGTTCTCGAGCAAGTGATCTATAAGTGGAGCAACACGCGCCGAACCGTCGCGCCCATCCTCTCCAATGCTTATCGACTGCTGGCTGAAGACGGGCGCGGCGTCACCCGCGGCGACATTCAGCGCGATGTCACGCGCCTATTCCGCTCCAACGCAGAAACCTGGATGAACCTCAACGGGCACTAAGAGCCTCGTGCTGTCCCGCTACTCTTGCTTCAAAGCGCCTTGCAGGAAGCCGGCAATCGATTCTGTCAATCTTCGCGGGTAGTCTGCCTGCGCTATGGCTAGCGCCAGGCTCCGCGTCAGGCGGTGCCCCTTCACACGTTCAGCTTGTTTAAATCGAAATTTTAGTTGTGTCCGAGCGAATCGCAGACTGACACGCTATCATGGCCAACAAAGTATGTGCGGACAGAATCGGAAAGGCTGGACTTGAAGAGTCTGTGTGAGAACTCGTGTTGACGCGTCTTTTATACTGCGTAGCAGAGGAGACGCGATGGGAAAGTTTTTGGACTACAATCCGGATCAGGCGTATTTGCTGCCGCCGAGCGTACACGACGTGCTGGGTCCGGGACATCTGTGTTTTTTTCTGCGGCGGGTGGTGGCCAAGCTGAATTTGCGAGCCTTTCGCGAGGAGTACGGGGAAGAGGGCGGACCAGCGTATGCACCGGAGATGTTGATTTCGGTTTGGCTGTACGCTTACGCGCTGAACGTGACTAGTTCGCGCCGGTTTGGAGCAGCGCATTCGCGAAGATTTGGCATTTCGCTATTTGGCGGGCGGCGCGATGCCGGATCACTGGACGCTAAATGCGTTTCGTCGGCGACATGGCAAGGGATTGAACGATTTGTTCACCCGGGTGGTGGAGCTGGCGCGCGCCAGCGGTTTGGGCCGCCTGGGACACGTGGCTGTCGACTCCACGCGCATCGCGGCCAATGCTTCGCGGAATCGGATTGACACGGAACAGGCGCTGCGAGGCGCGCGGGCGCGCATCCGGCGGGACATTCGACGTTGGCAGAAGCAATGCGATGCGGACGATCCCAACGAAGGCGCCGGCTTGGAGGTCGACAACCAAGCGATGGAGCGGTTGGAACAGCAGGAGATTCCCGAGCGGATGGAGCGGCTGCGCAAAAGCGGACTGAAGAAGCTCTCGCGCACCGATCCCGACAGCCGTTTTTTGCGGGAACGGGGAGGGTTCACGCTGGGTTACACCGCAACCATGGCGGTGAGCGAGGATCACTTGATCGTGGCCCAGCAGGTCAGTCAGCAGCCCACTGATAACGAGCTGCTGGTACCGATGGTAGATGCGGTGGAACGAGCGTGCGGCGAGCGGCCTCGGCAAATCAGCGGGGACAGCGGCTTTTTTTCCCTCGACAACTTGCAAACCATGGAAGAGCGGAACATTGACGCGTATGTGCCGGACTCGAATCTGGCGCGCACGTTGAACCGCGGCGGCCGGATCAAAACGCGAGCTGTGCATCCGGTGCATCGGCGCATGCGACGGAAACTGCGAGGTCCGACGGGCCGCGCCATCTATGCGCGGCGCAAAGCGATCGTCGAACCGGTCAATGGAGTACTGAAAGAACAGCGCGGCATGCGACGATTTCGCATGCGCGGACTGCAGAAGGTCTCCGTGGAGTGGGCGCTGGCCACCACCGCCTATAACCTGACGCGGATGTGGCACCTAAGCTAGTTGCGTCGCTCCGCCGCTGAAAAAAACGAAGCAGAATTCATGAGCCCATGCCCAAATTCGACTTCGCCCCGCGGACATCGAGTCTTCACACAGACTCTTGAAGGCCGCCAAGCCATCTCGAACCGAAACAATTGAAATCGCTGGCAAGTCTGGCAGAATGCATGTGCCTTATTTGCTGCTCGACTTTGTTTGCGTTGTCAGGTAAACAAAAAATCTTCCAGGGTGCTAAAGATGAAAAGACTTTTTGTGTGCTTCTTACTTGCCGCACCATTGTTGTTTGCCGCGCCGCAAGCAACGGCCCCGGAAGGGTTCGAACACTGGACCACGGCCGACCTGTGGCGCCTCGGGCAGGCACTCAATGCCGATGCTGCGTCCGACCCGCACCATGTCGCCGTGAAACAACTTGCAGACTTTCCCAACGAGGCCTTCTTGCTGGCCCACCGGGAAGCGGACGGCCAGGTGGAATGGCACGAAACCCAAATTGACATCTTTTTCGTGCAATCCGGTTCCGCAACACTCCTGGTCGGCGGAACCTATTTGAACGGTGAGACGGTCGCGCCGCACGAAAAACGCAACGGCACCATTCAGGGCGGAACTCGTCAGAAACTCTCCGCTGGCGACATCGTGCGCATCCCCGCCCGCGTCCCACACCAACTCCTCCTCGAAGGCGCGCACGAGTTCACTTACTTCGTTGTCAAGGTGAAAGGCTATTAGCACAAACGCTGGCGCGTTGTGTCAGCGATAGGATGATATGAAACTTTCGTAGGCGGCTTCGGATTTTTCTGGGGTGAGGACTTCTGACGAGATTAGGATTCGGTAGCGGAAGGTCACGCTTTGGTTTGGGGCGACGGAAAAGTTTAGTTCTTGTTTACCGTTGGTGAAGATTTTCTGGCCTAGGGGATTGGCGGCGAAGAGTCCATAGCCGCGAGCGTGCCAGTAAGTGGGAAAACCGGGATTGGCGGGATGGTCGAGAATGGTGATCGTGACCGCCTCGTCGCCCACTCGGCCGCTGAGATTGCACCAGCGGCCGCGCGTGCCCCAGGCCGCATCGCCTTTTTTGCCTTCGCTGGTTAGATAGACGCCACTGACGCCGGTGTTGTCGAGCTTGGCGACGGTCGTGGCGCGGCCGTTGGTGTCGGTGAAGACTTCCGGCTTGTCGGAGGGGGCTTCCAACGCGCGAGCGACGCGCATGCCGAGCACGCCTTCCTTGTCGTCATTGAAGACGACTTTTTCGTCGAGCGCTTGCAGCGCGGTAACGCGGTCGATGCTGCGGAAATTGGCGCCACCACGAAAGACGAAGCGGGTGTGTTCCTTCAGAATGAGCTGCTGCTTGCCGGTGATCCAGTCGGCGTCGACTTCCAACTCAGCTTGATCGGGGCCGCTCTTTGCCAGCGTGATCGCCCGATGGCGAATGTTGCCCATCTTAGGGGCATCTTCCACCTTAATTGCTTCCGAGTTGTTCCAGAAATCGAAGCCGTTGACGTTGCCGTAGTTAAACCATAGCCCAGCGTGATGCGGATGATCGACACGCTCACCCGAGCGCGGCTCGAGCGGGAACCCGCGGGTGACGATTGTGCCTTTGGCGGTGCGGAGAGGATAGAGGACGGGCTTGGCAAGCTTTTCGGGCCAAATGTAGGAGGTGAAGGGCCGGCCGTCGATGACGATGTCGACGCGTCGTTCAGTTTCATTTGGGATCACGCGGATGCGGTCCTTTGAGGAGTTCTGGTTTGCCCCCATGCAGCAGATGAGTGCGGCGCAGGCGGCAATTGCAGCGAGGGACTTTTGTATAGGCATAAAACGTTCTTTGTTAATTGGCCGAACGGGATAATCGCACAAGCATGAGCCTGGGCGAAGTCAGGAAAATTCAAGCTGCATCGCAGGAAATTTAAAGTATGGAGTCGTCCTTTGACTCTTCCCTTTCGTTGCTCCGGATTCAGCTCGCAACAACGTTGGTCCGCGGTTGCGAGCCCCAGAAGGAATAGAGCGCGATCACCACGTACGCGCACAAGGGAACGCCATACGCCAGAGCAAGGCTGTGGGTTTTCTCTGAAATGAAACCCATCAGCGGCGTTAGAACCGCTCCACCGACAATCGCCATCACCAGTAGCGAGCCGCCCAGCTTGGTGTTGGGTCCCAATTCCTTCAGTCCCAAAGCAAAAATTGTTGGAAACATGAGCGACATGAAAAAACTGGTCAGAAACACGCACCAAAGACCGAGCCACCCGGGCATCAGCACCGCAACGGCGACAAGGATAATGTTCGCGACGCAATAGCTGCCCATGAGTTTGCCGGGATTGATGAAGCGCATCAGCCACGCGGAGGCAAAACGGCCCACGCCAAACGCAACCAGCGTTCCGGTCAGAAAATACCCGGCCACCTTTTCGGATTGATGCGCGTACTCCTGAACGTAGGAAATGAAGTAGCTCCACGTCCCCACTTGTGCGCCGACATAGAAAAACTGTGCGACAACCGCGAAAAGAAAATGGGGATAGCGGAACAGATCGCGGAGACGTCCATGATCGCCGGATTCGTTTTCGTGTTCGCTTTGGATGGAGGGGAACTTGGTGCTCAAAATCAGCACCGCCCAAATGAGCGCGATCGCGCCGATGACAAGGTACGGCTTCACGACGCGCAGCGTTTCAAAGCGAAGGTACGCTTGATATGTGTGGTTCGCCTGATGAGCCGCAATTTCCTGCGGTGTCAGCTCGACCCCAGAAAAGATGAACACCGTGCCAATCAAGGCTCCACTGATCGCACCCAACGGATTGAAAGCCTGCGCGAAGTTCAATCGGCGTTCCGAGCTGTGCGGGTCACCAAGCTGGGCGATGAACGGATTCGATGCGGTCTCCAAAAAGGAAAGCCCGCTGGCAATTACGAACAGCGCGAAGAGAAAGTATCCGTAGCTGCCAGCCAGCGCCGCGGGCCAGAACAAGAAAGCGCCAGCTCCGAAAAGAACCAAGCCGGTGACAAATCCCGACTTGTATCCCGCGCGGCGCATCAGGAACGCCGCGGGCATGGCCAGCAGAAAATATCCCAGGTAAAAAGCGGATTGCACCAGGCCGGCCTGAAAGCGCGTGATGGCAAACGACTTCATGAAATGGCGGATCAAGACATCATTGAGATTGTTCGGAATGCCCCAGAGAAAAAACAAAACCGTAACGAGAATGAAAGGAACGAGATGTCCGGCCGGAAACAGTCGCGATCCCGCGCGGGCGTCAGGCTTGAGGGCAGCGTCCCGCTCCTTGGTGAGCAACGTCACCGATTCCTCGGCTTTAGGATTCATTTCTCCGGCTCTCACGTTCGAGTGATGCCAACCAGGCTGACCGCTACGTTCGCAGCCCACTGTTTTGCATAGCCGATATACACTACTCGGCCCGTGAAAGCGACTTCCTTTAGCGCGGCGCGAGAAAGAAGGCGGGCCGTCTCACCCGTTAGTGCGAATCAAAAAGGGGAATCGCGAGAAGCTTTAAAAAAATTGGCGGACGGGCCTGTAAGCCGGATTCTGTGCGGCGTGCAAACGTAAACGTCTACACGCTGCGGCGATCATTCCTCTAGGTCGCGCCTCGCGGCGTGACTCCAGCAGCCTACCCGAGGGTTCTCCTCTGCGACAGCTTGCGCCATCGCCGAGGGAGCGCGCCCGCTTTCGCGAACGGTCTCATCGAGCCGGGCCGGCTCTCCCCTCCTATTTGGCCTTGCACCACGCGGGGTTTTCCAGGCTCCCGATATTGCTACCGGGACGGTGGGCTCTTACCCCACCTTTTCACCCTTGCCTAACGAACCAGCTTTGCCCGGGCGGTAAGCCCGGGCCTTCTCGAAGACGTCTCGCAGGTTTCCCTGCGCGATGCCACCGTGCTGCTCCGCCGGCGGTATATTCTCTGTGGCACTTTCCGTAACTGAGCCGCACCGCGTCGAGCTAAGCCCGACGCCACCCAGCCGAAGCGTGTAGCTTCAACCGTGTAACCCCGCCTTGCAGCGGAGCCTGCGTGGCCGTCCCCTGGCGTTACCAGGCGCGTTGCCCTCTTGCCCCGAAGCTGCTGTTAGGCAGCTGAGGGGTTACTCCAAGACCGAAGCCCTGAGGTCTTCGTCACCGGCTCTTGCGAGCCTACGACGACGGTGTCCGGACTTTCCTCCCGCCCCGATTGCTCGGGACCAGCGATCACCCGGCCCGTCCGCCAGTTTCATTATAGCCCGAATTCCCCGCCTCCTTCCCCCGAGGTGGAAGCCCCCGAACTCCAGTGCGGGGGGCCGAACTTTTCCCCAGGTGGAAGCCCCGAACTTCAGTTCCCCCAGGTAGAAGCCCCCGAGCTTCAGTCGGGGGAGCGGCGCCTTCAGGCGCTGCGGCAACGCCCCAGCACAAAAGATGGGCTTCAGCCCTGGTCCGACTCTTGCGTTTTATACTACGCACTTATATTATCTACTAATGTACTTCCCACCCCAAACCGTCCGCACGTTCTTCGTGACATCCGCGACTGATTCGCAACGCGCCGTCCTTCAATCCGAGCGCATGGCGACGCTGCTCATGAACTGCCTCTTCGACAATCGCCAAAAAGAGCGCTTTCTTCTTCACGAGTTCGTAATAATGCCCGACCACTTTCACGCCATCATCACGCCCGCCGCCGAAGTCCCGCTGGAAAAAGCGACGCAATTCATCAAAGGTGGCTTCTCGTATCGCGCGCGAAAAGAGCTAAATGTAAACACCGCAATTTGGCAGGCCGGTTTCACCGACCATCGCATCCGCGACCTGCAAGACTATGAACACCACCGTTCCTACATTCACCAAAATCCCGTGAAAGCCGGACTAGTCGCGGCGCCCGAGTTGTTCCCGTATTCCTCAGCCTTTCCCGGGATCGCAACCGACCCCGCACCACCATGGCTAAAGCCAGCAGCCACCCAGTCCTTCTCCCGCGGCGCCTAAAGCCGCCGCTCCCCTGACTAAAGCTCAGGGGCTTCCACCACTTCACCGCTGGCTCCGCATTCCGTCCTCTTAGGCCGATCATTCCGAACATCTGTCCAATCGATGGCCAAGTTACAGAATGGTCCAAGCGCCAAGGCCGAAGAGATTGTGAGTACGGGCATTTCAGTACAGTCGAAAAGACGAACCACGCTTGGTTGGCAGCCTGCCCTTAGCTCACGCCGGTACGAAGGGTCGCGGCTTTACCATTCTCTTTAGGAGGTGACGGCTTCTAGTTCACCCTGCTTGCCCTGAACACGAGCGAAGGGAGCCTCGAAGGGCCGCCACGCACACGCCCGAATCAAATTGGGCTTTAGCCCTGAAGAAAGCTAGCCTAGGGTGAGATTCCCATAAAAAGTCCTAATCGTGCTGGAACCAGGGTTTCGATGGGCGGCGTGCAAGCAGTAAGGCACTGGCAAGTACATGCAGACAGTCAGGCTGCGGCGACGATTGCGTAGAACTCTTCCCGCTGTTGGAGTGCTATGAGAAGCGCGAGTGCTTTGCCGTAGGCTGCTATCGCTCCGGTCAAATTGTGGAACGCCGGGGAGTCTTTAGCCACCATACGTCTGGTTATCTGGGCCTTCGCTGACAATTCAATGATTCGTTCTATGGCTTGCTCTGCGTGACCCGAATTAGCTTTCATGGGACCGCGCTCCTTCTAATCAATTAGACGCCTTCGTCCCGACAACCGTTATTTTTGCATGTCAATAAAATGTGAAGGCCTCGTCGCCACGAGTTTGACTGCGCGAACCAGCGGGTGGCAAACAACTTTTCCAGCCGCAAGGGGTTTAATCTACGTAGCAATGTAGCGGCGTCCCTTCAGGGCGCCATCTTTGTTTTCCAGTCACGGGGGTTGGCTTATGTAGCGGCCGCGACTGCTTGCCCTGTTTACCCCGAGATCCGAGGGGAGCCTCGAAGGGTCGCGGGCGCCTTCGCCCCGGCGTCCACCTCACTCGCGGATTCTTATCTTCGCCTGAAATGAAACGGGACCCAACAGCGTATATAGAGCAGCGCCCCAGTGTGTCGGCGCTCAAATCTGCACAGTCAGGAGAATGAAATGAAATTCCATGCTATGGCGTCAGCAGTGGTGCTGTTCCTGGTATCCACGGTGGCTTTTGCACAAGATTCCAAACCTCCGCAGGGGGCCTCGACCAGCAAGGGAGAACAGGCTTCCCAAGCCAATCCGTTCAGCACGTACAATAAAATCTTTTACGCAAGGATGAAGACCATCCTCGTCAGTTCCGCTGAAAAAATGCCCGAAGAGAATTACAACTTCAAGCCCACGGAAGCCGTCCGCAGCTACGGCCAGATTGTGGGACACGTCGCCGACGCGCAATATAACTTTTGCTCCCTCGCGCTCGGAGAGACCAATCCCGGCCTAAAAATCGAGCAGACCAAGACCACCAAAGCCGATCTCGTTGCCGCGCTCAAAGGTGCGCTCGCCTACTGTGACAAGGCCTATGACGGCATGACCGATGCGTCCGGCACACAAACCGTGAAGCTCTTCGGCATGGACATGCCCAAATTCGGCGTACTGAACATTAACAACGCGCACGACATGGAACACTACGGCAATCTTGTCACCTACATGCGGATCAAGAACATTGTTCCCCCATCGAGCGAACAGCCCCCGGCACCACAGCAGAAAAAGTAATCGCACAAACAGCTTGCCGAACAGCAGCGTTGTAAAGGGGCCATTCATCGACTGGTGATGGGTGGCCTTCGAGATTTCCTCTAGGGTTCCAATTCAAGGCTGTGCTGTTGAAAATCGACCGTGACGCGCCGGAAGTGGGCCATAGTCAGCAAGCCTAAAACGCCGTCAAGCTTGATGCCCATTTGCAGGGAGATGCTGGACAAGTCCCTTGGGCGTATATCTTCGGAGGAGTCACTGTGCCAAGAGCCTAGTTCCAGCAATGGCGTTGCCTTGGGAGCCTTGCCGCAAAGTTTCCAGTCGCAGAGGGAAACGGTAGAGCCGGTGTCCAGCAGCAACGTAGCAGGCTTGCCGTTTAGCTTCGCTTCGATGTACAGAGCGTTTCCTTGCGGCGTGGCATGGAGGGCCAGCACAATCTTCTGCGGTTTCTCCTGCGCGTTCGCCGGGCAGAGCATGAACACCAACAGGCAGCAGAGAACGATGTGAGCGGGCAATCTCATTTACGCAGTCCGTTGCCCTTTGTAAGGACGCACAAACCCATTTCATCGTCTCTAGCGGACTTGTGGAGACGCTATCGGAGCCGGTACAACTCCTCCGCTGTCCTTGTCGGTAATGGTTACGAATATTTTGCGGTCAGGTTTCTGCGTAAAGACAAGTTTTATAAAAGAACAATGAAGATCGTGACTGCCCCACCCTATAGTTTCCGAGCGCCAAGCTAAACGCGAGGAATCCTTTACCCTTTTTTGAGCATCCCGACAGTGGCGTGCAATGTCCGAATTTCACTCTATTCGAGAATGGCAGGGCGATAACCTCGGCGGGTGGCAAACAGGT
>Ga0209131_1001943_pt1 | contig 14198 bp, 15 predicted proteins | sample GraSoi_2013_40cm_FD_185826 | JGI IMG/M metagenome (GOLD analysis project Ga0209131, IMG submission 185826) | Grasslands soil microbial communities from the Angelo Coastal Reserve, California, USA - Sample 9_17_2013_40cm (SPAdes) (version 2) | ecosystem: Environmental > Terrestrial > Soil >...
CCCCGGCGGACGGCGGCGAGGACATCGTGGCGCACGAGCCGGCGGCGAGCGCGCAAAGCAAGACGGGAAGCGTGTTTTTCATTTTGTGTCCAGGGCGCGCGCCAGCACGGTATCGATGCCGCGTCGGTAGTCGGAGAAGCGCCAGCCTACCCGAACGTCGGGCTCGACGTTGCCCACGCCGATCCCTCCGTACCAGATGTTGGGCCAATAACAGCGCGCGGGATCGCGGCAGCCATGTGCCCAGTCGTGCAGTCCCGTGGAGACGGGAATCTCGATCTTCGAATTGGGAAGCTGCATCTGGTCGCCTTCGGCCCAGAACACCAGCCGGTCGCGCGGACGCTCGCCCACGATGACGGCGCGTTCGCCCGCGAAGTGCTTCACCAGCGCGGTGGTGATGATCGCCGCCGAGAACGTGGTGTTGTCCGTGATGACGATCACCTTGCCGTCGCGCGCGAGGTGGGAGGGAAGCTCCTCGATCGCATGGTAAAGATCGGGATAATCGCCGCCGGTGTCGAAGCGCAGGTCGATGATGATGCGTCGCCACGCTGAAGCCTGGCTGAACGCCTCGCGAAGCTGCGCGTCGAGACGCCCGCGCGTGTCGCTGTGGATCGACCAGAGATGGATGTAGAGAACGTCCGCGGCGAGCTTGCTCCAATAGACACTTTGATTCGGCTTTCGCAGGCTCACCGACAAATCGCTTCGCTGCGCCAATATGCCGACCCATGGCTCCTTCTCGCCGAAATCCGACTCGGGCGAGAGCAGGCGTCCGGGCTTTACCACCGGTGGCGCATCGTGCGGATCGACGGCGGGAAGCTCCACGTTGGCGACGATGCCGCTGCCGTCGTCGAGCGAGAGCGCGAGCCTGTCCGCCGGCGTCTCCGGGTAGATCGCGTGCAGCGCCTGCGGCGACTCCATCACCAGCAGGCTGGAGACGCGTCCGTGCTCGGGCGGGCCGCCGAAGTAGTGCGATGCGTCGCGCACGACGAGCTCGGGCGACTTGCCGTCGATCGCCGCGACGCGATATTCCAGGAGGCTCGCCTGCGTCTCGCGCGCGCGGACGATGTAGAGGCCCTCCTCGAACCATTCGAGGCGCACCGGTGCGCTGTTGAGATAGGCGCGCCAGTACGCGCGCTCGACGTTCGTGTGCGGGTTGTCCGCCGCGGCCAGCGCACGCGAGATCCCCATGAGGAGCTCGCCGCGCGACAACGCGGCCGCGCGCTCCTTCAGCTTTGAGACGCGCCGCGCGAATTCCACGCGCGCCTCGTCGCTGAAGCTGCGGTCCTCTTCGGTGAGGCGCGCGAGGTAATCGACGTCCTGGACGTTCGCGTCGGCGTCGTTCTTCGCGAAGGGATACCGCGGCTGCGGGATGTGGCCGCCGAAGCGCATGTCGAGGATCCGGTCCACGACCCTGTCGCCTTTCCACGCGAGCAAGACCGCCGCGGCGAGGACTGCGACCCCAAGCAGGATGAACCTACGTGCCAAGCTCGTCCTGGATGAATTGCAGCACCGCGATCTCGTCGCGGCGAAGCGCCGCGCCGCGTCCGCGCTTGGTGCGCTTGTTCGCGGACACTTCATCCAGCGGCACCGTGCGTCCGGTGAGATACGCTTCGATCAGCGCCGGGTGCACGTAATACTTTCGGCACACCGCGCGCGTGTTGCCGAGCCGCTTCGAGACGAGGTCGATCGCCTGGATGATGTTGCGGTCGGCCTCCGCCCGGCTCGAGGCCGGCCCCATGGAGCGCAGCGCCATGGCCGCGTGCATGGTGCCGCCCCACGTGCGGAAATCCTTCGCGGTGACGTCGCGGCCGGTGATGTCGCGCAGGTGCTGGTTCACGTCGTCGGAGGCGATGGTGTGGCGTTTTGCGTGGGCGTCGAGGTATTGGAATATCTCGGTGCCGGGAAGATCCTGGCATCGCTGGATGATGTTGGCGAGGCGCCCGTCCGTGATCGAGACCTTGTGCTCGACGCCGCTCTTGCCCCGGAAGCTGAAGCGCAGCATCTGCCCATCCACCTCCACGTGCCGGCGGCGCAGCGTGGTCAGGCCAAAGGACTTGTTCTCCTTCGCGTATTCATCGTTGCCCACGCGGATCAACGTCTTGTCGAGCAGGCGGATGACGGTCGCGAGGACCTGCTTGCGGGTGAGCTCGTCGCCCGCCAGGTCGCGCTCGATGCGCTCGCGAAGGCGCGGCAGCACCTCGCTGAACTCCAGCATGTGGCGGAACTTGGAGCGGTCGCACGCCTCGCGATACGACGAGTGGTAGCGATACTGCTTTCGCCCCCGGGCGTCGCGGGCGGTCGCCTGGATGTGGCCGTCGGGATCGGGGCAGATCCACACGTCGGTCCATGCGGGCGGAATGGCGAGCTTGTTCAGCCGCTTCCTCTTGTCCCCGTCACGGATGCGAGCCCCATTGGGCGCGAAATAGACCCAGCCCGCGCCGGCGCGCTTGCGCGTGATCCCGGCGAACCCATCGCTCACGTACTTCAGGCCGATGCGCGTTGCGGTCCTGCGTTTCTCGCTGGTGCGAGGCGATCCCATCGTGCGTCTCCCCTGCGTCGATGAGCCGTGGCCATTCTGGACAAAAAAAAGCCCGCCGTCGAGGCGGGCTTCGAAAGCCGCAGGCACCGATTCAGTTCAGCGGGCCGGAGCGCGTGCGGCGCAGGACAACGAGGCCGAGGAAACCGGCGGCCATCACCCACGCGACCGACGGATCGGGATTCAGTTGGAGGAGGCCGCCGAACCCGCCCTGCGGGCCGGTGATCGCCTGGGCGGTGGCCCCGAGGGAAAGGCTTCCCGCGAAGACGGCAAGCAAGGGTGCCGCGAGGTCCTTCATCACGCCTCCTGTATCTCAGCTTGCAAGCTACAGGCGGCGTGTGAAGGCAGCGCGTCAGGCGGCCTGCGCGAAGTAGCCCGGCAGGACGTGTGCGGGGAGGACCACCGCGGGAGCGCGCGGCGTGGCTTCCTGCGGAAGGTCGCGTCGGAAGCAATACCCCACGCCGCGTACGGTCTCCAGGAGGTCCTTGTGGCCGGTGGGCTCGAGCGCCTGGCGCAAACGGCGAATGTGAACGTCCACGGTGCGCTCTTCGACGTATACGTTGTTGCCCCAGATTTCATCGAGCAGCTGCGCGCGACTGTAGACGCGCCCCGGATGTGTCATGAAGAAGCGCAGCATGCGGAACTCCAGCGCGCCCAGCTCGATGTCCTGGCCGCTGCCCGTGATGCGGCGCGATGCGGGATCGAGGCGAAGCCCCGCGATCTCCACGATCATGTCGGCGTACTGCGGCGAGCAGCGGCGCAGCACCGCCTTGATGCGCGCCAGCAATTCCCTCGGGGAGAACGGCTTGATGAGATAGTCGTCGGCCCCGGCTTCCAGGCCCGTGATCTTGTCCGATTCGCCGTCGCGCCCGGTGAGCAGGATGATGGGCACCGCCATCGTACGCGTCTCCGCGCGCAGCTTCCGCGCGAAGGACAGGCCCGGCGTGTCCGGCAGCATCCAGTCCAGGAGGATCAGTTGCGGGAGCGTCGCGTTCACGAGCGACTCGGCTTGGCGCGTGGAGCTCGCGCGGACCACCTTGTAACCCGCGTTCTGCAGGTTCAGGGCCAATACTTCCTGCAGCTCCGGATCATCCTCGACAACGAGAATCGTGTTTTCCATGATCTTTCCTAGTCCATTGGGGCGGGGTTACTGAGGCTCATATTAATTTTCCGCGCAATGTCATGAAGTCGGCCCATCCATGATTCAACCGTCGGAACGAGCCGTCGGACACTAGGAAATCTCCTACAGTAAAAAGGGCCATGCGCGACTAGCATCGCGTCATGGCCCTGCAATATTCGGGGTGAAGGCGGTGAGCGGTTGGTGGTGGGCGGTAGGCGGTCGCGCGGGACGCGCGTTATTGAGAAATGGGGATCAGTAGCTACCGCGGACTGGACGTGTGGGTAAAGAGCCGCCAATTGGCTGTCGACGTGTTCCGGACGACCGCCGCCGGCGGATTCGACTGGTCCCTCCGCGACCAGATGCGTCGCGCCGCCATTAGCATTCCCAGCAATATCGCGGAGGGCAGCAAACGCGGCTCGAACCGCGACTGCGTTCGTTTCCTTTACATCTCCCGGGGCTCCGCCGCTGAGCTCTCGACGCAAATAGATATCGCCAAGGAGGTGAAACTGGTCGAACCAGCCGTCGCGGCCGATCTCCTTGATAGGTGCGACCATGTTGAGGCCATGCTAACGAAACTAATTGTGGCTCGCCACGGCGAGCGCTAGGGGGAGACGCCGCCTACCGCCTACCGCCCACCGCTACAACTTCTGCAACCTGTCGTAAACGTCCTTGGGCCACGTCGCGTCGGGGCCGTTGTGCAGCTTCACGACAGCGTCGCGGAAGGGCTTGCGGTCCACCCGAACGACCGTCTTGCCGCGTTTCTCGAACTCCGCGGCCATCTTCTTCTCCGTGTCGACGATCTCGCCGGTCGCCTTGGCCGCCGCTTCCCTCAGCACGTCCTCGAAGATCTTCTGGTCGGCCGGGGCCAGCTTGCTCCACGTGCCGCCCGCCACGATGGTGAGGAGCGCGTCGGTGATGTGGCCCGTGAGGACGATGTACTTCTGCACTTCATAGAACTTCTTGGCGTCGATGGTCGGCAGCGGGTTTTCCTGCGCGTCCACGGTGCCGTTCTGCAGCGCGAGGTACACCTCGGCGAACGCGATCGGCGTGGGGTTCGCCCCGACCGCGCGCGGGAACATGGTGTAGAGCGGCGCATCCGGCACGCGGATCTTCAACCCCTTCATGTCCTCGGGCTTGTTGATCGGCTTGTTCGACGTCACGTGGCGCTCGCCGTAATAGGTGATGGCGACCACCTTGTTGCCGCCGCTCTTCTGCTTGTAGCCCTCGGCGAGCTCGGCGAAGAGCGGGCTCGTGGAGAATTTCTTCCAGTGGTCGAAGTCGCGGAACATGTACGGCGCGCCGCCGATGGCGAGCGGCCCGTAGGTGCGCCCGGCGAAGAGCTGCCCCGTATATATGATGTCGACCGTTCCCAGGGTCAGGCCCTGGTTGATGTCGGTCTCCTTGCCGAGCGTCGATGCCGGGAACACCTCAACGTCGTAGCGGCCGTAGGTGCGCGCCTTGATCTCGCCCGCGGCCCACACCGCCGCCGTGTGATACGGCTCGGTGGTTTCATAGACGTGCGCCCATTTCAGCTTCGTCTGCGCCGAGGCGCCCGCGGCCACCGTCAATACCGTGGCGGCCAGCATCATTCTCAGGACATTCTTCATTCTTTTCTCCTCTGTGTTCCCTGTGTTGAGCTTTTTTCGCTCTTTACATCACCGCCCCGAGATACCACGGGACGAATTCATCCGCTCCGAATCCATGTCGTTCGCTCTTGCTGGGTTCTCCGGAAGCGGTGGCGAGGATCAACCGGAAGATCTTCTCGCCCGCGTCCTGCACCGTCATCGATCCGTCGAGGATCTCCCCGGCGTTGAAGTCCATGTCGTCTTCCATCCGCTCGTACATCGGCGTGTTGGTCGCGATCTTGAGCGAGGGCGACGGCTTGCATCCGTATACGGAGCCGCGACCGGTCGTGAAGCAGATCATGTTCGCCCCGCCCGCCACCTGCCCCGTCGCCGAGACCGGGTCGTAGCCCGGCGTATCCATGAAGACGAAACCCTTCGCGGTAACGGGCTGCGCGTATTCGTAGACGCCCATCAATCCCGTCGTGCCGCCCTTCGCGACGGCGCCGAGCGATTTCTCGAGGATCGTCGTGAGCCCGCCCGCCTTGTTGCCGGGCGACGGGTTGTTGTTCATCTCGCCCTTGTTGCGCGCGGTGTATTCCTCCCACCAGTGGATGCGATCGACGATGCGCTGCCCCACCTCGCGGCTATGCGCGCGGCGCGTGAGAAGGTGCTCCGCCCCGTAGATCTCCGGCGTCTCGGAAAGGATCGCCGTGCCGCCATGCTTCACGAGCAGATCGACGGCCGCACCCAGCGCGGGGTTCGCGGTGATGCCCGAGTAACCGTCCGAGCCGCCGCACTGAAGGCCGACGACGATGCCGCTCGCGGGCACGGTCGATCGCACGACGTCGTTCGCGACCGGGAGCATCTCCTTCACCATCGCGATGCCTTCGGCCACGGCCTTCGCCGTGCCGCCCTTGTCCTGGATCGTCATGGCGCGAAGCAACGGCCCCTTGCCGAGGCCCTGCGTGAAGAAGAGCGCGTCCATCTGGTTCGCTTCGCAGCCCAGACCGATGATGAGCACGCCCGCGAAGTTGGCGTGGCGCGCATAGCCCGCGAGGGTGCGGCGCAGGATGTCCATCCCCTCGCCGCCCGTGTCCATGCCGCAGCCCGAAGTATGCGTGAGCGCGACCACGCCATCGACGTTCGGATAGGCCGCGAGCGCTTCGCCCTTGAACGCATCGGCGACGTACTTCGACACGGTGGCCGAGCAGTTGACCGTGGAGAGCACGCCGACGTAGTTGCGCGTGGCTACTCGTCCGTCGGGGCGCACGATGCCCTGGAAGGTCGCGGGCGGGTCCGCGAATTGCGTCGCGTGATATCCCTCGCCGAACTGGTAGTCGCGCGCGAAATCGCGCACCTCGAGGTTGTGGACGTGCACGTGCTGGCCCGGTGCGATGGGCTGCGTGGCGAAGCCGATGATCTGGTTGTAGCGTCGCACCGGCTGGTCCTTCGCGATGGCGCGCGTGGCGACCTTGTGTCCGGCGGGAATGCGGTCCTTGCAGACCACGCCCTCCTTCAGCAGGTTCGTTCCGACTTCCAGCTCCCGGCAGGCGATGACCACGTCGTCGGCGGGATTGAGGCGCAGGAAAAGAGGGGTTTCGCGCAGCATGGGGCGCTCCTACTTCATCAGGTTCGGCAGCCAGAGGCTGATCGAAGGAATATACGTCACTATCACGAGGCTGATGAGCAGCGGCACGAGCCAGGGCAGGATCGCCATGGTGGTGCGCTCGACCGAGAGCTTCGCCACCCGCGCCAGCACGAAGAGCACCAGTCCCATGGGCGGGTGCAGCAATCCGATCATCAGGTTCAGCACCATCACGAGGCCGAAATGCACGGGATCGATGCCGAGCTGCCGCACGATGGGCAGCAGGATCGGCACCAGGATCGTGATCGCCGCCGTGGGCTCGAGGAAGCAGCCCACGAAGAGCATGAGGAGGTTCGCGAGCAGCAGGAATCCCGCCGGCGTGGACGTCACCGAAAGCACCCAGGCGGCGATCATCTCGGTGGCACGCGTGGCCGTGAGCATCCAGCCGAAGATCGAAGCCGCCGCGACGATGAACAACACCGCCGACGTGGTCTCGATGGTTTCCATCGAGGCGCGCACCAGCATCCGCCAGTTCATCGTGCGGTACCAGACGAGTCCGAGGAAGAGCGCCCAGACGCACGCGGCGATGGCGCCCTCGGTCGCGGTGAAGACCCCCGTCGTCATGCCTCCGATGAGGAGCACGGGCGTCATGATCGGCAGCACCGCCGAGAACTTGAACTTCCAATCGGCGACGAAGAGGACCACGAGACCCGCGAACACGGTCGCGCGGGGCGACAGCTCGATGCCGAAATCGGGATCGACGAGGAGCCAGATGATCGTGGGCCAGCCAAGCACCACCGCTGTCTCGCCTACCGCCTTCAGCACTCGCGGCCACTCGAACGGAACGTCGGCGCCCCAGCCGTTCTTGTGCGCGTAGAACGCGACCGTGAGCATCATGAGGATCGCCATCACGCCGCCCGGCAGGATGCCCGCGAGGAAGAGCGAGCCGACCGACACGTTGGCGAAGAGCGCGTAGATCACGAACGGCAGCGACGGCGGAATGATGGGACCCAGCGTGGCCGACGCCGCAGTCACGCCCACCGAGAATTCCGTCGAGTAGCCGTGGTCCTGCATCGCCTTGATCTCGATGGTCCCGAGCCCGGCGGCATCGGCGATCGCCGTGCCGGACATCCCGGCGAAGATCACCGAGCCCACCACGTTCACGTGGCCCAGCCCGCCCTTCATCCATCCCACGAGCGCCAGGGCGAAGTTGTAGATCCGGTTGGTGATGCCGGCGCAATTCATCAGGTTGCCGGCGAGGATGAAGAACGGCACCGCGAGCAGCGGGAACGAGTCGAGCCCGCCGAACATGCGGTGGATGATGACGTAGTCGGGCGAGACGCCCGAAATCATGACGTAGATGAGCGAAGAGCCCGCCATGGCGATGGCTACGGGAATTCCCGAGCCCATGAGGCCCAGGAAGAGAAGCTTGAAGGTTCCGGCTCCCATCACTTCGCCTCGTCCGCGAGCTCGGGCTTTTCGAGCACCGAGGCGCCGCGCTTCCAGTTGGCGATGGCCACGCCCACCGCGCGCCACGTCATCAGCGCGAAGCCGAACGCGACGAATCCGTACACGAGTCCCATCGGCCAATCGATGATCGCCATGCGCATGTCGCCGATCTTGCGGATGAGGATGATCGTGAGCCACACGCAGTAGGCGAGGAAAAGGATGCGAAGCGCGTCCACGACGACGGACATCGGGCGCGTCCACCAGCGCGGCAGGATGCGGTAGAAGAAGTCCACCTGGATGTGGTTGTTCTTGCGCACGTTCATCGCCGCGCCGACGAACACCGTCATGATGAGGAGGTAGCGCGCGATCTCCTCGGTCCACGAAGCCGAATCGTTGAGCGCATAACGGGTGAAGAACTGGTAGAAGATCACCACCGCCAGCACCCAGAAGATGGCGAAGGCGAGCCAATCCTCGAAGCGGTGGTGGCTGAGGTCCACGAATTCGTCGCGGACGGCGAACTCACCCTTCTCGTTGAGGACGTGTTCCTGTTCGCTCATTTTTTCTTGTTCAGGCCGATCAGGCTAGAGTATCAATAAACCCGGATATCGGGGCGGCCGTTGGAGCGGACATCCTCTGCGAACGGCGCCGCTCAACGGCCTTGGCAAGAAGACTCGAGGGAAAGAGGGCATTGGTGAGTGCGGCAGGCCAGGGCATGGGGCGCGCAGCGGCATTGGCGTTCGCACGCGAAGGCGCGAAGGTGATCGCCACCGACATCGATCCGAAGCTCCTCGCGCAGCTGTCGAAGAATCCGTCGATCACGACCTCGCGCCTGGATGTCACCGACGACAACGAGGTGGCGAAGTTCGTCGAATCCACCGGCGCCGTGGACATCCTTTTCAATTGCGCGGGCTGGGTCCACCAGGGAACGATCGCCGAGTGCCGCGTCGAGGACTGGGACCGCAGCTTCCAGCTCAACGTGCGCAGCATGTTCGTCATGTGCAAGGCGATGATCCCGAGGATGGCCGCGGCAGGCGGCGGCGTGATCCTCAACATGGCCTCCGTCCTCGGCGCGAGGAAGGCCGCCCCCAATCGCCTCGCGTACTCCGCGAGCAAGGCGGCCGTCGAGGGCTTCACGCGTGCGCTCGCGATCGATCACGTGAAGCAGAACATCCGCGTGAACTGCGTTTGCCCGGGGACGGTGGACACGCCCTCGCTCGGCAGCCGGATCAATGCCTTCGCCGATCCCGTGCAGGCGCGCAAGGACTTCGTCGCACGGCAGCCCATGGGGCGGCTCGCTACCGCGGAAGAAATCGCGGAAACTTTTGTTTACCTCGTCTCGGACGAATCGTCGTTCATGACGGGTCAAGCCGTCTTCGTCGATGGCGGCATGAGCTTATAGAACGGTCATTCCTGCGTAGGCAGGAATCCAGGGGCCAGAGCAGCGCGTACGCTCCGCTTCGGCCTCTGGATCCCTGCCTACGCAGGGATGACCCAACGAAAGAGGACATCACGTGAAACTACTTCGCTATGGCCCTGCGGGCCGCGAGAAACCCGGCCTCGCCGACAGCGAGGGCAACGTTCGCGACCTGTCGAAGATCGTCGTGCAGGTCGACGACGCAATGCTCGCGCCGCGCAACCTCGCGCGGCTCGCGCGCGTGAAGCCCGAGACGCTGCCCATCGTGCGCGGCAACCCGCGGCTGGGCGTGCCCTATGCCGGCATCAGCAAGTTCGTCGCGGTCGGCCTCAACTACAGCGACCACGCCGCGGAATCGGGCATGCCGATCCCGGCGGAGCCGATCCTCTTCATGAAAGCGACTACCTGCCTCACCGGGCCCGGCGACGACGTGATCCAGCCGAAGAACTCCACCAAGCTCGACTGGGAAGTGGAGCTCGGCATCGTGATCGGCACGAAGGCGCAGTACGTCTCCGAGTCGAAGGCGCTCGATTACGTCGCGGGCTACACCATCGTGAACGATGTCTCCGAGCGGCAGTTCCAGCTCGAGCGCGGCAGCCAGTGGGACCGCGGCAAGGGCTGCGACACCTTCGGTCCGGTGGGGCCCTGGCTCGTCACGACGGACGAGATCACCAACCCCCAAACGCTCGACATGTGGCTCGATGTGAACGGCGAGAAGCGCCAGCGCGGCAACACGCGCACCATGATCTTCGGGTGCGCGCATCTGGTTTCGTACATCAGCCACTTCATGACGCTGCTGCCCGGGGACATCATCACTACGGGCACGCCGCCCGGTGTCGGCCTAGGCATGAAGCCCGTGCCGAAGTACCTCAACGTCGGCGACGTGATGACGTTGGGAATTACGGGCTTGGGACAACAACGCCAGAAGGTCGTCGCCTACAAATAGGCCATTCCTGCGTAGGCAGGAATCCAGCGGCCGAAGCGGAGCGTTACCTGCCGAAGTAAAACGCGGCCGCGATGACCACCGCGATCGCGATGACCAGCATTGCGAAGCCAGCGCTGCCGCTCGTTCGCGGCATCTCTCCAGGCGAGACGTGCGGATCCATCGACGGGATCGCGGGTGCGTGAGATGGCGAGTGCGGCGTCGAATGCGCCGCCGACTGTGGCGTCGAATGCGGATTCATCGCCGTGTGCGCGGCCGTCCTCACGTTGGTCGTCACGTTCACCTTCACTTTGCCGCCCTGCTGGCGCTGGATCGCCTCGATGAGCGCCTTCGCCTCGGCGAGCCCCAGGTTGGGCTTCTGCTCCCGCAGGTACTTGATCGCCGCGATGAGATTGCCCTTCGCAAGGGCATCGGCCACCTGCGGCGGAAGGTTCTGGCGGGGATCGTCGCTCATGGCGGAAGAATACCCCGCTGTAGAATCGCGTGCATGCAGCGTGTGCGGAGAGAGCGGCTCGAGTCCTGGGCGGTCGCCTGCCTCGAGAAGGTCGGCGTGCCCTCGCCAGAGGCGAAGCTGGTGGGCTCTTCGCTCGTGCAAACGAGCGTGTGGGGCATCGACTCGCACGGCGTGCTGCGCCTCACGCATTACCTCAATCGCATGACGATCGGCTCGATCTCGCCGTCAGCCGCTCCCGTCGTGATGCGCACAGGCCCCGTCACCGCGCAGGTGCATGGGCAGGATGGACTGGGCATCGTGCACGCCTCGCTCGCGATGGAAGTCGCGATCGAGATGGCGAAGGAGTCCGGCGCAGGGATCGTGGGAGTCGGCCACTCGTCGCACTGCGGCGCGATGGGACTCTATACGCGCATGGCCGCGCGCGAGGGCCTCATCGGCATCGCGATGACGCACTCGAGCTCGGTCGTCGTGCCCCACGGCGGCAAGCACAAGTACTTCGGCACCAATCCCATCTCGTTCGCTTTCGCGCGCGCCTCCGGCGAGCCGGTGTGCCTCGACATGGCGACGAGCCAGGTCGCATGGAACAAGGTGCTCAATGCGCGCATCGAGGGGCGCGCGCTCGATCCCGGCATCGCCGTGGACGACGACGGCGTTCCCACCACTGACGCGGAGAAAGCGCGCGCCGGAATCCCGCTGGGCGGCCCGATTTACGGCTACAAGGGCTACGGCCTCGCGTTCGTGATCGACCTTTTGTGCGGGCTCCTCAACGGCATGACGTTCGGTCGCCACATCAACGGCATGTACGAGGACCTCACCGAGCCGCGCAAGATAGGCCACTTCCTCATGGCGATCGACCCGGCGCGATTCGCGGGCGGCGACACGATGGAGGCGCAGATCGATGCGCTCATCGCCGACCTTCGCGCGCAAGGCGATATCCTCTTTCCCGGCGAGCCGGAGCTGATCGAAGAGCAGAAGCGGCTCGCCGAGGGCATTCCCATCGACGCCGAGGCGATGGCCGACATGAAGAAGTGGTCGGCGAAGCTCGGCATTCCTCCACCCACCGAGATCGCCGCATGAAGAATGAAATCCTCGTCACCGGCCCGATGTACCCGCCGACGCTCGAAAAGCTCGACGCAACCTATACGACGCACAAGCTATTCAAGGCCCCCGATCGCGCGGCGGTGCTCGCGGAAGTGGGCGAGCGGATCACAGCGGTCGCGAGCTCGAACTCCGGCGGCATCGATGGCGCCACCATGGCTAAGCTGCCGAAGCTCAAGACGATTTCGCACTTCGGCGTGGGCTACGACACCGTGGACGTCGACGCGGCGAAGAAGCGCGGTATCGCCGTCACGAACACGCCCGACGTCCTCACCGAGGAAGTCGCGGATCTCGCGATGGGGCTTCTGTATGCGACCGTGCGGCGCATTCCGCAGGGCGACCGCTATGTGCGCGACGGCAAGTGGCTGAAGGGATCGATGGCGCTCACCGAAAGCCTGCAGGGCAAGACGCTCGGCATCGTCGGCATGGGACGCATCGGACAGGCGATCGCGAAACGCGCGCTCGCATCGAACATGAAGATCGCATACCAGGGGCCGCGCCGCAAAGCCGACCTGCCCTACGCCTATCACGCCGACGCGGTCTCGCTCGCGAAGGCGACGGGCTACATCATGGTCGCCTGTCCCGGTGGCGAAGCGACGCGCGGACTCGTGAGCCGCGCGGTGATCGACGCGCTGGGACCCAAGGGCTTCATCGTGAACATCGCGCGAGGCTCGGTGGTCGATGAACCCGCGCTACTGGAAGCGTTGCAACAGAACCGGATCGCCGGCGCGGGCCTCGACGTCTTCGCCGACGAACCTCGCGTTCCAGAGGCGTTCCTCGCGCTCGACAACGTGGTGCTCCAGCCGCACGTCGCGAGCGCCACGCATCAAACTCGGGCCGCGATGGGTCAGCTCGTGATCGACAACCTCGCCGCTCACTTCGCGGGCAAGCCGCTCCTCACGCCTATTTGAGCTTCGAGACGTCGATCTCGAAGATCACCGGGAAGTGCTGCTTGTCCTTCTGGTATTTGAGCGCGCCGGATTCCGAGATCGCCCAGAGCTTGCCGTCGGCGTCGAAGGAGATGTTCTCGATGCGCGGGGGCATGTCGTATTGCGCGAGGACGGCGCCGGTCTTGCGATCGACGCGATAGAGCTTGCTCACGTTCTCGCCCTGGCTCGCGGACATCCACAGGTTGCCCTGCTTGTCGATCGCCGCACCCTGCACCTGGATCGGGATCTTCACGACGTCGCGGGCGTTTTCCTTCGATATCGTCACTCCGCGATCGAACATCGCGGGCTCGACGCGGTAGATCTTGGCGTCGCCCGCATCCTTGTCGGCGGCCCAGACGCCGTTCCAGAGGTCCTTGCCGTCGAAGAACGCGAACGCGGAGCCGTATCCCGAGGCGAGCTTCACCATTCCACGCGTGCTGCCTTCCGCGCGGCCCGTGAGGAGCGCCTTGCTGAGATCGACGCGCCACGCCTGGCGCGTGTCTGCGAGCACGATCACTCCGCCGCCGATGTCCGCGACGCCTCCCGCGTGCGCGCAAGGCTCGGGCATGTCGAAAGAGCCCGACACGACGCCGCTCGCCTTCGCGACGCGGTAGACACGGCACTTGGGCGCGTTCTTGTGCACGTCCTGGTAGCTGCTGACGATGAGGTAGTTCCCCATCGCGACGAGGCCCTGCGGCGTCCATCCTTCGTCCAGGCCCGGCGCCCAGATGCGCGGCGTCACCGCCTGCGAGTTCGGATACGAACGCGCGAGCTCCTTCACGTGCAGCGGCTTCTCGCCTCCGAGCGCCTGCGAAGAAGCGGCGAGCGGGAAAAGGGAAATGCAAGTGGCTGCGATTGCGACGAGTTTCGTTTTCATCGCTGCATTATCCCCGAACGGCGCCGCGAAGAACGTCATTCGATGTCGCCGAACGGCGACGGTACTAATCACTCTGCGTTGTTTTCGATTTCTGCGACCTGCGATTCAATTCGCGCCATTCCGAGTCGCTCGTCGCCAGCCGGAAGCCGATGTGCGACATCGGATTGTAGGGGTCGTTGCCTCGCCGGGCGCTCGGGCGATACGAGAGGCAGTAGTCGACGTTGCAAAGGA
>Ga0209131_1001944_pt1 | contig 14193 bp, 14 predicted proteins | sample GraSoi_2013_40cm_FD_185826 | JGI IMG/M metagenome (GOLD analysis project Ga0209131, IMG submission 185826) | Grasslands soil microbial communities from the Angelo Coastal Reserve, California, USA - Sample 9_17_2013_40cm (SPAdes) (version 2) | ecosystem: Environmental > Terrestrial > Soil >...
TGATGACGATCTTCAAGGTGCGTCGCGGGCGTTATTCGGTCATTGAGGAAAAGGTGCCAGCGGGAGCCAAAGGCATCGGTATTCAACTCAAGGATATGGGGCTGGCAGAATATTGTGTGATTTCGGCAATTATTCGTGATGGTGTGATGACTCTGCCGCGCGGCGATAGTGTCTTGCAAGAAGAAGACGAGATCATTGCAGTAGCAAGCTCGGAGGGCGCCCAGAAATTGTCAGAACTTTTGGCTTTCCCCAAATATCCTCTACGAGAAGCGAAGAAGAAACAAGAACAGGAATCACCTGCGGAGCAGAAGTAGGTTCATCCTGAGAAAGTGTTTAAGTTTAAGAAGTGGTCAGATAAGATTGGAGAATGACCAAATTCAGCCAAATGTACCCGACCGGTTTGAAATATACTGAATGGAGTTGATTGAGGATAAATCTCCGGGTGGTTGAATTATAATGGTGCCACCCAATCATGAACCTACAACCCTATCTCAACTTTGCAAAACAACTTGCTTATCGCGCTGGGCGGATTACGCTCAGCTATTACAACAAAGGCATTCAACATGATTTGAAGTCTGATGAGTCGCCGGTCACTGCGGCAGATAAGGCTACGGAGGAATTTATCCGTGGTGAGATCGAGAAGAATTTTCCGACTCATGCAATTGTAGGTGAGGAGTATGGTGAAAAAGCTGGCGTGGGGAATCCGTTCCGCTGGATCGTTGATCCCATTGATGGGACGAAGTCTTTTATCAAAGGTGTCCCTTTTTATTCGGTGTTGATCGGGTTGGAGATCGAAGGTGTTTCGCGCGTGGGCGCAGTGTGTTTACCTGCGTTGGATGAAATCCTTTACGGGGCAGATGGTCTTGGCGCGTGGAATAACGGCAAGCGCGTGCATGTTTCGAATGTGTCCAAACTTAAGGAGGCGGTGTTTTGTTATACAAGTTGGTCGGGCTTTCGCACCAAGGAACGTTTGGATGTTTTTGAGAATTTACACAAAGAGTGTTTCTTTGGGCGCGGCTGGAGCGATGCCTATGGCTATCACATGGTCGCAACAGGACGCGCTGAAATGTATCTTGACCCTGAGATAAAAATTTGGGATGTGGCACCCTTCCCGCCGATCTTTCGTGAAGCAGGCGGCTTCTTTGGTTCGTGGGAGGGCGAAGAAGGTCACGCTCACGGCGAAGGATTGGCTGTTAATGCCGCACTCAAATCGAAGGTCCTGAAATTGACGCGTAGTTAAATCCAAAGTCCTTATTGCGTGCGGGACTTTTGTTATGTTGTCACAACGCGAATGGTAGGGTATCTGAAAGAGAAGCAGTATAATGGGCATGAACATGAAACTTCCTGACACGAAATCCATCCAACCGAAAGAGCCCGATGACCGGCTGCCTTATCGCCTGCGCGAACAATTTATGTCCACGACTGAGTTGGCTTTGTTCCGCACGCTGCAGGAGATGGTGGGGCGGCGCTATATGATTTGCCCGAAGGTGGGGATGAATGATATTTTCTACATTGTGCGTCCAAACGAGAATGTCCATTTTTTCAACAAGATCTTTCGCAAGCATGTTGACTTTTTGCTTTGTGATCCCACTACGTTCAAGCCAGTGATCGGGGTTGAGTTGGTCAAACCAGTTGCCAAAAGCGAGACGCGTGAAGCCGATCAGTTTATGCAGGATCTGTTCCTCAGCGCGGGCATTCCGCTCGTGCATGTCCCTTCTAGTGAGCGTTATGTGCAGCATGACGTAGCGGAATTATTTCAACTGGCAGTGCTGAAAGTGAAGGACTCCGCTCCGCTTCGCGCTTCGACCAAAACTGATTCAGTTCCAATGTGCCCCGTCTGCGGCCGGATGATGGTCTTGCGAATTCACCGCGATGGACCGAATGCGGGGAAGAAATTTTACGGTTGTATGGATAGTCCTAGGTGTAATGGGGTGGTGGCGTTAGGTTGAGTATTTGTTAAAGCTTGCGCCGTTCAGACTTAGTCTGAACGGCGCATTTTTGTTTAATCGTAAAACCGCATTTTCAATTCTTTGGTTGGAACCATACACACATCCCTTTTCCCAAACCATTGATAGCGATGTGTTCCGATCTGGCGATATATCCAATCTCGAATTATTCTCGGGACAAGTAATCCTACTGATGAAAACATTGACCAAGGGAATTTTAGTCTCTGCCCGATCTTAAGCGCGGCGGTGGAGCCTTGATGAATATTCCCATTCTCGATGTAAATGACAGCCTCGCTGAAATCTTTTGGCAGTTTGCACCATTGAAGCAACGTTTTGCCTGTCTCTGACTGGATCGATGCGAAACGAAATAAGGCGGATCTTTCATGCTTGAGAATAAAATTCACTGAGCCATTACACAGATTGCAAACACCATCGAATAGTATGATTTTCTGCCGTTTGATTTCTTCATCATGCATAGTGTTTCTTGAGTTCTGAAGCATAGCTGGCGCCAACATTTTGATTGTTTCTCTCCAACGAGTCTGCCAGATGTGTTTTGCAACGCGGTGGCTCTTTGGAAACAAGCAAGCCTGACATTAATCCATTCACTTCTTCAGGGGTGAGTAACACATCATTGACAAAGAGACTCAAGAACTGCGCGGCGAATAAAGCCAATCTCGGTGGTACAGAAATCAGTGAACGTTTTACGCCAACTTTTTCGCCGATCAGTTGAACCATTTCTTTGAAGGTGAAGATATCAGGACCAACGGCATCAATCACATAACTCTCTTTACCATAAACACCTTCTGCAGCCAGGTCAGCCAAATCTTCAACGTAAACAGGTTGGATTCTGTAAGAACCATCGCCAGGCAAGGCAAAGAATGGGAAACGCCGCATGAGATACGCGATGTTGTTGATCAATATATCTTCCGTGCCGACCAAGACAGTCGGGCGCAGAATCGCGTAAGACATTCCTGATTCAATGACCGCTTTTTCATTTGCCGCCTTGCCCCAATAATAAGGAAGATGCGAATCCGCGGAGGGGTTAGCGATGCTGATGTGAACCATCCGCTTGACGCCCGCGGCTTTGGCGGCGTTGACGAGTTTGCGGGTATTTTCCACGGCGCGAGGTTGCGTGTTCTCGCCTTTGTCAAAACGCACCCAATACGTATTGACCAACACATCCACACCTTGCAGCGATTTGGTCATGCTGGCTTCGTCAAAATCCAAGGGATAAGCTTTGATCTTGCCGTTGAATGGGTCAGGGCGATTCGGATGCCCGGTCAATGTGATAACTTCTTCGCCGTGGGTGAGTAACCGTTTAGCAATGTACTTGCCTGAATAACTGAAAGCACCTGTAACTGCAATTTTCATTTTGTTCTCCTATTCATATGTCACTCTGAGGGAGCGATCGTTGCGACCGAGAGTCTCGGTTGTCATAGTAGAGATTCTTCGCTGCTACGTGGCTCAGAATGACATCGTTGTGGGTTATTTCAACACACCTAAAATTTTCGTAACATTCGAAAGCCCTAATTTATCTAATTTGATGACTGCTTTCGATAAGCTGTCAATTGCATCGAAGAATTCCTGCAAGGCTTGCACGCGTTCGTAGACGAATTTCCACTCATTGTCATCTACCCAGTTCTCGTCCATTTTTGTGAGCGTATCTTTTACCGAACGGACAGCACGGTCGAACTCGCTGTTTTGTCTTTCCTTCAAAATGGACCGGATGGCTGCGAAGAAATCAGCTTCCGCTTCATAATAATCCTTACGGTCGCCGAGTTTGGTGGAGCGATGGACCAATCCCATACGGGCGAGGGCACGGATCTCAGTGCTGATCGCGCCTTTGGTAAGCCCGGTTTCCTGGACGATCTCATCAAGCGACAAGGCTGTGGGGGAGAGATAGAGCACGGCGAAAATGGCGCCCATCCCTTTGGGGAAGCCCCAGAAGCGGCTGATCTGACTAAGCCCTTCGGTGAAGTCTTTTTTGATTTTCGTGAGTGATTGTGGCATGATAATATCGTTCTGTAAGTTTAGTAATTACTAAACGAAATATACGACAAAGGAGACATATTGTCAAGAGAAAAAAAACACCATCTCGATCAAAATTTATTGTGGGGCTTGTAAGGCTTGACAGATCTCTGCGTTGCTCAAACCTGCCGGCAAAGCCTGGTATCTATCAATATAGAAACTGAAATTCTTTTGTGCACTCCCCGCTTGAAAAGCCATACTGATCCGCCCTGGTCTTGGACCCATAATCTCTTCTTTTGGAATATCAAGAACAACTTGCATAACCTTCACAACCCAATCGCCGCATTCATTTGAATCTGACAGGTCGCTGATTTGTAATGTGATATTGAAATCCGTTTCCATGGCCAGGAAATCCGCATGTCCATCGGCGTGGACACAGTCTTCGCCAAAGGCAAAGGCATTGCCTTTGGCTGAGGGCTGAAGCTGTTGAAGCGCTTGAAGAAATTTTGTTGAGAGCTCGGGAAGATCTTTGTATGCCCATTGATAACCACAGTCTCCGTAGCTGGGAGCCACTGTTGATTCGTTCCCGTTGGGTGGTTGATCGATGTGTGGAGTCTGTAGTGTACTGACGAGTTTTGGAATTGGAAGGGTAGGTGAATCTGGAGAGGATTCAGGTGTTAGCTCTGTTGTGACGGGATGTGATGTGACAGGGTTAAGTGGAACAGAGTCAGTTGCGGGAAGGCCGGTTGAGCAGGCACACAGGATCAAGGTCCAGAAGAGAAGCGGACAGATGAATCTGTTCATAAGTTTGAGACGAGTTGTCAATCTGCTTTGTTCCAAAATAAAAAGAGCGGGATATTTATCCCGCCCTCAGAAGGGTTACTTCAACAGATCAGCCGCGGCAGTTGCCATGAGAGCGGCGCCTGTGATCAGGGCTTGTTCGTCAAAATCAAATTTGGGGTGATGGTGATTGTAATTGAGCTTCTTTTCGTTATTGGCGGAGCCGATCATGAAATAACAGCCGTCCACTTTTTCCTGCATGTAACCCATATCTTCTGCGCCCATCGTGAGATAATTTTCAGTCTCCACCTGGGCGTTGGGTAAAATGGCGCAGGCCGATTCAAAAACGCTGGCTGTGACTTCATCGTTATTGACAACGGCAGGTGTGACGCGTTTTGTCTCGAACTCAACTGCACAGCCCATCGCCTCAGCAGTATTGCGTACAATCTGCGCGAAACGTTCAAGCACCATCTTGCGAACTTCCAAATCAAAGGTGCGGATCGTGCCTAAGAGTTCGGCGGTTTGTGGGATCACGTTGAAGGTTGTGCCTGAATGAATCGATGTGACACTGACCACGCAAGATTTCAACGGGGGAACATTGCGGGATGTAATCGTTTGTAAAGCAGTAACCATCTGTGCAGCGGCAACGATCGGGTCAATGGTTGTATCGGGCGCAGCGCCGTGTCCGCCTTTGCCGGTGAGTTTGATCGTGAAAAGTTCAGCGCCTGCCATAACGGGACCTTTGGCAATGTTGATCCAACCGAGAGGTTTATCGTTCCATAAATGGAGCGAGAGCGTCTTTTCAACTTTCGGACCATCCAATACACCATCGTGGATCATCATGAGATTACCGCCCATCTCTTCGCCATTGAAGCCTTCTTCGGAGGGTTGAAAGCAAAGTTTGACATTGCCAGATAACTCTTCACGATGAGCATGCAGCATTTTGGCAACGGTCAGCCCGATGGCGGTATGACCATCATGTCCGCAAGCGTGCATGATGCCGGGGTTAGTAGATGAATATTCTGCGCCGGTATCTTCGGTAATGGGGAGCGCATCCATATCAAAACGGAGCAGGATCGTTGGACCCGGTTTTGAGCCTTCGATCAAGCCAACGACGCCGGTCTTGCCGACTCCCTTTGTGACTTCGATGCCAAGGGTTTCAAGTTCCTTGGCGACAATGCCACCTGTGCGGACTTCGGTGAAGCCGAGTTCGGGGTGCATGTGGAAATCACGGCGCAGGGTTTGTGTGTAGGGAAAGAGTTCTTGAGCTTGCTTGAGAAAGTTAGGCATGGGGTTTCTCCAATTTGATTGTTTGATGGTCTTTATCTTGAGGACTGTAGGTTCTTTAAAGCTTCTTGTAACGCGTTGGCTGAGTTTTGTAAAGCCTTTTGTTCATTGCGCATGAGTGAGGCTTCCACGATGCTAACGACGCCGTCTTGTCCGATCACACAGGGGACGCCGAGACATACATCTTTAATTCCGTATTCACCATCCAAAAATGTGGAAATGGTAAGAACGCTTTGTTGATTTTGCAAGATGGCACCGACGATACGTGTAAGTGCCATGCCGATGGCGTAATAGGTTGCGCCTTTGTAGTTGATAATGTGATACGCAGACTCTTTTACTTCGCGCACGATCTTTTCGCGTTCTATATGCCAGTCTCCGTTTCCGTATTTGGGGGCATACTCATCCACAGGGACGCCTGCAACGTTGGTCATAGACCATGCCGGGACTTCGCTATCGCCATGCTCGCCCAGAATGTAGGCATGGACGTTACCAACATCTACACTGCAATATTGACTGATCAAATAACGGAAGCGCGCGCTATCCAGCACTGTGCCTGAACCAATAACGCGGTTCTTCAACCACCCCGAACGTTTGAGCGCGACATAGGTGAGAATATCCACTGGGTTGGATGTGATGATGAGGATAGCTTGTGAGTTCTCGCTGATAATATCATCCACGATAGCTGAAATGATCGCGGCATTCCTTTGCAGAAGGTTGATCCGCGATTCGCTGGGTTGTTGTTTCGACCCGGCAGTAATGACGATCACACTGGCATTGGCATAATCCTTCTTATTACCGGTGTGAATTTGCACTGGAGGGTAATAGGGTAAACCATGCGCCAGGTCCAGCACTTGCCCTTCGGCGAGATCGTTATTGGCATCTATAAGGCAGATTTCATCTGCCATGCCTTTTTGTGCGAGCGAGTATGCGAAGGACGATCCAACTGCGCCTGCGCCCACAATGACTACTTTTCTAGATTTCCAAGTTGCCTCCATATTTGTAAATCCTCCATATACTTGTTTGTGGATACAAAGTTTATTAATAAAAATTTAAAGAACAACAGTCGAAGGTCATTGATTTTTGATCTTCGACTGTTGGCTTAGCTATACTTCACGACTCTAAATTTTTCTTCGTAGCGCGGATTTTCTTCCGTGCTGTCCTCGGCCCGGCGGGATTTGAAACGTTCTACCAGTTGATCTGCGTCTTGCACTTGGGTTGTATGTTTGAGAATAGCTTGGAGTTTAACATCCCACATGTCCGTGACATCGATAGTGGTGTTTGGCTGCATGCTCAGCGAGCACCAGATTTCTTTGGGCATGTGCGGCTGGAAGCCCTCTTCCAATAATTCAGGGAAGTAAACGAGATTACCCGCAGCGGGGAAGACTGCATCCAGCACAACTTGTCCGCAAGCGCGATGATCGGGGTGGTTGATACCGTAGATGGCAAATAAAGTTTGCGGATCACAAGTAACAAGAATATCTGGTTTGAATCTGCGAATCTCGCGGACAACATCACGACGCAGACTCAAATCTGGGACAACGTAGCCATCGGGATTTTCCAGGAAGTGAACTGACTTGGCGCCAATTACTTTTGCCGCAGCATATTGTTCTTCGTGCCGAATCGCGCAAAGTTTGTCGGGAGTCATTTCAGGGTGCGTGGTAGGATTGAAGCCTTTGTCACCGCAAGTCAGCAGAAGATAGGTGATGTGATGTCCCGCACGTGCCCAGCGTGCAAGCGTTGCGCCGCAGAAGAATTCGGGGTCATCGGGGTGAGCAAGGATGACGAGGATGTTTTGAGGGGAGTCCCAGGTGTCAGATGTCATGTATCAGGCTCCGGCTGAGAAGGATGCGCGCGCGAGTTTAGGAAAAGGATTGGGATGAGGAAAAGATTTTAGCCACGGATTAGACGGATAAGCACGGATTTTTAAATATTTAAAGAGAGTAGGGGCGAAGCATTGCTCCGCCCCTATAAGGGATTAATTGTTGGTGTTCTTGCGCGGGCTGGATTTGCCGCAGGTGCAACCGCCGCTATCATGACGATCACAGGGAGCTTGGGATTTGCGGCGTAGGGTTTCGAGTTCATCCCAAGGTTGGATGTCTTCACGGTCGAAGGTTTCAGTGAAGCGCTTCTCTTCGGTCTCGATGAAGACCATGACTTTGTTGCTCATGGGCAGAACGTCGATCACTTTGCCTTCGCCCTTGGGAGTGATGACGCGCTTGTTGCGTTTGGGCAGTGTTTTGCGCGCCTCGACATATTGTTCATATTCGTAGATGAGGCAACAGCGCAGGCGTCCGCACATGCCGGTGATCTCGTTAGGTGTGAGTGAGATGCCCTGATCCTTTGCCATCTTGATGGAGATAGGCGAGAAGTCGGTGAGGAATTGAGAACAGCAACGGGTTTCGATACCGCACGCGCCCATGCCACCGATGATCTTCGCCACGTCACGCGGACCGATCTGCCGCATTTCGATGTGAGTGTTGGGGTAGATGTTCTGCATGTCCCGTTTGAGGGACTTGAGATCGACCTTATCTTCGCTCTCCGTGCTGAAGAGGAAGGCGAGACGCGAGCCATCGTAGTTGTATTCCGCAGTGACGATCTTGACGCCTTCAAGATGTAGCTCGGAAGCGCGGGCACGACAGTTGATCATGGCTTCGGTCTGTTTGGATTGCCAAGACTGCAGGAGCAACAGATCACGAGGCGTAGCCCGCCTCTCTACCGACCTCCAGCCGCCTTCGGGCTTCGGAGGCGTTTCCTTCACAACTTGAATGACTTCGCCGAGATGTTTACCGCGGGATGTATCCACAATGACGTGCTCGCCGACCGTGACATCAGGGACGGCGGATGTGTCGAAATGATAGATTTTGCCAACTTTGGTGAAACGTACACCGATAATGTTTGTTTGCATGCAGTGAATTATACCGTATTGGGTGTATTCCTTAGTAACCTTTGGGAATGTTGCGGGGTTAAAATAATCATAGTGCAACACATTTGTAGGTTTTGTTTTCCCTTTTGGAAGGAGGCAAAATTCAAGACTTGATACCCGAAACTGCTCAAGATCAAATTGTCGTTATTGGTAATAACAAAGGAGTAGATTCATGAACCGTTCCAAGTCTGCGCTTTACTCAACAATTGGGGTGATGCTCATTTTTGTGTTAGTGCTCTCCGCCTGTGGTGCGGCTGCCACGCCTGCCACTGAAGTTCCCCCTGCTGAACAAACCGGATCCCTTACTGTCCTGGATTGGGCAGGGTATGATGGCGCTGATTTTTGGGTTGATTTCAAAAACACCTATCCGAAGGTGACAGTCAACTTTGAGATTGGTGAGTCCGATGCCGATATTTTCTCAAAAATGAAGGCGGGCGATCAAGCAGATATCTTCCATCCATATACTGGCTGGTTGCAGTTCTATGTGGATGAAGGACTCGTTCAACCGATCGATACCAGTAAACTTAAGAATTGGGATAAAGTTCCCGAGTATTTCAAGAAGATCGGGCAGATCAATGGCAAGCAATATTTTGTCCCGTGGGACTGGGGTTTTTCATCGATTCTGTATCGCACCGATAAGATTCCTGAAGGCATCGACTCATGGTCTGCTCTCTTGGATCCCAAATATGCGGGTCACATTTCCATGTGGGATGATGGTCCGAGTGCTGTGAGTGTTTCCGCTTACATTCATGGTTGGGACGAGACCAAAATCACGCCCGACCAACTTGCCCAGATCAAACAGGAATGGATCGCACAGCGCAAATTGAACCTTACTTATTGGGCTGGTGAACCCGAATTGGATCAGGCGATGACCAGCGGTGATGTCTGGCTCGCTTATGCCTGGCAGGGAGCTTATGCTACCTTACTGAGTCAAGGTGTGCCGGTTGCGTATGCCAATCCAAAAGAAAAGCGTAATTCCTGGGTAGGAGTCTATGGGATTAGCACAAAATCTAAAAACTACGACCTTGCCTTGAAATTCCTCGATCAAAAGTTGGCAGTAGCGACAGGGAATAATGTCGTCAATGAATTTTATTACGGTGACACGAATCAGGACGTGATGAACGGAATCACTGATGCGAACCTAAAGAAGGTTTTTTCGTTAGATGACCCGAATATCCTTCAGCATACAAACTTTACGCCGAATGTAACTGCTGACCAACGTGATGCATGGACAAAGATGTGGGCCGAAGTAAAAGCGGCCCCGTAACGACTCCCACCCAAGCTTCCCCCAAATCCGAAGGATTTGGGGGAAGTATCCTAAGGGCACGGAGGGGGGCGGGTCGAGATCGCCTCTCTACTTTCTGGGTTCTTTATCTACCGCCATTGATCTGGCTGGGGTTGTTCTTTTTGATTCCAATTGTATTGATGGCGGCGTTTAGCTTTCGTTCCGATACCTACGGCGCTTTATTTGAAAATTGGAAACCTGGCCTTAATCAATACGCAACGGTCGTATTGACAGGAAGTTATTGGCGACTACTGGGTGTTTCGTCCTTCATGGCCTTGATCATCTCGGTCAGCGCCGTTGTGCTTTCATATCCGCTTTCGTATTTTCTCGCTTTTTATTCCGGAAAACGTGCGGGGATATATCTCATCTTATTACTTGTCCCGTTTTGGACAAGTTATCTCTTGCGTGTGATGGCATGGAAGATTATGCTAGGATCAGATGGCGTGCTCAATTCGTTCCTGATTTATTTTGGGTTGATCAAAGAACCGCTGACTGCCCTCTTGTACAATCGCAATACCGTCATCCTTACTCTCATCTATGTTTGGATTCCATTTGCAGCTCTGCCTATTCTTGCCGCGCTTCAGCGCATCGAGTTTTCGCTCTTCGAAGCCGCCGCGGATCTTGGCGCTCGTCCGTTTCAGCAATTCATGCGCATCACGCTTCCACTCAGTCTGCCTGGTGTGTTTGCAGCGTTCTTCATGGTATTCATTCCTACCATTGGCGAATATGTCACACCGTTATTGGTGGGCGGCAGCAACGGATTTATGTATGGCAATATTATTCAGGATTTCTTTACGAAAGCCGCAAACTGGCCCTTGGGTTCAGCGCTCTCGATGATCATGCTAGGTGCGACTATGATTCTCGTCCTCATTGCCACCCGCATCATCAAGCTTGAGGACCTGCTGCAATGAACAATCGCCGCGCTCCTATTTCGCTTTCGTTATATTATTTTGGGCTGATCGCGTTTCTTTATCTACCGATTGTGGTCTTATTCCTATTCTCGATTAATTCCAACACAACTTTGTCCTTTCCCTTGAAGGGCTTTACGCTTGGTTGGTATCAAAAACTTCTCCAGGCTGATGCTGTTTTGCGCGCGGCGCGTAACAGCCTGGTGGTTGCCAGCGGAAGTAGTTTCGCCGCGACGATTTTGGGAACCATGGTTTCGATTCTGATGATGCGCTATCAATTCAAAAGCAAGAATTTGTTGCTTGCGCTTGCGGCTTTGCCGCTCATTGTCCCTTATGTTGTGTTGGGTGTGGCGCTATTGCTGTTGTTTTCCGTTTTGCACGTGGATCGTTCGTTGCTTACAGTTGGCATTGCTCATACTGTTGTGGCATTGCCTTACACACTCTTGATTATCGCATCTCGACTTGCTGGATTTGACTCCAGCGTCGAGGAAGCCGCCATGGATTTGGGTGCGGATTATCCAACCACACTTCGCCGCATTGTCCTGCCCCTGATTCTGCCTGCGATGGTTTCTGCTTGGCTGACGGCTTTTACCGTCTCGTTCGATGAATTTGCCCTGGCTTTATTCCTTGCGGGGACTCAACCCACCTTTCCTGTCTATCTTTTCAGTCAATTGCGGTTTGCTAACCGTTTGCCAATTATGATTGCTTTGGCGGTATTATTGATGATGGGTACCCTCACCCTGGTATTTATCGCCGAACGCTACCGCCAGCGGGAGGTGTAAAATAGAAGTAATCACTTAATATTTGTGAATGAGGCATTATGGTAAAACCAGTCGATCTTTATAGTAGTGCGTACAGGAATTTTGAAGAACGTGTACTGACTGAAGTGCGGCAAGAGATATATGGGAAGGACATTGGGCAAAACAGTTGGATCACTGCCGATGAATATGATCAATTTTATAGTTGGTTAAATCTCGCCCCCAGAGCGCATGTCCTTGAGGTTGCCAGCGGGTCGGGAGGACCATCGCTCTATTTGGCTCACAAATTCGGCTGCCAGATCACAGGCATTGACATCAATCAGCACGGGATCGAAACCGCCAATAAAGCTGCCAAAGCGGCTGAAGCTACAAATGTGACTTATCGATTCGCAGATGCGGAAAAAACCCTGCCTTTCGAGGATGAGTCCTTTGATGCCATTATGTGTATGGACTCGATGAATCATTTTCATGATCGTTTCGCTGTTTTTCGTGAATGGCAAAGGGTCTTAAGACCCGGTGGGCGAATTGTTTTCACTGACCCGGTCGTGATCACGGGCCCGGTCTCCAACGCGGAATTGGCTGAACGCAGCTCAATTGGTTTCTTTATATTCATGCCTGTGGGTTGGACGGTAAACTACCTCAAACTGGCCGGCTTCCATTTGATCAAGCGTGAAGATGTGACGCCAAATATCGAATTAATATCTGGTCGCCGATATGCGGTGCGTGCAAAGTATCGTGAGGCGCTGATTAAAATCGAAGGCGAGGAGCTCTTTGAAGACTCGCAAAAATTTGCCAATATCGTTCATAAATTGACTAGTGAACGACGCCTATCACGGATCGTGTTTTTGGCTGGCAAGTGAAATAACTCTTAACCAGTGATCAAATGATTCGGCAAATAGTCTGTGCGGTTTAGATAGCAGAGAGTGACTTCGCTTTTGTAGACGGCGATGCGGCTAATGGAGCAATTACTAAGCAAGAGCCAGGAGTTGAGTCCGTTGGAGGCTTGTCGGTAGGGTATGTTGAGGATGGCACACATCAAATGGACGAAGAATCCGCCATGGCTGAAGAAAATGACGCGATGTTCCGGTTGACCATCCCTGTCAGCGTGGTGGGCTAATAGATCCGCCCAAACGCGTTGTGCACGCAGTTGGCACTCGTCCTCGGTTTCAAACGGACGTCCCTGCCACCAGCCTGCGCCATCCAAATATTCAGGCAGAGCAAGTTCGGGGAAACGCTCTTCAAACCAGGCTCGTGATTTGCCAGATAGACCTTGAAGTTTTTGATCATCATTGCGACTATAAATACCGCCTGATTCATGAATATCTGTCCATGTTGCAAATGAGATTTGTGACAGTTTTCTAGCTGTATACGAGGCAGTGTGAGTTGCACGTTCCATTAGGCTGGTATAGATATGTGTAAAGCCGAAGCCATAGCGATCATGGGGATCCCAGCTTGGATGTTCGATGATAAGTTGATGCTTTTCAAGATATTCTCCAAGTATGACTGCTTGTTGGGCGCCGATTTCGGTTAATACTGGATCAGGACTTTCCTTATAATTCGGGTCGCCCCAGCCTGCGTTATTGACAGATTGTCCGTGACGGATGAAGTAGAGTTGCATATGTTTCCTTTAAGTTGTGATTTGATAGTGGATTATATTAGCTGTCTTGTTTTTTGTGTTCGTATTGACAAGTGGTTCATACAAAGTAAAAGAGACTTGGTGCATATCTGCCAAGTCTCTTTTACTTTTCAATAAAAATCTATGAGTATTTAAGATTGTGATGGATATACTGGGTTGACAGGCAATTGCATGTAAAACGTGCTACCGAGTAATTGTACTTCATCATGCCCCGCACTTTCCACCCATACTTTGCCGCCATGCGCGCGGGCTACGCCTCTTACAATCGCCAGCCCCAAACCGACTCCGCCGCCTTTGAAGGCCGTTTTCCCTGAAGAGTGAATCGCAACACTGCCCACTTGATAAAATTTTTCGAAAACCAGATCATGATGTTCAACATCCAGTCCAATGCCTGTATCTCTAACTGCGATCTCAATGCCAGGTATGCCACCATCCATCATGATTGAGCGAGTGCTTACAAGAACCTTACCACCATCGGGTGTATATTTGATGGCATTGATGATCAAATGATAGAGCGCCTTTGAAATTAAAGTGGGGTCGCCTTTAATATTAGGTGTGTCTTCTGCATGTAGGGTGGTAATTTCGACCTTGCGGTCAACGGCTAATTTCGTAATATCATTCACAAGGTCATTAATGACCCGTTTCAAAGGTACCGGCAAAGAGGCGACCTTGAGCGTTTCAGAGTCAATCCGTGTGACATCC
>Ga0209131_1001946_pt1 | contig 14166 bp, 11 predicted proteins | sample GraSoi_2013_40cm_FD_185826 | JGI IMG/M metagenome (GOLD analysis project Ga0209131, IMG submission 185826) | Grasslands soil microbial communities from the Angelo Coastal Reserve, California, USA - Sample 9_17_2013_40cm (SPAdes) (version 2) | ecosystem: Environmental > Terrestrial > Soil >...
CATTTAGCGCAGCAGGCCAAACGATCAATTTCACCTACACTCTCAAAAACACAGGAGCTTCACAGTTAGGGCCAGCACAGTTCGTTGTTAGCGTTGACCGCCTGGGTGGCATCCCCTGTCTCGATTCCACTGCCACTATTGCGCCCAACCAATCCATTACTTGTACATCCACCTACACAACCACCGCAAATGACACGATTGTTAATCCATTAACCTTCAACGGGATCGCAACCGGCGCAGGCGCAGGTGTTGTTCAAAATGCCAGCCTTAGTCTTACAAATACAAATGTTGCCAGCAACCCGGGTTCACCCTCCACGAACTACACACGTGGCTCCACCATTCAACACAAAGTAACAGAGGGCGAATGGATGCTGCAAATCTCGCGCTGTTACGGCGCAGACTTCAACGCCGTGCGGAGCGCCAATCCTCAGGTGCTTGATCCCGATCGGATCGATATTGACATGGTCTTGACTATTCCAAATATTGGCAGTAATGCCAATATCTACGGTCCTCCTTGCATTGAATTTTATACCGTTCAATCCGGAGACACCTGGAATTCAATCGCACAAAAATTCAATGCAGATATTGCCGTCCTGATGGAAGCAAATCAGGGCGTGGCGTTGGCGAATGGAGTCAAGATCAAAGTGCCACTGAACTCTGCAAACGGGAATCCCGTTCCAGCCTCATCTCCAGTCCCATCTCAAGGACCGATCCGCATTAATATCCCAGCGGGGTCGAACACAACCACAGTAACAGGCAGTGTGTCACAGCTAAACAAAGTCCGTTATGTATTGAATGCCGCGCAGGGACAGACCTTGAATCTCAAACTCACTGCACCCGCGACCGAGGTCGCGCTGGTTGTGTCTGCGGCTGCGAATGCCTCGACGTTGAAAGCTCAAGATGCTGTTCAAACCTGGACCGGGATCATCCCCATCACCGGAGATTATTTTATCGATGTTGTCAGCCTGACAGCCGCAAATAAAACCTATACGTTGGACGTCAATCTTACTTCGCCGACGACTGCTGCTTTTGAACGAGTAGCCGATATCAACGCTGGAGCCGGGGACTCCAACCCATCCTACCTTTCTGTATTCAATGGCGCGTTGTATTTCCAGGCGACCGGCAACAACAACTTGGGTGCCGAGTTATGGAAATATGATCCCAGTTTGAATGCTGTCAGCCTTGTGAAAGATATCAACCCGGGACCCAACGGGTCAGCGCCTGCTTTTCTGACACCTTATAACAACGCGCTCTATTTTAGTGCAAATAGTAATGATGGCGCTGGCGTTGAACTTTATCGCTTCAACGGCACAGACGCCGGGCGACTGGGCGACATCAACAACGGTGCGGGAGATTCCAATCCTTCCTATATGGCGGTGTATAACAACTTGTTGTATTTCAGCGCCAACGGGAATGATGGCACAGGCAATGAGTTATGGAAAAGCGATGGTACAACCGCAAGCGAAGCCGCAGATATCCATAAAGGGACGGGCGATTCAAACCCGGCTTATTTGACGGTGTATAACAACTTACTATACTTTAGCGCAACGAGCAACGATGGTGCTGGCACCGAACTTTGGAAGTTCGATGGCACAACTGCCACTCGTGCAGCGGATATCAATAACGGTGTTGGAAATTCAAATCCAGCCTTCCTGACCGTATTCAATAACGTCTTGTACTTTAGCGCCAATGGCAACGATGGTTCCGGGACCGAACTCTGGAAATTTGATGGCACAACTGCCAGTCTTGTGAAAGATATCAATCCGGGAGCTGGAGATTCTGCCCCCACCTTCCTGACCGTGTTCAATAACGCTTTGTATTTTAGCGCCAATGGCGGTGATAGTGCTGGCATCGAGTTATGGAAGTATGATGGAACAAACGTGACCCGCGTCGACGATGTCAACAAAACCGGTAATTTCAATCCGCAATATCTGACAGTCTTCAATAACCAGCTTTTCTTCCAGGCAAATGGTGGCGGTGGCGGTGGTATCGAGCTGTGGAAGTTCAAAGGACCATAGAGATCATTAATCCAAAAATCCGTGTGCGATCTTTTTGCACACGGATTTTTATTTTCAAGAGTTATACTATCTTCATCCAATCCTATTCTTCATGCCACAGGAGTCATCATGAAATTAAAAGATGCCATTCTCAAACGCCGCATGGTTCGCAACTTTGCCGATAAACCAATCGAGCCAGAAATCATCGAACGCATTGTTTACTTGACTCGTCACGCACCCAGCGCCGGGTTCACTCAGGGGCAGTCGTTTATCGTTGTTACCAAGTCTGATTTGAGAAAAGCCATCGCAGATACTTGTGAGGAAGATGAATATGTAAAGAGCGGCTTCGATCCTTTTATTTCAAAAGCGCCCGTGCTTTTAATTCCTTGTACGAGTGAGCTTGCCTATCATCGCCGCTATCAAGAAGCCGACAAAACGAATGAGGATGGTTCTGAGATCGTTTGGCCCGTGCCTTATTGGTTTATGGATATCGGCTGCGCAGTCATGATTGCGTTGCTTGCCGCGCTGGATGAAGGACTCGTCACCGCTTTTGCTGGGTCAAAAGATCTGGATGCGCTGCGCTCACTTTTAAAGATGCCTGCTGAAGTCACCCCGATTGGTGTTATCGCTGTCGGTTATCGCGCAGCGGATGTGCCTTCTCCATCCTTGAAGCGCGGACGCAAAGCTGATCAGGATTATGTTCATTATGAGGCATGGTAAAAAAAGACTGAAGCTTTATAATCATTCAAACATGATCAAACCGAAATTTATTTGTATCGTATGGATGACGGTCATTCTCCTATCAGCCTGCGCTGGGACAAATTCCGCCTCGCCACTTTCATCACCTACTGCTCCGTCTACCCAAACCTTTACCCCCGCTCCCACATTCACCCTCACAGCACCGACTTCCACCTCTACAGCGATTCCAACCGCAACACCAATCCCAAATCCGCTTGAGATCAGCGCGATGCGCGCGCGCGATTATCCCGGCAGCGATATAGTCATCGAAAAGGTTCTTGACCCAGGAATCAATTACAAACGCTACTATGTTTCCTATCTTTCCGAAGGATTGAAAATATACGCCTTAATGACCGTACCCAATGGCGATAAGCCAGGCATGGGCTGGCCTGTGATTATCTTCAATCACGGATATATTCCACCAAACATCTATCGAACTACTGAAAGATATATTGCGTATGTAGATTTGATTGCACGCAGCGGTTATATCGTCTTCCGTTCAGATTATCGTGGGCATGATCGCTCCGAAGGTATCGCCCGTGGCGCATACAGCAATCCCGATTACACCATTGACGTGCTCAACGCTGTTGCCTCCATGAAAAAATATCCAGATGCTGATCCAAAACGCATCGGCATGTGGGGACATTCCATGGGCGGTTATATCACACTGCGTGCCATGGTCATTTCAAAGGACATCAAAGCGGGCGTCATTTGGGCTGGGGTTGTTGGATCGTATCTAGACTTGTTGTATAACTGGCGGCGCGGACCAGAAGCCTCGCCCGACTCATCACCCCGCCCCGGATCATGGCGTTCCACGTTTGTGGATCAGTATGGCTCGCCCGAGGAAAATCCTACATTCTGGAATTCGATTTCGGCAAATTCCTATTTAGGTGATATATCAGGTCCGCTCCAATTGCATCACGGTACCGCGGACGAAGATGTACCCCTCGAGTTTTCAGAGTCGCTCTTTTCCCAAATGCTTGCAGTTGGTAAGTATGTTGAGTTATATAAATATGATGGTGACAATCACAACATCTCCAAAAATTTCAGCACGGCGATGCAACGCACCATCGAATTCTTTGACCGTTATGTGAAATAACACGCCAAAAAGGAATCAATCATGACTACTCGTCTCTATCTCGTCCGTCACGGAGCTACGCCGCTCACCGCCGAAGATCGCTTCTCCGGTTCTGAAAATGTTCATCTTTCAGAGGAAGGTCATGCGCAAGTGACACGTCTTGCTCAGCGCCTCAAAGAGGACGAGATCAACGCCGTTTTCTGCAGTCCGCTGGACCGCACGCTGGAAACAGCGAATGTGATTGCAGAACCACATTACATCACACCGATCACAAAAGACGGATTGCGTGAGATCAGTCATGGCCATTGGGAGGGCATGTCGCGTAAGGAAGTGGAGGAACATTTCCCAGAAGAATATTCAGCCTGGGAATCAGATCCATTCACATTCGCACCGGAAGGCGGCGAATCAGGTATCAGCGTTCTGGCACGCGCCTTGCCAGTGATCCGTGAAATTGTAGTTGAGCACAAAGATAAAAATGTGCTGGTCGTTTCACACAAAGCCACCCTGCGTCTCATTATTAGTAGTTTACTCGGCTTCGATGCGCGTGGTTATCGTGACCGGCTCGATCAGGCACCGGCTTGTTTGAATATTTTGGATTTCAAAGATACAGTCCGTGCGCGGTTGATGTTGTTCAATGATATATCGCATTATGCCGATCATCCGCATCGTGCGCACAAACATCTTTCGCGCTGGTGGGATGTTGGGGTCGCGCAAGAAGAAGGCAAAAGCTGAGGTCAGTATTTTAAAAACAGAAGCAAATTCGAGCTAAAAGCGAAGCGAATCGTAAATCCACTTTGCAAAATTAAAATTTTTAACGAGTCGAATTTGGAGTAAAATCGGTCTAGTACTTAAGTCCCATGCATAAATGACAATTCAATAGCCAGGAGGTCGGCAATGTTCAAAACACAAAATCTTTATCAAAATGATGACAAGTGGAAGGCAACAAAGCTCGGCAATTCAAATGAAACCGTTGGTGGTTGGGGTTGTTTGATGACATCCACCACCATGATGTTAAATGGCATCGGCTATAGCGAAACGCCCGAAACTGTTAACGACAAGATGAAAGCGCGTGGGGGATTTCAAGGAGCTTTTTTTATTCCAAGCATTTTGCCTTATATCTGGCCTAATTGCGCATATCGTGATATGCAGCCTTGCGAATCCTCTCCAGCTCCGATTCAGCAGATCGATGCGGCCGTTGCGGCTGGCAAGCCTGTCATTTTGCAAGTGGATTGGAACAAGCAAGCCGGCATTCAAACCCACTTTGTATTAGTCAAAGATAAGGTGGGCGATGATTACATTTTGTATGACCCTTATAAATATCCAGGTGATGGTCCAGATAAAGATGTGCTGCTGACCAAGCGCTACAAATACAATGGGGCGACTCTTGAAAAAGAGATCAGTGCGGTCTTATGGTTTGATTCATATAGTTCTGCACCGCCCGAACCTCCCAAAGTAACCAAAGTTCCCGTGCCAGCAGATAAATTTGTCATTTACGCGGCCGAAGATGATCTCGCATTACGCGCTGACCCATCTGTTGGCGGTTATCTTTGGAAGCGCATGCCGATGGGGACAGAATTGACCTGTCTTGAACCCAAGGCAACTGTCAAAGCCAAACTCGGTGTGAACGGTCAGTGGATCAATATCCAGGATACGAATGGCGATCAAGGTTACGTAGCAGCCTGGTATGTCTCTGATACAAAGGGACAGCCTGCGGCTTCTTCCGCTTCCACACCTGCTGCTACTCCAACAACCTCATCTACATCCGCGCCTGCCGCTGCCACACCTGCGGCGCCAGCAATGAAGCTGCCCCCTGGTGCGTTGGCATTCATGCCTACCGAGGAACTTTCCTTCCGTATGCAACCCGTCATTTCTCCAGATAATGTCATTCGGCGTGTGCCCGCTACTGAAACCTTAGTGAGCATCGAACCCGCCAAGGATGTAATTGCCAAAGTAGGCGTGATCAATCAGTGGCTCAAAGTACGCGATGCTTCCAACAAGGAAGGTTATGTGGCGGCTTGGTATGTCAAATATGCCAGTGGTTCACAACCATCTGCTACAGCCGCCGCACCTGCCCCTGCGCCCGGTGGCGTATTGAAAGTCAAAGCCACGGCTGAGGGCATTGCACTCCGCAAGCAAACCATTGTCAGTGACGCAACGCTGATCTATCGTCTGCCGCTTGGCACCGAATTCACAGTGACTGAGCCCAACGCTGAAGGCAAGGTCGGCAAGAATGATCAATGGCTGAAAGTCAAGGACCCGAGTGGTGTCGAGGGTTATGTTGCCGCCTGGTTCGTTGCACGCTAAAGAGAATTGACGGAGAACTCTATCATGGAAACTGAAACCCCAAGATCACCAATCCTTGAAATTGCGTGGACTCGTCATGCCAACCTCGATTCCACTGCCTCGCGCCGCACTAAATCGTACTATAACATCCGTAGATGGATTATCTGGCTCGGTGTGCTGGCAACATTCTTTGCGCTGATCACCCAGCTATACTTTTCAGATACCTCAACCATACTTGGTATCGTTGTAAAAATTTTGTTGGTTTCCACCCCTGTAGCAGCATCCGCCCTTGCAGCCTTTTCCAGCAAGTTCTATGCCAACGGACATTGGTTGGTCTATCGTGCTGGTGCTGAGGAAATTCAAAAAGAAATATATTTCTTCCGAACCATCTTACAAAAAGACGCAAACCGGCGTGCCTACCTTGAAAAGAGACTTGGTGAGATTCAACGACAATTGTTCCGAGCTTTAGGAGGCGAGTTCGCCTTCGAAGGGTACAGTGGTCAAATCCCTGCGATTTATTCGGGTGATCCTGGTTTCACTGATCTGACAGGTGAAGAATACTTCAAGTATAGGCTGGAAGATCAACTTGGCTGGCACAATAAAAAAGTTAACGAGCGCAAGATAGAACGTCGCCGCATGACATTACTCGTCGTTATCGCAGGTGCCATCGGCGCAGTCTTTGCAGCATGGGGTGGCGCACTGAGTATCTGGGTCGCGTTGACTGCATCCATCACAGCGGCATTGATCGGCTGGCAGGAATTACGCAATGTTGATTCCACCATCAAAACCTACAGCAAAGTCGTAATGGAACTCACCATTCTGTATGATCACTGGCACAATCTTGAGCCTGAAGAACGCACACCCGCAGAGTTTTATACCATGGTACGCGGATGTGAAGAAGTGCTCTGGTCGCAAAATATGGAATATATCAAGTCCATGCAGGAAGCGCTCGCCGAATCCGGTCTCGAAAAAGAAGCCGGGCTGGTTAACCGCGTGATCAAAGAATCGGTTGAATCGGCTGATCGTACCAAACAAGCCATGGCTGACGCCGTAGTGGATCAAACAAAAAAGACCTTGCAGGATACCGAACAGAAAGTCGAAGAAACTTTCAAAGCCACGTTGGGATCGTTAGCCGAGGAAGCCTCTTCTGAAGTTGTTCAAAAGGAACTCGAAGCAATGCACCAGGCCGCTACTGCAATGGTCCAGAATGCAGTTGCGAAAGCTTCGTCGTTCTCATCCAGCCTTGCGGATATTGCCAAAGAGTTTGCTCATATCGATATCGGCAGAGATACATCCAAGGAACAGCTCAATGCTATTCTTGCCCGTTACCCCAAATCAAATGATGTAAAAGGTTAATTGAGAAAGAAGAGCTAGTAATATGCAACCTACCTCCACTCCAGCCGCACCAACACCAACTACCGGCCTGCCCGAATCTTCTTCAAACATACGACCTCAGACGACACCCACAGCAGTCATACAGGAGCCCAAAAAAGCTCCTGAAATAAAAACATTGGATGCCCCAACCAACAGCTTAGATGAGAATAAGCAGCGCCCGCTGCGACCAGAGCATCGTCCGCATGCATTTGTGATCATGCCATTTGGAAAGAAAAAAGGCGGAGATGGCTCACTCTACGACTTCAATGCCATTTATACCCAACTCATTAAGCCAACGCTTGAGAGTGTCGGTTTCGAATCCTTCCGCGCTGACGAGGAAGCCTCTAGTGGTGATATTCTCACTGACATGTTTCAGGAACTCCTTCTCGCTGATTTTTGTCTCGTGGATATGAGCATTGACAACGCCAATGTTTTCTATGAACTTGGTGTCCGACATGCGTTTCGCAAACGCGGTATCGTCCATATTCAAGCCGGGCGTTCCTATATGCCATTCGATATTTTCAGTGTCCGCACCATTCCTTATCATGTCACACCTGAGGGCGTTCCCGACCCAGCCTTTATTGACAAAGATAAAGCGGCCATCGCGCGCATCGCCCGCGCCACCTGGTCATCAGAACCAGAACGTATCCACAGCCCAATCTTCAACCTGCTCACCAGCCTCACCGAAACAGATCGCAGATCTCTACGCACGCCGCTCGCCACTGGTTTCTGGCGTGAATACAACGAATGGAAAGAACGCGTTACCATCGCCCAACGTCAAAAGAGAATCGGCGACATTTTGCTTCTGACTGAAGAGATCAAGAATCCACTGATCAAAGAGGAAGCCATCGCCGAAGCTGGAAGGGCTCTTGCCAACATGGGCCGCAACGAGCTTGCGCTTGATCAATATCGTAAGGGGCTGGTGATAAACAGCCAAAATCAATTTTTTAGGCGTGAAGAAGCGTTCCATTTGAATCGCTTGGGAAAAGTAGATGAGGCAATTGTCAAAATCGAAGCCATTCTCGTCAGCAATCCAAATGATAGCGAAGCGATATCCTATCTTGGCCGCATCTACAAGGAAATGTGGCAAGACTCGTGGAAGTGGGTGGCAGACCATGAGAAGCGATTACAAACTGCCTTTGATTCATATCACTGGTTAATCAAAGCCATTGATACATACTTAAAGGGCTATCGGGTCGATTTAAATCGTTTCTATCCGGGCGTAAATGCACTCACACTCTCGACCATGCTGGTGGAACTGGCAAATCGTTACGATGATCCAAAAAGCCCCGACCCCGATATCTTATGGGTACAAAAAAACCTCGAGGATTTGCGCGGATCGCTGGTGCTCGCACTCGAAACTCAAATAGATGACGACCAACCCGACTATTGGACTCTTGTCTCCATGGCTGAGCTGAAAGTGTTAACCGCCAAGAAAACCAATGAAGTCGTGCGCGGCTATCGCAAAGCGCTTACGGCTTCGCGCCGCAACACATTCTTCCTACAATCATCACTTGCCCAGCTGGAAATGATGAAATCCCTTGAGATGCGTTCAGAGTTTGTAGAGGCAGGGATTCAGGTTATTCAAGAAGAGATGCGGCGCATGCGCAAGGAAGATGTGCTCGAGTCGGGCGATAAAAAGGCGGATGAACCGAAACACCGAGAAGGTAACGTTTTCCTTTTTACTGGCTATATGGTCGATAATGTCCACAAACAGGAAAACCACTTCCCGCCTGAAAAGGAAGATGAAATCAAAGAAGCGATTCGGAATGTATTGAAAAAATACAATGCGGGACACGATGACCTTGCAGTAACCACAGGCATGGATGCTGGCAGTGAAATCATCTTTGTCGAAAGTTGTATTGAACGCGAAATTCCCGTTCGCGCCTACTTCCCCTTTGCGGAAGCACCCTACGTGCGTGATTTCGTCAGCCCCTGCGGCGATCAGTGGGTGGAACGTTTTTATAAGCTGCGCAATCATCCGTTGGTCGATGAGTTCTATCAGCCCGAACAAGTTGGCTTGCCGAAAGATGATGATGATGTACACGAACGCAATAACCGCTGGGCACTATATTCTGCCCTGGTGCGCGGCATCGATAAAGCCCGCCTAATCGCTGTTTGGGATGGCAAAGGCGAAACATCCAAAGATCTGGATGCACGTTTGGTAAAACACATGGTCGATTTGATGCGTGATACAGGTGGTATAGTGGAACATATCAACCCCTTCAAACTACCATCAGATATGATTACAACCGCATCAGCTGTGGATACAAAAACCACAGCAACCAGTCAGGTTATTAAAGACGAAAAGTTAGAATCAACCTTGAAGTCAAAAAGCAATAAGAAAAAGTAACAGCCGACTCACCTTATCCCCAAAAACAATGATGCCCGCTTTCAAAAGGCGGGCATCATTACATGTTCGATCTTATCTTTCGGATATGACCACACTTCCCCTTTCACGCCTTTTGCCAAATAGAAATCACCGGCCCGCACAGTTTCCGCACCCTCCAATGACACAACTGTTACCATCGCATCAGGGTCACCATGTGTGATATCGGTGAGCGGCACCAACAGGGTTACAGCTTTCTTTACACAATAACCGGGCCGCACAAGGATATAACTTTCCTCAAAGATCGTGGCATCGATGGGCCAAAAATCATTCGGCTTCTCAAGCTCACTAATTAAAAAATCCCCGCTCTTGGCTGTTAGAGTTGCTCCCCAAGGTGTTTTAATATCCATGGTTTGCACTTCATTTGGCATGGGCATGAATGGAATAACGCGCCTTTCCACTGTACTTCGGAAAGGTTTGAAATTCATCGTATTCAATATAGGATCATCAGAGGTGATTACGATCGGTTTGCTCATAGTATAAATTATAAAAATATTCTACCATAAGGCTTCCACGGTTAATCATTGCAAAATCACTTCATAAATGTTGCAGCCTGAATTGCATTCACTCTGTGCTATAAAATGAAAATACTCTGATCACATACTCAACAACAGGAGTGTCTCAAATGAACAAACTTATCACTGTTGTCGGCGCCAGCGGTGTTGGCAAGACCACATTTGTATCTGCACTTGCAAAAGCTAGAAGCTTCGCAACAGCTTACGAGCAACACATCGAGCGTCCATTTCAACATCTCTTCAAACAAAATAAAAGCTACGCACTCGCCAATCAACTCGATTACTTCCTCCTACGGGCTAAACAGGAAAAGGAACTGCGCGCTTCCCAGCAAATCGGATTGATCGATGGCGGACTCGATCTCGACTTCTATGGTTTCTCCCGCCTCTTTCTCAGCCGTAACCTGCTCAGCCAACCTGAGTTTGAACTTTGCCGACGACTCTATACGCTCATCCGCACGTACTTGCCACGACCCGAACTCATTATCCGCTTGGATGCGGATGTTGAAACCGTAGCAAGCCGCTTATCTATGCGAGACCGCGTTAACATCGCCAATGCTGAAGACTCCGCCTTATTTAACTCCTATTTGGATGAATGGCTTGCCACCATCCCATCTGATCAAGTTTTAACTATCGACATATCCAACGAATCTTTAGACTATTCCAAAAGCGTAAACCTTGTTATTGAATACAAGAACAGGCACTTTTGATTTAGGACTAAATACAATTGCAAACTATCATGAAAACTTCCATCAGCAACGAAATTTATCAAAGCGGGTTATAACAAAGGCTATAATAGTCCAAATGAAAATCTAACATCATCAATTGGATAGTGGAGGTGGTTATGTTACAGCGTATGGGTTTTGCACTACTTTGCACACTGCTTGTCTTATTTGCAGGACCAGTGTTAGCAGTTAAAGGTGCAGGCTTGAACCAAACGGCGACGAAGCCGGAAGTAGTGAAGGTGGGAATTTATCTCATCCGCGCTGGCAGCCTTGATATCACCACTGGCGCCATTGACGTGGATTTTTATTTGGACTTTACCTGCGAAAAACTTTGCGAAGGCAATCAGACGAAATTCGAGGTGGTGAACGGCACGTTAAAATCATCTGTCGCCTTAGATCCCAATGATAAAGTGAATCCCACCTATCGGGTGTCTGCCACCGTTTTTCAGGAAGTCAATTTGAGGCAATATCCCTTTGATCAACATCAAGTAAAAATTGTCATTGAAAGCGGAATAGATGACAGCAGCACAATTGTCTACGCTGTAAACCAAGCTACGACCGCCATTGATCCCAAGGTGTTCATCCTGGGGTGGGAACTTAACCCTAAACCATTTGGCGATATTTTAGTACAACATTACCAGGCTTGGAATTTGGACTACACACGCTATGAATTCACAGCTCAATTAAGCAAACCAGCATTGGCAGGCTGGCTCAAAGGTCTGCTCCCGGCGATCATCATCGCGCTCGGCGGTTTATTCTCTTTATTTATTACCACTAAGAATATTGGGAATCGGGTTGCCATTATCACCAGCTCACTAGTCGCTTCTGTGTTGTATCACTTAAATTTCACATCTCGTGTGCCACCCATCGGCTACCTGACTTACGGCGACATATTTATGATTATCAACTATTTCATTTTGTTGATTTCCCTCAGCATAACTATTTGGATGATCCGTTCTGACGCTCCCGAAAAGCAGCCGCTCATTGCGCGAGTCAACAGAGTTGAATTGATCGCCGTTCCGTCACTCTGGCTTTTATTACATATCTTGAACTATGTTTTGATTCTACGCTAATCGCAATAGACAGATTTTCAGGTTCAAGCCAATTCAGCTACTGTTAAAATGATGAACACATCAACTCCATCGAAATGGAGTTGATGTGTTTTGGTCTTAAGAAATAGGCACAACATTTCAAGTAACGCCTTGTTGACTTTCCGCAATTACCTGTGTAGTTGTGGCCATACGGAGGTGAAATGCTATAATTATTTAATAATCACATTCATAACGATTAAGAAAGAGTACTACATGTCTCAAACCAAACTTCTCTCAGACATCACCCCATATGTTTACGGGACAACCCGATTAGGTGACGACAAAACCCCATTTGAAGATCGTGTCAAAGTTGCCCGCACCGCCATGGACGCGAACATTTGGTTTCACACCAGCCACACCTATGGTGACGCGCTCAAAGTGTTGCGCACAGCATTTGATCAGGAGCAGGCTAAAGCCCCGAAGTTGATCGTCAAGATCGGCTGGACCAATATCAATGAACTGCGCGATGTCATCCATCAGAATATTGATCCGCTCGGGCTGGACGGCTTGGAGTTGGGACAGTTATGTCTAAGCGGCGCACTCGCCGAGGATTATGCCAACGGCGGCAAGTGTTACGAAGTTTTTCAGCAGATCAAACAAGAGGGTTTGGTCAATCGTTATGTACTTGAAGTCTTCCCGTGGACTTCACACTATGCTCTCAAAGCCTTACGCGGTGGATATCCTCAAGGTATCGTGGATGGTTATATCTTTTACCTCAATCCTCTGCAGCGCTTTGCATCCAACGAGTTATGGAGTGAACTTGTGGATCGGAATGAGCCAATCATCGCCATGCGGACTGTCTCAGGCGGGAACGTTCATCGCCTGCGCGATGTTCCCGGTGCAGCTTGGAAGGAATACTTACAGCATCGCGCTGTGGAAGTTGCGCCAATCTTCGAACGGTCGGGCATCCCAAGTTGGACAGAGTTCTGCGTGCGCTTTGGTCACAGCTTCTCACAAGTTCGCGCCACGGTTGGTTCCACCAGCCAGCCTGAAAGATTACAGGAATTTCTAGATGCATCGAAAACTATCCAGCCTCTGCCTGAAGAACTTGTGAAAGAGATTTCCGCATTACAAACTCGCTGGTCTGATGAAGTGGACATGAAAGCGGAGCCATGGACGATGTAGTAAATAAGATAACCTCTGCAAAGGTGATTGACCAAAAAGGAACATTCAAATATGTTCAACAGGAAACCCTGGAAGATTGGAACCCTCTCCATATCGCTTCCACTTGAGTATCAACTCCAGCCCAAGTCAAGCCGACGATTTGAGTTACCCGGTCCGCCCGGCTATTATGCCACCGAGGAAAGTCGGCGATGGCAAGCGCCTGAAGCCAGGGAATTACATCTCGTCTTTTGGACGCCACGCGCACCGTATCCCGGTGGTCCATTGCAGACAGTTGCCGAATGGGATGTCAAGGTTGCTGGTCAGAAAACTGTGATCCTGGAAACATCCATGTTCATGGGTATCCAACGACATATACTTGTCACACACTTGCACTCCACCGATCCGCCCGCTGACGTGATGATTTATGTAGAAGGCATTGAACTTAAGGAGTTTAAAACGATCCTTGCCGGAATCAAAGATACAAAATCCTTTTTTAGCTAGTTGATGAAGTAGATATATCTTGCCGTTCTTCAAAACTCTGGGTTGAGGCACAAGCAATATCAACGAAGCTGCCAGGAGGAAACTATATCGCGTGGTGGGTGAAACAGAAGTATCTGGGGAATTTATACCAAAGTAGTTGTATTTCGCTTTCAAAAGTTTTATAGTGTTCATATAGATATTCTCCCAACTGGGAAAAAGTTGCTTCACTGTACAGGAAACAAGGAGAGGAAACCATGGCTGAGATTGTGAACCTCAACGGTTGCGATATGCGCTTCGAGATTCATGGAGAAGGCATCCCCATTGTATACACGCCTGGCGGTTTCTTCCCACTCGAACGGGGCCGGGCAGTGGCTGAAAGCCTGAAAGCCTTGGGC
>Ga0209131_1001947_pt1 | contig 14166 bp, 10 predicted proteins | sample GraSoi_2013_40cm_FD_185826 | JGI IMG/M metagenome (GOLD analysis project Ga0209131, IMG submission 185826) | Grasslands soil microbial communities from the Angelo Coastal Reserve, California, USA - Sample 9_17_2013_40cm (SPAdes) (version 2) | ecosystem: Environmental > Terrestrial > Soil >...
TTCACGATCGACTTGCCGCGGCCGCGCGACGTGGCGGAAATTCGCCTCACGCCGCGCTTCATCGAGATCCACGAGCGCATCTGGCAATCGATGAAGGCCGAGGTGCTCAAGGGCTACGCGCAGACGAAAAACCGGGTGGCGGCGTGATGCGCTACCTGCGCCTGTGGCAGGCCCTGATCCTCTTTTTCATCTTCGCCCTGTGGCAGGTCCTCGCGCAGCCCGGCCTCATTCCGCCTTTCGTCTGGGAAAACCCGGACCGCGCCGCGTTCTTCTTCGGCGAGCCGGTGAAGATCCTCCGCGCGATCTGGGTGTGGTTCTCCGAGGGCACGATCTACCAGCACCTGTGGGTCACGCTGCAGGAGACCGCCCTCGCGTTCGTGATCGGCTCGGTCCTGGGGCTCGCCGTCGGGCTGTGGCTGGGGCTCTCGCCCATGGCCTCGGCGCTCTTCGACCCGTACATCACCGCGATGAACGCGATGCCGCGCGTGGTGCTGGCGCCCATCTTCATGGTGTGGTTCGGGCTGGGCATCTGGTCGAAGGTGGCCCTCGGCGTGACGCTCGTATTCTTCATCGTGTTCTTCAACGTCTACCAGGGCGTGAAGGAAGTGAGCCCCGTGGTGCTCAACAACACCGTGATGCTGGGAGCGAACCGCAAGCAGCTGCTGCGCTACGTGTACCTGCCGTCGGCTACATCGTGGGTATTCTCGAGCCTGCATACCGCGGTGGGCATGGCGTTCGTCGGCGCCGTCGTCGGCGAATACCTCGGCTCGGCGCGCGGCGTGGGCTACCTCATCCAGCAGGCCGAGGGCGCCTTCGACATCAACACGGTGTTCGCGGGGATCCTGGTGCTCACGGCGTTCGCGCTGGTGCTCGATTTCGCGGTGACGCGAGCGGAGAAGCGCCTCCTCGTCTGGAGACCGACGCAAAGCGAGACTGAGCAACTATGACAAACCGAAAAACACCGGGGACAGACCCGAATCAAGCAACACCGGGGTCTGTCCCCAACTGGAAGCATCATGGCGTGCGCGTGGTGCACGGCAACCAGCTCGATCCCAATGTGCCGCAGACGCAGGGCATGTCGCGCGCCGCCGCGATCAATTTCGCGCGCGTGGGCGCGGAGAAGATCTGGGCCGGCACGGTGAGGATCCATCCCAACGCCAAGACCGGCGCGCACCATCACGGGCCCGTCGAGAGCGTGATCTACGTCGTGCGCGGCAAGGCGCGCATGCGCTGGGGGGAAAAGCTCGAGTTCACCGCGGAAGCGGGGCCCGGCGATTTCATCTGGGTGCCGCCCTTCGTCCCGCACCAGGAAATCAACGCGAGCGAGAACGAGCCGCTCGAATGCGTCCTTTTGCGCAGCGGCCAGGAGCCGGTCGTGGTGAACCTCGACATCCCCATGGTCGAGAAGCCCGAGGAAGTCTTCTGGGTGGATAACATCCACCCCCATCCTGAAAAGGGTTGCTAGGGCTTGCGCGGCTTGCGTCCCGCGCGCCGCATGAGGCGGTCGTAGATCGCATTGGGCAGCACGCGGAGAATCCGTCCGACGATCGCCATCTGCCATGGGATGACGGCGTAGCTTTTCCCCGCGTCGATCGCGCGCGCGATGCGCCGCGCGGCCTCGCCGGCTTCGAGGAGAAAGGGCATCGGATAGGGGTTCTTCGAGGTCATCGGCGTGGCGATGAATCCGGGACAGATCGTGGTGACCGCGATGCGCGAGCGGCGCAGCTCGAGGCGCAGCGCCTCGAGGTAACTGATGGCGGCGGCTTTCGACGCGCTATACGCGGATGCGCCCGGCAAACCGCGAAATCCCGCCACCGAAGCGATGCCGACGAGGCGTCCGCCACCGTTGACGCGCATCGGCTCGATGAACGGATGGAACAGGTTCACCAATCCCATCACGTTGATGTCCAGGATCTCCTGGAAGGTGGCGACATCGGCCTCGATCTCGGTGACTGTGCCGTATGAGACGCCGGCATTGCCGATGACCAGATCGGGCGCGCCGTGGCGCGAGACGAAGTGCGCCGCGGCCGCCTTGAGCGCGGCGAGGTTGCGCACATCGCAGGGATAGGTTTCGACCGCGTTGGGAAGCGAGGCCTTCAGCTTCTCGAGGAAGTCGCCGCGGCGCGCTACCAGCCCCAGCACCGCGCCCTGGCGCGAGTAGTGCCGCGCGAGCTCCTCACCGATGCCGCTCGAGGCCCCGGTGAGGAACACCTTCATCGCGGGCTCAGCTCTTTTCCTTGCGCACGCGCGCGATCATGTCGTTCACCACGGAGAAGAGCTTCTCCTGGCCGCCGGCCTGATCTCCGGAGGTGAAGTACTTGCCGTTGACGAAGATGCGCGGAACCGAATCGACGCGGTAGTTCGCCGTCATCGTGCGCGCTCGCGCGACCCGCGTGGCCACCGTGAAGGACTTCTCCATCTCGTTGTACTTGGCGGGATCGATGCCGTTCTTGGCGAGCCACTCCTCGCGAATGCGCTTGTTGGCCAGGTTCTTGTCGTCCTTGTGCATCGCATCGAAGATCTTCTGGTGGTACTTGTCGAGCAAGCCCATTGCCTCGATGGTGTAGAACACCTTCGCCATCTCGCCCCATTGGTCGCTCGGGTACGCGGGGATGCGCCTGAACACGACATCGGCGGGGAGCGTCTTCAGCCACGCGTTGACCGCCGGCTCGATGGCGTAGCAATGGGGGCAGCCGTACCAGAAGAATTCGATCACCTCGATCTTGCCGCCGCCTTCGGGGATCTGCGCCGGGTTGAGCGCCTCGTACGGGGCGGGCGCCTGGGCCCACGCGCCGGCCGACGCGAAGGCGAGCGTGGCGGCGAGGGTGGAAAGCACTTTGCGCAATGACATGAACAATTCCTTCACGGGTTCTTGGATTCGTCGGTGGTGCGGATGATGGCGGCACCCACGCCGTTCTGGGACAGCGCGGCCTTGATGCGGTTCGCGTCGTCGAGGCTCTGGTAAGGCCCGAGGCGCACCCGATATAACGTTCCTTTCTCCGGAATGTTGACCGCCCGCACCGTGGCCGCCAGCCCCGTGAAGGCGATTTTCGCCTTCAAATTGTCGGCTTCCTTCTCCTCGGCGAATGCCCCGGCCTGCAGCCAATAGACCTCGCCGCTGTGGGGCTTGGGCGCGGCCGGAGATGATCCCGGCTTCGCGGCGGCCACTGGCGGCGGCGCAGGCGGAGCTTTCGGCGCGGGCCTGGCGTCTTTTTCTCCCGCGTCCTTTTCGCCCGGAAGGATCTGGTAGAACTCGAAGCGCGGGCGCTCGCCTGTTTTCGCGGGCTTCTCCGCGATCGCCTTGCTCCTGGCGGCCTGTTCCGCCGCTTTCGCCGCGTCGCTCGGTGGAGGAGGCTGCGCCGGCGCGATCTTGGGCGTGGGCTCCACGGTCTTGCCCTTCTCGACAAAGGGGTTGGCCAGCCGGTTCAACCAGAGTGCGACCGCAAGCGAGATCACGATGCCCAGCAGCAACCCGATGATCATCCCGAGGAGCAGCGGATGGTTCAGCCGGCTGTCGGCGCGGCCGAGCGTGGCGTCCTTGTAGTCCTTGGGCATCACATTCTCTCTGGGGCGCTCACGCCGAGCACGGCGAGGCCGTTGGCGAGCACTTGTCGGGTTGCGGCGACGAGCGAGAGACGTGCGAGCTTCAGCGTTTCATCCTCGACCAGGAACCGCTCGGCATTGTAGTAGGTATGCAGGCGTGCCGCCACGTCGTCGTGGAGATAGTACGTGACGAGATGCGGCGAAAACTCCGCCGCCGCGCGCGCGAGAATCTCCGGAAACTCCGCAAGCTTCTGCGCGAGCACGCTCTCGTAAGGCGAGGCGAGCCTGGTGAGATCCGCTTTGGCGAGGCTCGCGACGTCTCCGCCCCACTCGCGCAGCACGCTGGAGAGGCGCGCGTGCGCGTACTGCACGTAGTAGACGGGATTGTCGTCCGACTGGCTCTTCGCGAGGTCGATGTCGAACACCAGCTGCGAATCGATGCGCCGCATGAGGAAGAAGTAGCGCACCGCGTCGCGGCCGACTTCGTCGATCAGCTCGCGCACGGTGACGTACGACCCGGCGCGTTTGGAGATCTTCACCTCCTCGCCGCCCTTCATCACCGTGACCATCGAGTGCAGCACGTAGTCGGGATAACCCTTGGCGATGCCCGCCTCGAGCGCCTGCAGGCCCGCACGCACGCGCGTGACGGTCGAGTGGTGGTCGGCGCCCTGCACGTTGACCGCCGCCGCATAGCCACGGCGAAACTTGGTGAGGTGGTACGCGACGTCGGGCACGAAGTAGGTGAAGGTGCCGTCGGACTTGCGCATCACGCGGTCCTTGTCGTCGCCGAAGTCGGTGGTGCGAAGCCACAGCGCTCCCTCGGACTCGTAGGTGTGCCCGGCGCGCTCGAGCATCTTCACGGTCTCCTCGACCTTGCCGTCGCTGTAGAGCGAGCTCTCGAGGAAATACGAGTCGAACTTCACGCCGAAGGCGATGAGGTCGAGGTCCTGCTCCTTGCGCAGGTAATCGACGGCGAAGCGGCGGATCTGCTCGAGGTCCTTGCCCGCGGCGTCGGCGAAATGCGCGGCGACGTAGGCGCGCGCGATCTCGCGGATGTAGTCGCCGAGATAGCCGTCCTTGGGCATCTCGACCGCTTCTCCGCGCTCCTCGCGGATGCGCGCCTGCACCGAAAGCGCCAGGTTCGCGATCTGGTTGCCGGCGTCGTTGTAGTAGAACTCGCGCGTCACCCGCCACCCTTGCCACTCGAGGAGCGAGGAGATCGCGTCTCCGAGCGCGGCCTGGCGGCCGTGGCCGACGTGGAGCGGCCCGGTCGGATTGGCGGACACGAACTCGACCATGAACTTGCGTTGAGCCCCTGCGTCGCTGCGGCCATAGGCCGCGCCCGCGCGATGGATCTCGGCGAGCGCGGCGAAGCGCGAGGCCGAGGAGAGCGTGAAATTGATGAACCCCGGGCCGGCGATGTCGGCCGTCGCGACAGCCTCGTTCTTCGCGAGCGCGGCCACGATCGCCTCGGCGGCTTCGCGCGGCTTCTTGCCGACGCGCTTGGCGAGCTGCAGCGCGACGTTGGTCGAGAAATCGCCATGGTCGGCGTTTTTCGGGCGCTCGAGCTCCACGCGCACCTCTCCCGCGTCGGGGAAAGCCGTCTGCACCGCCCCTTGCACGAGCTGGGCGAGTTGCGTCTTCGAGTCGGAGGGGGGCACTAGCGAAAGGGGCGAGCCAAACCGTTCATTATACGGGCGCGCCCTCGCTAGACCTCCTGAGGATCGACGTCGAGGGCCCAGCGCACGTTGCGGATGCCCTTCGCGTTGAGCGCCTCTTTCCACTTCTGCAGGAACGGTTGCAGCGCCGTTCGCGATGCCGCGCGCACCATGAGCTGCGCGCGCTCGAAGCCGGCCTTGCGCTCGAGCGCGGCGGGCACCGGATCGAAGATCTCGATCGCGCCTCCGGCAATGCGGCGAGCGATGCGCACCGCGAGCTTGAGGAAGGACAGCGCGTCGCCGCTTCGTTTCGACTCGGCGCGCAGCAACGCGAGATGCGAGTACGGCGGAAAGCCCGCGAGCCGCCTCTCGTCGAGCGCTTCGGCGGCGAAGCGGACGAAATCCTGGGTGGCCACCGCGGCGTAGAGCGGATGAGACGGGAAGTCGGTCTGGATGAGCACTTCGCCCGGCTGTTGCGCCCTCCCGGAGCGCCCGGCTACTTGCACCAGCTGCGAGAAGAGGCGCTCGGAGGCGCGAAAATCGGCGCTGAAGAGAGCGCTGTCGCTGTCGAGCACGCCCACCAGCGTGAGGTTGGGATAGTCGTGTCCCTTGGCGAGCATCTGCGTGCCGACGAGGATGTCGATCTCGCCGCGGCGCACCCGGTCGAGGACGCCGCGCAACGAGCCCTTGCGCGCGGTCGAGTCGCGATCGACGCGCGCGATGCGGGCTTCGGGAAACGCCGCGCGCAACGCCTCTTCGACGCGCTGCGTCCCGTGGCCCACGGGCGCAAGGTCCACGCCGCCGCAGCTGGGGCACGCCGTGGGAACGCGCTCGCGGTGTCCGCAGTGGTGGCAGCGCAGCTCCTTCGCCTGCAGATGAAGAACCAAGTTGGCGCTGCACCGCGCGCAGGTCGAATGCCAGCTGCAGGTGCGGCAGAAGAGGACCGGCGAGAAGCCGCGCCGGTTCACGAAGACGAGCGACTGCTCGCCGCGCGCCAGCCGCTCGCGGATCGCCTGGGTGAGCGCGAAAGTGAGGCCATCGTGCGGGCGATCGGCGCGCGTGTCGACGGTGCGTACCCGCGGCATCGCCGCGCCGCTCGCGGCGCGCTTGCTCAATGTCGCGAGCGCGTAACGGCCATCTCGCGCATTGGCGAAGCTCTCCAGCGACGGCGTGGCCGAGCCCAGCACTACGGGAATGCCGAGCCGTTGGGCGCGCCGCACCGCGACGTCCCGCGCCGAGTAGCGCAATCCTTCCTGCTGCTTGTACGAGAGGTCGTTCTCCTCGTCGACGACGATGAGCCCCAGGTCACGAAACGGCATGAGGACCGCGAGGCGCGTGCCGAACACGACTTGCGCCGCTCCCGATTGCGCGGCGATCCACGCGCCGGCGCGTTCCCCTTCGCCGAGGTGGCTGTGCGCCGCGACCAGGCGCGCGCCGGGAAACCGCTCGCGCATCTGCTGCTCGAATTGCGGAGTGAGGCCGATCTCCGGAACGAGGAAGAGGGCCTGCCGGCCGCGCGCGAGCGCGGCCGCGATGAGCTGCAGGTACACCTCGGTCTTGCCGCTGCCGGTCACGCCGTGCAGCAACACCGGGTGGAAGCGCTCGCCTCCCGCGAGGCAGAGCGAAATCGCCGCCTGCTGTTCCGGCGTGAGCGTGTGCGCTTCCCGAAGCCGGCTCTCGCCATCCTGCGCCGGGATCGAGGCAATGGCGCGGCGCCGCACCTGGCGCAGGCGCGGCGGCAGCGCGGTGGCGATCACCTCTCCCACCGGGCGCAGGTAGTAGCGCGCGCAGAATTCGAGCAGGTCGAGCTCCGCCTTGCCCAGGGGTGCGACGTCGGGAACCACGGATTCGATGTCGCGCAGGCGCTCCGCGGGCACGGCGCTGCGCTGGGCATGGCCGACTACGACCCCCACCTTGCGCGTGCGCCCGAAAGGCACGACCACCAGGGCTCCGGAGGGCGTTTCCAGGCCTTCCGGGACGCGAAAATCGAACGCTTCCTCCAGAGGCAAATCGAGGGCGACGTGGGCGATTTTCATGCGCCGGAATCGCCCTGAAAAAACCTGTGGATAAGTCTGTGCATACGTTGCGCCGGGCCCTGCAGCGAGCGCCGCGTATCCCTCCCGAAGCGGTGGGTGCTGCAGCGCACAAAGGGCCAACCAATTGAATCAGAGCGACATTTTTGGAGTGTCCTACAGACCGCAAAAATTTGATCGTCCGCGGCGCAGGAACCGGCTGCATGTGAATAAGCAATCACATCCACACAAATATTTTTCTTGACACGGCCTAGGCCGCGTGGGCCGCGACTGAACGCGAATGGACCGCCTCCACGAGCGCCTGGACGTGCTCCACGGGCGTGTGCTGGGAGATGCCGTGGCCGAGGTTGAAAACGTGCCCCGGACCGGCCCCGTACGCCTCGAGAACGGCGTGGGCTTGCCTCTGGATTGCCGCGGGGGGAGCGAAAAGCGCCATCGGATCGAGGTTGCCTTGCAGGGCCACGCGCTCGCCCACGCGCCGGCGCGCCGCGCCGAGGTTCGTCTGCCAATCGATGCCGAGCGCGTCGGCGCCGGACTGCGCCATCGCCTCGAGCCACTGGCCGCCGCCCTTGGTGAAGAGGATGCGCGGCACGACATGGCCCTCGGCCTCGCGCGCGAGGCCGCCGAGGACTTCGCGCGCGTAGGCGAGCGAGAACTCGAGGAACGCGGCCTCGGACAGGATCCCTCCCCACGTGTCGAAGATCATCACCGCCTGCGCGCCGGCGGCGATCTGCGCGTTCAAGTACGCGACCACGGCCTGCGCGTTCACCGCGAGGATGCGATGCATCAGGTCGGGCCGCGAATAGAGGAGCGATTTCACGAGCCGGAAATCGTCGCTGCCCCCGCCCTCGATCATGTAGCAGGCGAGCGTGAACGGGCTTCCGGAGAAGCCGATCAGCGGCACGCGCCCGCCGAGCGATTTTCGCGTGAGCGCGACCGCGTCGAAGACGTAGCGAAGGCGCTCGAGGTCGGGTGCCGCGAGCGCGCGGATCTCTTCCTCGGTGCGCAGCGGGCGCTCGAACTTCGGCCCCTCGCCCTCGATGAAGTGAAGGCCGAGGCCCATCGCGTCGGGGACCGTGAGGATGTCGGAGAAGATGATCGCGGCATCCAGGGCGTAGCGCTGCAGCGGTTGCAGCGTCACCTCGCAGGCGAGCTCGGGGGTCTTCGCGAGCGCGAGGAAGCTGCCCGCCTTGCGCCGCGTCTCGTTGTATTCGGGAAGGTAGCGGCCGGCCTGGCGCATGATCCAGATCGGCGTGTAGGGCGTGGGCTGGCGCAGCAGCGCGCGCAGCAACGTGTCGTTTTTCATCCGCCGATGTTACAGGCAGCGGTCGAGAAAATTCCGAATCGCGACCGCATAACGCGGGTTCATGTCGATGTCGTTGTGGCCGAAGCCCTCGAAGGTCTCGCGCTCGACCGGCCCGCCCCACAATCCCGCCAGCCGCTCGGAATGGTGTTTCGGAATCAGGGTGTCGGCGCCTCCCATGAGGATGAGCGCGGGCATGCGCAGCTTGGGCGCATGCGCCCCGGAATCGAAGACGTCGCGCATGAGGATCGATACCGGCAGCCACGGATAGATTTCCTTGGCGACGTCGAGCGCGCTCGTGAAGGGCGAAGTGAGCACCACGCACCGCACCGGCTTCGCGGCGGCGACTTGCACCGCGACCCCCGTGCCGAGGCTGCGGCCATGCACCGCGGTGCGCTCGCGATCCAGGTCGGCGTGCGCGGCCGCCCAGTCGAAGAGCTCGAGGGCGTCGGACACGAGGTGCGACTCGCTCGGCCGTCCACCGCTCGAGCCGTAGCCGCGGTAATTCACGAGCAGCACGGCGCGCTCGCCGTACGTTTCCGGCGCCAACGAGGCAAATGCGGTGACTTCCTCGGCGTTGCCGCCGAAGTAAATCACCAGCGGGGGTTTTCCCGTGGAGGGACGGACCAGCACTCCGGCCAGCGCAGTCCCGTCGCGCGTGGTGAACGCGACTTCCTCGATGCGCCATCCCGGGGGTGCCGGCGGCGTCGGGCCGGCCGCGCGCGGATAGAACATCAGGCGTTCCTGCAGCAGCCACACCGCGCCGACGACCCCGAGGTAGATGACGAGGCCGGAGAGCAGGATCAGTTTCAAGGAAACGATGACGACCTTAGCGCGGCAGCTCGGAGCTTCCCATCAGGAACGCGTCGACCTCGCGTGCGCACTGGCGGCCCTCGCGGATCGCCCACACCACGAGCGACTGGCCGCGGCGCATGTCGCCCGCGGCGAAGACTTTCGCCACCGAGGTCGCGTAGCTGCCGGGACCGTCGGTCGCGGCCTTCACATTGCCCCTCGGGTCCTTCGCCACGCCGAGCTGCTCGATCATGCCCTCGTGCACCGGGTGCAGGTATCCCATCGCGAGGAGCACGAGCTGCGCCGGAAGCGTGAACTCGGTGCCCGGCACTTCCTGCATCTTCATGCCGCCCTTCTCGTCCTTCACCCACTCGACGTGGCACGCGGTCAGGCTCTCGACCTTGCCGTTCTTGCCCTCGAAGCGCTTGGTCGCCACCGCGAAGTCGCGCTTCGCGCCTTCCTCGTGCGAGGAGGAGGTGCGCAGCTTGAGCGGCCAGTACGGCCAGGTGAGCGCCTTGTTCTCCTCATCGGGCGGCTGCGGCATGAGCTCGAAGTTCACCACCGACTCCGCGCCCTGGCGGAACGAAGTGCCGATGCAGTCGCTGCCCGTGTCGCCGCCGCCGATCACCACCACGTGCTTGCCCGTGGCCACGATCTGGTTCGCGACCTTGTCGCCCGCGACCTTCTTGTTCTGCGACGGCAGGAAGTCCATCGCGAAGTGGATGCCGTCCAGGTCGCGCCCGGGCACCGGCAGGTCGCGCGGCTTTTCCGATCCTCCGGTGAGCGCGATGGCGTCGAACTCCGTCAACAGCTCCTTCGCGGGGATCGTCACACCGACGTGGGCGCTGGTGCGAAACTGCACGCCCTCCGCCCCCATCTGCTCGACCCTGCGGTCGATGAGGTGTTTCTCCATCTTGAAGTCGGGGATGCCGTGGCGCAGCAGCCCGCCGATGCGATCGCTCTTCTCGAAGAGCGTCACATCGTGGCCGGCACGCGCAAGCTGCTGCGCGCACGCCATGCCCGCGGGCCCCGAGCCGATCACCGCGACCTTCTTGCCGGTCTTGCGGTGCGGAATCTGCGGCCCTACCCAGCCCTCGGCGTAGCCCTTGTCGACGATCGCCTGCTCGATCGACTTGATCGTCACCGGGTTGTTGTTGATGTTCAACACGCACGCGGCTTCGCAAGGCGCAGGACACACGCGGCCGGTGAACTCGGGGAAGTTGTTGGTCGAATGCAGCACATCGAGCGCCTCGCGCCAGTTGTTGCGGTAAACGAGGTCGTTCCAGTCGGGAATGATGTTGTTCACCGGGCAGCCGGTTTGGCAGAAGGGAATGCCGCAGTCCATGCAGCGCGCGCCCTGCTTCGCCATCTCCTCGTCGGAGAGCGGCTTGATGAATTCCTTGTAGACCTTGATGCGCTGCGGAACCGGCGCATACGGCCGGTCCTGGCGCTCGATCTCCATGAAGCCGGTGATTTTTCCCATCAGCGCTCCCTCTCCCTTGCCTCGCAGACGGAGAGTCCACCAGGGGGGTGAGGGTCAGTCATTGGCCCGCACTTCCACGCGCGCGGCGGGTTGCTCGCGCCGCGCCTGCTCCTGGGCCATCTCGGAAAGCGCGCGGCGGTATTCGAGCGGCATGACCTTCACGAACTTGGGCAGGTACGCGGCCCAGTTCTCGAGGACGCGGCGCGCCCTCTCGCTGCCGGTAAAGAGCAGGTGGCGCTGGATGATGCCTTTCAGCGTGGCGTCGTCGTGGCCCGCGACGTGGTCGATCTGCACCTTGCCATGGGTCTCGAGCTCGCCGTTGCCGCCCGCGTGCGCGGCGGCGTGGTCTTCCTCGGGAATGGGCTCGAGCTCGACCATCGAGAGGTTGCAGCGCTGCGTGAAGTCGCCTTCCTCGTCGAGCACGTAGGCGATGCCGCCCGACATCCCGGCGGCGAAATTGCGTCCGGCGGTGCCGAGGACGACGACCGTGCCGCCCGTCATGTATTCGCAGCCGTGGTCGCCCACGCCCTCGACGACGGCGGTGGCGCCCGAATTGCGCACGCAGAAACGCTCGCCCGCGACACCGCGGAAATACGCCTCTCCCGAGATCGCGCCGTACATCACCGTATTGCCGATGATGATGTTCTCCTCCGGAACGATGGGAGATTCCTTCGGCGGATAGACGATGAGCCGGCCGCCCGACAGGCCCTTGCCGACATAGTCGTTGGCGTCGCCCTCGAGCTCGAAGGTCACGCCGTGCGCGAGCCAGGCGCCGAAGCTCTGCCCCGCGGTGCCCTTGAAGGTGACGTGGATCGTGTCCTCGGCGAGCCCGGCGTGCCCGTAGCGCTTCGCGACTTCTCCCGACAGCATCGCGCCCACGGTGCGGTTGCGGTTGTAGATGCGGCTCTCGATCGCCACCGGCCGCTTGGAAGCGAGCGCGGCTGAAGCCTTGGCGATGAGATCGTGGTCGAGCGCCATCGCGAGCTTGTGGTCCTGCGGCTCGCACTGGCGGATCGCCACGCCCGCGGCAACCGGCGGGCGATAGAAGAGCTTCGAGAAGTCCAAGCCGCGCGCCTTCCAGTGCTCCACTCCGGCGCGAACGTCGAGAAGCTCCGTGCGCCCGATCATTTCACTGAACGTACGCACGCCGAGCTTCGCCATCCACTCGCGCACTTCCTCGGCGACGAAGAAGAAATAGTTGATGACGTGCTCGGGCTTGCCGTCGAACATCTTGATCAACTCGGGATCCTGGGTCGCGATGCCGACGGGGCACGTGTTCAAGTGGCACTTGCGCATCATGATGCAGCCCTCGACCACGAGGGGTGCCGTGGCGAAGCCGAACTCGTCGGCGCCCAGCAGCGCGCCGATCACGACGTCGCGTCCGGTTTTCATCTGTCCATCCGCTTGCACCGCGATGCGCCCGCGCAGCTTGTTCAGCACCAGCGTCTGCTGCGTTTCGGCGAGCCCGATCTCCCAGGGGCTGCCGGCGTACTTCACCGACGAAAGCGGCGAAGCGCCGGTGCCGCCGTCGTGGCCCGAGATCGTCACGTGGTCGGCCTTGGCCTTGGCCACGCCCGCCGCGACCGTGCCCACGCCGATCTCGCTCACCAGCTTCACCGAGATGCGCGCAGCCGGATTCACGTTCTTCAAGTCGTGGATGAGCTGCGCCAGGTCTTCGATCGAGTAGATGTCGTGGTGCGGCGGCGGCGAAATGAGACCCACCCCGGGCACCGTGTGGCGCACCTTGGCGATGTACTTGGAGACCTTGTGGCCCGGAAGCTGGCCGCCCTCGCCCGGCTTCGCGCCCTGCGCCATCTTGATCTGCAGGTCGTCGGCGTTCACCAGGTATTCGGTCGTCACGCCGAAACGGCCGGCCGCGACCTGCTTGATCGCCGAGCGCATCGAGTCGCCGTTGGCGAGCGGCGCGTAACGGATTGGATCCTCGCCGCCCTCGCCCGTGTTCGACTTGCCGCCGATACGGTTCATCGCGATGGCGAGCGTCGAGTGCGCCTCGTGCGAGATGGAGCCGAGCGACATCGCTCCGGTGGCGAAGCGCTTCACGATGTCCTTCGCCGGCTCGACTTCCGCGAGCGGCACCGGCGTTGGCGACTCCTGGATCCTGAACAGGCCGCGCAGCGTGAGCAGCTTCTCGCTCTGCTCGTCGATGAGCTTCGAGTACTCCTTGAACGTGGCGAAGCTGCCAGCGCGCGTGGCGTGCTGCAGCTTGGCGATCGAGTCGGGCGTCCACATGTGCGCCTCTCCGCGCACGCGGTAGGCGTATTCGCCTCCCGGATCGAGCTGGTCGTAGAGCGGCGCCTCGGTGTAGGCCATGCGATGCATGCGAACCGCTTCTTCCGCCACTTCCTTCAGCCCGATCCCGTCGACCGCGGTCGGCGTGCCGGTGAAATACTTTTCGACGAACGGCGTCGCGAGCCCCACGGCCTCGAAGATCTGCGCGCCGCAGTACGACTGGTAAGTCGAGATGCCCATCTTCGACATGACCTTGAGCAGGCCCTTGCCGATCGCCTTGATGTAGCGCTTGACGATTTCCTTCTCGTCGATTTTCTGCGGCAGGCCGTCCTTGATGTCGAGGAGGGTCGCGAACGCAAGGTTGGGATGGATCGCCTCGGCGCCGAAGCCCGCGAGGCAGGCGAAGTGATGCACCTCGCGCGCGCTGCCGGTCTCGACGACGAGCCCGCAGCGCGTGCGCAGCCCCGCGCGCACCAGGTGATGGTGCACCGCGGCCGTGGCCAGGAGCGCCGGAATGGCGATCGCGTCCACGGACACTTCGCGGTCCGTGAGGATGATGATGTTGGTGCCCTTGCGCACCGCGTCCTCGGCATCGGCGCAGAGCTGCGCCAGCGCCGGCTCCATGCCGTCCGCGCCCCATGCCGCCGGATAGCACATGCTCAGGATGTCGCTCTTGAAATGTCCCTGCGTGAACGTCGAGGCGCGCCGCAGCTTCTCCATGTCCTCGAAGGTGAGGATCGGCTGCGACACCTCCAGGCGCATCACCGGCTCGGTCGAGTCGGGCGAGAGCAGGTTGGGGCGCGGGCCGATGAACGACACCAGCGACATCACCAGCTGCTCGCGGATCGGATCGATCGGGGGATTGGTCACCTGCGCGAAGAGCTGGCGGAAATACGCGTAGAGCGGCCGCGCGCGATTCGAAAGCACGGCGAGCGGCGTGTCGTCGCCCATCGAGCCGATGGCTTCCTCGCCGACGATGGCCATCGGCGTCATCAGCATCTTCAGGTCTTCCTGCGTGTAACCGAAGGCCTGCTGGCGGTCGAGGAGCTTGTCGGTGTCCGGAGTCGGCACGTGGTCCGGCGTCGGAATGTCCTCGAGCCGGAT
>Ga0209131_1001949_pt1 | contig 14160 bp, 14 predicted proteins | sample GraSoi_2013_40cm_FD_185826 | JGI IMG/M metagenome (GOLD analysis project Ga0209131, IMG submission 185826) | Grasslands soil microbial communities from the Angelo Coastal Reserve, California, USA - Sample 9_17_2013_40cm (SPAdes) (version 2) | ecosystem: Environmental > Terrestrial > Soil >...
TGGTCGAGCTGCTGCGCGCGCATGCCGAGATGCGCCGCGTAGTGCTCATCCAGTTGCTGCTCGGCATCTGCTACGGCGGCTTCTGGGCGACGATCGCCACCATGCTGCTCGCGACCTACGGACTCGGGCCGAACATCGCCGGACTGATCGGCATTCCCGGCGCCGCCGGCATCCTGATCGCGCGCCCCGCGGGACGCTGGCTCGACCTGCGCGGCCCCGGGCCGATCGTCACCACGGGCATCGCCGTCATCTTCGCGGCCTACGCGGTGTTCGCGCTCGGCGCCTGGTGGGCGCCTGCGCTCGCCGCCGGCGCCGCGCTGCTCGACTGCGGCCTGCGCGCCGCGATGGTGGCCAATCAGACCGTGGTCAACTCGCTCACCGCCGATGCGCGCAGCCGCTCCAACACCATCTTCGGCGTGAGTGTCTGGAGCGGCAACGCCGCGGGAGCCTTCATCGCTTCGAGCGCATTCGCGCAGAGCGGTTGGCTCGCCGTGTGTGCGATAGCCGCGCTTGCCGCGGCGCTCGCCCTCGGTGTGCAGCTGCGCTCGATGCGCAGATAATAGGGAATGGACGCGTTCGAACTGCTCGTCGAAGCACATCGCCCCGCGATGAAGCTGGTGCTCGCCAAGCTCGTGGAGATCCTGCGCGCGCATGACGTTCGCTACGTCATCGGCGGTGCGAACGCGCTTTCTTTATATGTCCGGCCACGGATGACGATTGACATTGATATCTTGGTCGACGCGACACAAAGGAATGAGGTCGAGGAAGCGCTCTCTTCCTGTTTCGAGGTTGTCAGCAGCGGAAGCTCCCATTCGAAGTTCAACGCTGCCGACGTGGAAATCGATGTTCGCTACGCCACCACGAGCGGCGAGCGCTTCGCCCTCGATGAGAGTCGCGACGCCATCATCCTTGGCACGAAAGTCCGCGCACCATCGCCCGAGGCGCTTGTCTGGCTCTATCTGTTGTCTAAGCGCGAGCAGAATTTTGTTGATGGCGCGGGGCTCATGCGTTCGCAGCCTGCCTTGGATTTCTCTCGCCTGCACTCGCTCGTCGAGCAATACGATTCAGCGCTCATCGGCACGCTGCATGAAATGCAGACGAGCGCCCGTCGGCCCGCCATCTCGTACGAAGAGTCGCGCGCGCGCCGGTCTTAGCGCGACGCGACCAGATCCGGGCCGATCCCGGCCACCGTCGGCACGCCGCAAAGCTGCATCGAGCGCTGCAGCTCGCTCGCCAGGATCTCGAGCGCGCGCCGCGCGCCCGCCTCGCCGCCCGCCTGCACGCCGAACAGCGTAGCGCGCCCGGTCAGCACGCCGTGCGCGCCCAGCGCGCGCGCTTTGAGGATGTCGACGCCGCGGCGCACGCCGCCGTCGAGCAGCACCGTAATCCTGCTCCCGACAGCGCGAGCGACATTGGGCAATGCGTCCAGCGTGGAAGCGGCGCCATCGAGTTGCCGCCCACCGTGGTTGGAGACCACCACGCCGTCGCAGCCCAGTGCCGCGGCACGCTCGGCGTCATCCGGACGCTCGACACCTTTCAGCAGCAGCTTGCGCGGCCACAGTTGCCGGATGCGCTTGATCGCCTCCCAGTCGAGGGTGGCATCCATCTCGCGCCCGACGGCGGTGGCGATGTCGCTCTTGCCGTAGCTCGCGAACTTGTAGCCCTCGAAGTTCGCCATGCCCGGCAGGCCGAAACGCAGGATCTCGAGCAGCCACGCCGGCTTGAAGATCACGTCGCGGGAATTGCGCCAGTTCGGGTTGTAGGGCGTGACGAAGCCGTTGCGCGGATCGCGCTCGCGCTTGCCCGAGACCGGCAGGTCGACCGTGACCAGCATCGCCTCGTAACCGGCGGCGGCCGCTCGCGCGATCAGCTTTTCGCGGAACTGGTGCTCGCGCACCGCGTAGAGCTGGAACCAAAGGCGCCCGCCGATCTCCTCGGCGACGCGCTCGATGGTGAAGGCGGACGGCGTGGCAAGCGTGAACGGCACGCCGAAGGCCTTCGCCGCGCGTGCCAGCGAGAGCTCCGCCCCGTGGCGGCCGGCGCTGATGCCGCCGGTGGGCGCGATCGCCAATGGCAAGGTGGCTTCTCGGCCCAGTAATTGGGTTTTCATGTCGACCGCCGCCACGTTCACCAGCACCTTGGGCAGCAGCCGCACGCGCTCGAAGGCGGCGCGGTTCTCGCGCAGCGTCACTTCGTCCTCGGCGCCGCCGTCGAAGAAGTCGAAGATGGCGCGCGGCAGGCGCCGCCGCGCGAGCTGCCTGAGGTCCTCGATGCTGACGATACGGGACAGGTCGGCCATAATCGCGGCTCGCACTTTACCGTCTAAAGGTTTCCCAGTGTCCCGTCTGTTCGCAATCCTCCTGCTGTTGCCTTCGCTGGCGTTGAGCCAAGTGTTCCCATCGAAGCCGATGCGCATGGTCGTGCCGTTCACTCCGGCCGGCGCGGTCGACATTGCCTCGCGCGCTACGGCGCACGAGCTCAGCCGGATCCTCGGTCAGCCGGTCGCGGTGGAAAACAAGCCCGGCGCCGGGGGCAACCTCGGCGTGCTGGACGTGGCGCGCTCCGCGCCCGACGGCTACTCGATGGTGATGAGCACGAGCGGCATCCAGGCGATCAATCCGGCGCTCTACGCGAAGATGCCACTCGATCCGAACAAGGAGCTCGCCCCGGTCGCGCCGCTGGTGTCGCTGAACAACGTGCTGGTGGTGCATCCCTCGGTGCCCGCGCGCAGCGTGAAGGACGTCATCGCGCTCGCCAAGAAGGAGCCGGGCAAGCTGACCTACGCGTCGAGCGGCAACGGCACCAGCATCCATATGTCGGGCGCCATGTTCACGCAGCTCACCGGCACCGACATCCTGCACATTCCGTACAAGGGCAGCGCACCCGCGGTAACCGACCTGCTCGCCGGGCAGACCAACATGATGTTCGACAACATCCCCTCGTCCCTGCCGCACATCAAGTCCGGCAGGCTGATCGCGATCGCCACCACCGGGGCGAAACGCGACCCGGCGCTGCCGGATTTGCCGACCATCGCCGAGTCGGGCGTGCCGGGCTACGAGTCGGGGGTGTGGTTCGGCCTGATGGTGCCCGCCGCCACGCCGAAGAACATCATCGCCAGGCTGAACGCGGCCGCGGTAGAGGCGGCGAAGTCACCCGAGTTCGTCAAGCGCATGACCGACCTCGGCTACAACATCATCCCCGGCAGCCCGGAGGACATGACGCGGATGCTCGATGCCGAGCTGAAACGCTGGGCGCCGATCGTCAAGGCTTCTGGAGCAAAGGTGGACTGATGAACCTCTCAACTAGCAAAGTGAAGCGCATCGAAGGCGTGCTCTCGCCGGTGATCACGCCGTTCAAGAAGGACTATTCGCCCGACGCGGACCGCTTCGTGCGCCATTGCCGCTGGCTGCTGAACAACGGCTGCGCCGGGCTCGCGATCTTCGGCACCAACAGCGAAGCCAACTCGATGTCGGTGGCTGAAAAAAGAAAACTGCTGGAGGCGCTGGTCAAAGGCGGCGTCTCGCCCGCGGCGCTGATGCCAGGCACGGGGCATTGCGCGATCAGCGATTCGATCGAGCTGACGCGCGCCGCGGTGGAGCTCGGCTGTGGCGGCGTGCTGATGCTGCCGCCGTTCTATTACAAAGGGGTGTCCGACGAGGGCCTGTATCGGAACTTCGCCGAGATCATCGAGCGCGTCGGCGACGATCGGCTGCAGCTCTACCTCTATCACATCCCGCCGGTGTCGCAGGTGCCGATCACGCTGGCGCTGATCGACCGGCTGCTGTCGAAGTATCCGGGCATCGTCGCGGGCGTGAAGGACTCGAGCGGCGACTGGTCCAACACCAAGGCGATGCTCGATGCGTTCGCGAAGAACAACTTCGATGTGTTCGCCGGCAGCGAGGTATTCCTGCTCGACAACATGCGTAACGGCGGCAAGGGCTGCATCACCGCCACCGGCAACGTGAACCCCGGCGCGATCGACCGCGTGTTCAAGAACTGGCGCTCGACCGAGGCCGACAAGCTGCAGGCCGGCATCACCGCGACGCGCAAGATCGTGCAGAAGCAGCCGATGATCCCGGCGCTCAAGGCGATCGTCGCGCACTTCGGCAACGATGCACCGTGGAAGACCTGCCGGCCGCCGCTCACCGAGCTCACGGGCGCGCAGGAAGAGGAGCTGATCCGCGATTTGAAGGGTGCTGGCTTCACGATGCCCGGACTTACGGGAAGCTGAGCTGAAAACAGCGCTCGTCACCGGCGCCGCGCGCGGCATCGGCCGTGCGAGCGCCGACGCACTGCGCATGGCCGGCTGCAAGGTCATCGGCCTGGACCGCGAGCAGTGCGATGTGGTCTACGACCTCACCAACGTCGCGGGCATCGCGTCGATGGTGGAAAAGCTCGGCGAGATCGACATCCTGGTGAACAATGCCGGCGTCCAGACTGCCGTATCCATCGACCGCTATAGCGAAGAAGCGCGCCGCCGCATCCTGGCGGTGAACCTGGAGGCGCCGGTCGAGCTGATCCGCGTCATCTCTATCGGAATGGTGAAAAGGAAGCACGGGCGCATCATCAGCCTCGCCTCGGTCGGCGCGTACACCGCGCACACCGACCTCTGGTACGGCGTCACCAAGGCCGGCGTGGTGAGCTTCACGCGCAGCTTCGCTTCCTATCTCGGGCCGCACGGCATCCAGGTGAACGCGGTCGCGCCGGGCCCGATTGATACGGCGCTGCTCGACAACGCGCAGCCGGAGCGCATCGCCGAGCTGATGAAGAAGGTCTATACCGGTCGCAAGGGCACGCCCGCCGAGGTCGCCGAGACCATCCGCTGGCTCGCGCTGGAAGCGCCCGAGATCATCAACGGCGCGGTGATCGACATCACCGACGGCTGCCTTCTCCGCTGAAGGAATAATTACGGACGTTGTGCGGAATTTGCTCGCGGCAGCAGGCGAGCATCGCCGATCTTCGCCGCCCATGCCTCGAAGGCCGCGGTCGGGCCGCGCCAGCGCAGTTCCTCGACATCGCCGAAGAGCGGGGCATTCGTTCTCAGCGTCGCCAGATCCTTGAACAGCAGTGCCAGTCTGCGTCGCTCGCCGCTCAGGATCTCCGGCGCGAAGTCCTCGATGGCGCCGTAGCGGCCGATGAGCCGCGCGGCGCCTACCTCGCCGATGCCGTCTATCCCTGGATACCCGTCGGCCGTGTCGCCGACGAGGGCGAGGAAGTCAGGGATGCGGTGCGGGTCGACGCCGAATTTCGCGCGCACCGCGTCTGCGTCTCGCATCTGGTTCGCTTTGCGATCCATCTGCACCACCCGATCGCCAACGACGCACTGCGCGAGATCCTTGTCCGGCGTCCAGATGCAGACCTTCAGCACGCGCTCGTGCGCCGCGGCGAGATGCGCGGCGGAGGCGAGCGCATCGTCCGCCTCGAGCTCGACCATCGGCCACACCGCCACGCCCATGGCGGCCAGCGCCTGCTCCAGCGGATGAAACTGCGCGAGCAGCGCCGGCTCCATGCCCTCGCCCGTCTTGTAGCCCGGCCACAAGCCGTTGCGGAAGGATTCGATGACGTGGTCGGTCGCGACGCCGACGTGCGTGGCGCCCTTCTCGATCATCTGCAGCACGGTATGCAGCACGCCGGCTACGGCGCCGAACGGCTTGTCGTTCCCCTTGTTGAAGCGGCGCAGGCCGTAGAAGTGACGGAACAGCTCGTATGTGCCGTCAACCAGATGGACGACCAAACTATCTAAAACTTCTGGAAGCGGATCGTCGGGTCGCGCTTGATCTGCTCGATGAGCGCGACTTCCCAGGCGAGATACTCGCGCGCGTGCTGCTCGAATCCGGCTTCGTGATCGTAGGGCTTGTACCAGACGTCGTCGCGGGCGGTGGTTGAGCGCTCGTGTCCGGACTCCCAGGAACCTTTCCACGCCGCATTGCCGCCGTCGAGCACACGGACCTGCGCCTTCGGCCACAGCGCGGCGACCTCGGGGGCGGCGAGATGCGCGAGCACGCCGTCCTCCGAGGTGAGCAGCAGCACGCGGGCGTCGTCGCCGATCTTCTCGCGCGCTTCCTTGAGCCGCGAGCGCACCGCCCACCAGGCACCGGGAATGTGACGGTGGTGAAAGCGCAGGCTGGTCGAAAAGTCGAGCACGGTGCCGCCCGGCGCGGTGGTGATCGCCCAGGGCTTGAAGCCCGGCGCCTTGCGCGGCCCGGTCTCGGTGGCGAAGCCGGCGAGATTCGAGAGCACGTAGACATCGTGCCAGCCCATCTGGTTGAGCCAGGACGCCGTCATGATCGCGCGCACGCGCTGCGGATCGATCAGCACCAGACGCGCATGGCGCACGCCGACGTACTCGTCGGTCGCCTGCACCAGCTGACCCCCGGGCGCGTGCCGCGAGCCGGCGAGGTGGCCTGCCTCGAACTCCTCGCGCGTACGCACATCGAGCAGGTAGGTAGTGCGCCGTTCATCCTTGAGCCAGGCATGGAGGCGAGCGGCGTCGGTGAATTTCACACCGAAGCGCTGCGCCACCTGCTCGGCAGCGGCCTGGGCCTTGGCGACCCCAGTCGAAGAGGGACTGGGCGCGAAGCGCGCAGCGCCGCGCTCGCACTCGCGCCCGGCGAGCTCCCAGCCCATGGTGCCGTCCTTGAGCGCGACCACGCGGTTCGCGATGCCGGCGTTGCGCAGCGACTGGCAGCCGATGATGCTGCGCGTGCGGCCGGCGCAGTTCACCACCACCAGCGTGTCGGGCTGCGGCGCGATGTCGTGCACGCGGTAGGCGAGCTCGGCGCCCGGCGCGTCGATGCCGCCGGGAATGCACATGCGCTGGTATTCCTCGAACGGCCGCGAGTCGAGGATCACGAGCTTCTGGCCGCTCGCGCGCAACTGGTCCAGCTCGTCGGCCGCGATGCGCGGCGTTTCGTACTGGTGCTCGACGAACTCGCCGAAGGCTTTCGACGGCACGTTGATGCCGCTGAAAAGCTCGCCGCCGGCGGCACGCCAGGCGTCGCAGCCGCCTTCCAGGATTTCCACCGCGGTATACCCGAGCGTGCCCAGGCGCGCGGCGGCTTGGGCGGCGAGACCCTCGCCAGCGTCGAACACCACGATCGGCACGCTCTTCCGCGCTACCAGGTCGCTGATCATCGGCTCGAGTCGCGAGAGCGGCGCCGAGCTGGCGTAGAACGGATGGCCGCGGTAGTGCACGCCCTGCTCGCGCACATCGAGGAGCGCGAGCTCGCCGTGCGCGGCGAGGCGTGCCTGCAGATCCTTCGCGGAGATCACCCGATTTCTACTGGCGCGCTTCGCGGATGTCGGTGTGCGGCGGGAACACTTTCCAGGCGCGCTCTTCGGCCTTGTAGTACTCCCGGTGATGCAGCTCTTCGAGCGCCAGGCCGTACATGTGGAAGTTGATGAGCGGCGCCTGGATGTGGATCGAGTGCAGGTCCTGGGGCAGGAAGGCGACGCCGGTGCCCTGGCGCACGACGGCGTTGCCTTTCTCGTGAACGCCGCTGTCGACGCGGTCGTAGAAGCGGTTCAGCTCCTCGCCTGTCACGCCGACGATGACAGCCCACGTCGTGTGGTTGTGCGCTGGCGTGCCGTAATTGCCCAAGGCCGAATTTACATAGAGCGCAAAGCGGTGGTCCGGGTCCTCCGCGACCCGGTAGAGGCAGGAATTGCGCTTGCCGCCGGGCTCGGGCGGCGGGAAATCGCGCGCCGTGAACAGGTCTTGCCGCGCTGCAAGACGCATCAGCCGCTGCTTGATTTTCTCGAGGCTCTCGCGCGTGACGCCGTCGCGCCGCTCGATCTCGCGCACCTCGGCGACGGTCGCGTCAATCTCCTTGCGTCGTGCTATCGCTAGCTCATCCATGGGAGTAGATTATCCCTCCGCAGTCCACTTCCCAAGAGGAGGCAGTCATGGCGCTCAAAGCAAGCCGCAACGACGTCTGGATGGCCGTCATCGACGATCGCGCCGGGGGCGCGGCCGAGAAACTGGAGGCGCTGGCCAAGGCCGGCGCGGACCTCGAAGTGGTGTTCGCGCGCCGCACGCCCGAGCATCCCGGCCAGGGCATCCTGTTCGCAGGCCCGATCGAAGGCGCCAAGGTGACCCGCGCGGCGCAGGAAGCTGGATTCAAGCGCTCGGAAACCATGCACGGGCTGCGCATCGAAGGCACGGACAAGCCGGGACTTGGCTCCAAGATCGCCCGCACGCTGGCCGACAACGGCATCAGCTTCCGCGGCATGCAGGCGAACGTGATCGGCAAGAACTTCCTCAGCTTCGTCGTGTGCGACAGCGCGGACGACGCCGCCAAGGCGGTCAAGGCGCTGCGCAAGGTCTAACGGATTTTGTAAATCTCGTCCAGGAAGGCGCCGCGCCACACCAGCAGTGAGGCGCGGGGCCTGCCCTGCTCCGCGCTGAGCAGCGCGCGCTCGCCCCGGTTTTTCCATTCGACCCTCGCCGGGTCGGCGCTTGCCTCGACCGGCTTGCCGTAGCGCTTGCTCAAGTATTGCGTCATGCGCTGGAACTCGCGCCGGTCGACGCGCACGTCGAAGCCCTCGACCGCGTCGCGCTTCAGATAGAAGGTGATGCTGGCGTCGATGCCGCCGAAGGCAACGCGCGAATCGTCGCAGCGCCGCTGGGCAGCGCGGCTCGGCCACTCCAGCGGACGGCAATTGACGTAGGGAAAGTGTTGCTTGATCTGCTGCTCGCTCGCGCCGAGCGTGACTTCATTCGCGTCGTAGGCCGCCGCGGCGCCGCTGGCCAGCAGCGCAATACACGGGGTCAGGACAACTCTGACAAGCGTCACATCGCGACGAGGCGTCCGCCGAGCATCGCGAGGCGCGCGGCCATGATGGACAGGAAGGCCTCGTTGAAGCGCGCGCGGCAGGACTCGGAGAGCGCATCGATGTCCTGCACGCGCATGCGCATCGCCCAGCTCGGCTCCATCGCCGTCACCGTGGCGCTGCGCGCCTGGCCGTTGCGCCGCGCGTAGGCCATCTCGCCGACGCATTCGCCGGGGCTGACCGCGTTGAGGAGCTTGCCGCGCTGCGTGACCTTGAGCAGGCCTGAGGCGAGGATGAAGAAGTGGTCATCGGCGGTGCCTTCCTCGATCAGCAGCGCGCTGGCGGGGTGCAGCTCCCAGCGCGAGGCGCGCACCGCTTCCCAGAGCTCGGAATCGCTGAAGCGCTTGAAGAACGACAGGCGGCGTGAGGCGCTGAATTTCTCGGCATCCGACAGGTCCTGCGAGCTGCGCTGCTGGCCGAGCAGGTTGGCGAGCGACTCGGCGAATTCGTCCCAGCTCGAGTAACGCTCGTCGCGCGTCTTGCCGAGCGCGCGCATCACCACGTCGTCGAGCGCGGCGGGCACTTCGGCGCGCATGCGCGAGGGCGGCTTGGGCGCCGAGTTGAGGATGTTGTCGACCAGCTGGTAGGTGGTCGCGCCGTCGAACGGCCGCGCGCCGGTCATCAGGTGATACAGCACGCCGCCGAGCGAGAACATGTCGGTGCGAAAGTCGATCTCCTCGCCTTTCAGCTGCTCGGGCGACATGTACGCGGGCGAGCCGACGCCGGACACCTGCGTGACGTCGCTGCGCGCGAGCTGGGCGGCGCCGAAGTCCGCCACCTTGATCTCGAGCTCGCCCGATTCCTTTCCCCTGGTGAGGATGTTGGCCGGCTTCATGTCGCGATGCACGACGCCGAGCGTATTGGCGAATTCCAGCGCCTTGCAGCACTTGTAGCCGATCTCCACCGTGCTCATCGGATCGAGCAGGCCGGCCGGATTGCAGTACTTGGTGAGCGCGGGACCGTCGACCACTTCCATCACCAGATAGCGCAGCGGCTCGCCGGCGCTCACGTCCTCGAGGCCGGCGTCGAGAATGCTGACGATGTGCGGATGGCGCAGCTTGCCGGCGAGCGCGGCTTCGTTCTGGAAGAAGCGCAGCTGGCGCCGTGCGTCTTCCGGATCCTTGGAGAGCTGCTCGAGCACCTTGATCGCGACCTCGCGCTGGCCGAAGGGGTCGATGGCGAGATAGACCGAGCCGGTCGCGCCCTTGCCGAGCAGTTGCTTCACCTCGTACTTGCCGACGCGCGACAGTTGCATTTCAAGCCATGGGGATGTTGCGAGCGAAGCCATCGTACAGGTCGAGGATTCGCTCGCGCCAGCTATAGAGCGGCTCTGAATTGTTAAAGATGGCCTGAGGGCTTGCCACTCGCGCCCACTGCACAACAGAGAACAGGATGTAGTCGGCATAGGCCGGAGCGGAGCCGCAGATAAATGGCTGCCGTTTCACCGCCGCTTGCATGGGCTCGAGCGCCCGGGTGAGCCGCTCCAGCGCCTTCGGCTGGCGCGCGCGCGCCTCCTCGAGAGTGGACTTCAGGAAGCCTTCGAACATCCGACGGAAATAATGCTCATCCGCGGGATCGATGCGCTCGTGCAGGTCGGCGACGATCACCGGCATCATCGCCGCGATCAACGTGCGATCGACCCAGGTGTTGAACGCCTGCGTCACGCCGCGGCCGATCGCGCCGCCGAACAGCGTGGCTGTGTTTGGGTAATGGTCTTCCAGGTGCTCGGCAATCTTCCAGGAGTCGCGCACGATCGTCTCGCCGTCCTTGATCACCGGCACGGTCTTGCCGCCCGAGAAGGCGATCGCGGCCTTGTCGCTCATGCACACCGGTTGGCTTTCGAACGCCAGGCCCTTGTGCTTCAGCGCCATCTTCGTGCGCCACGAGAACAGGCTGTAGCGCCGCCCGTCTTTTCCCTTCAGCTCCCAGAGCGTGATCATGCGGCTTTCTTCACGTTGCCGACTTCACTGACTTCATGGCTGTCGGGCCGCGCCTTGATGCGCAGGTCCTTCTGCTCGGCGCGCTCGCGCGCGGCGTTGCGATAGGCCTGGTCGCGTCCGGTCAGGTATTGCGGCGGCCAGTGCTGCCCCATGTGCTGGTACCAGGCCGAGGCCTGCAGCGTGAAGTAGGGATTCGCGAGATGGGGGCGCGCCAGCGCGACGAGATCGGCCTTGCCGGCGGCGAGCAGCGTGTTCACCTGGTCGGGCGTGGTCACCGCGCCCACCGTCATGGTCGCGATGCCGACTTCATTGCGCACCCAGTCCGCGTAAGGCGCCTGGTACATGCGTCCATAGACCGGCTTCTGGTGCGGCACCGTCTGCCCGGTGGAGCAGTCGATGAGGTCGCAGCCCGCGTCCTTCAGCATGCGCGTGAGCGCAATCAGATCTTCGCCGGCGAGCCCGCCCGCCGCCCAGTCGGTCGCCGAGATGCGCGCCGACATCGGCTTGCCGGCGGGCCAGATTTTTCTACAGGCCTTGAAGACCTCCAGCGGGAAGCGCATCCGGTTGTCGATGCTGCCGCCATAGGCATCCCTTCTCTCGTTGGTCAACGGAGAAATAAAGCTGGCGAGCAGATACCCATGCGCCATGTGCAGCTCGAGCATGTCGCCTGGTCGGCGTACTTGGTCGAGCGCACGAAGTCGGCGATGATCTTCTCCATGCCTTTCCTGTCGAGCTCCAGCGGCACCTGCGAAATGCCCTCGTAGTAGGGGATGGGTGAGGCGGATACGACGGGCCAGTTGCCGCTCTCGAGCGGATGGTCCATGCGCTCCCAGCCGAGCTGCGTCGAGCCCTTGCGGCCGGAGTGGCCGAGCTGCATGCACAGCTTCGCTTTCGAGTTGGCGTGGCAGAAGTCGACGATGCGCTTGAAGGCGTCGCGCTGCGCCTCGTTCCACAGGCCGGTGTCTCCGGGCGAGATGCGCGCCTCGGGCGACGGGCAGGTCATCTCGACGTAGACCAGCCCGGCGCCGCCGACGGCGCGGCTGCCGAGATGCACGAAGTGCCACTCGCCCGGCACGCCGTCGACGGCGGAATACTGATCCATCGGCGACACCACGACGCGGTTCTCGACCACCATGTCGCGCAGGCGAAACGGCGTGAACATCGGCACCGGCGGGTGGTCGACGTCGATGTCGAATCCCTGCTTCCTCACCCGGTGCGCGAACCAGCGGTGCACCCGGCGCACGAACGCCTCGTCGCGCAGCTCGAGGTTCTCCCAGGTGATCTGCTTGGAGCGCGACATCACGCCGAAGGCGAACTGCTCGGGCTCCATGCCCCAGTAGCGCTTCAGGTGCTCGAACCAGGCGAGCGAAACATTGGCCGCGTGCTGCGTCTTCTCCACCTCTTCGCGGCGCGCCGTATCGTATTTCCTCAATGCTGGCTTTACCTCGCCATGGGCGCGGAAGGCTTCATACAGCGCGATCGCGTCCTCCATCGCGAGCTTGGTGCCCGAGCCGATGGAGAAATGCGCAGTCGCCTTGGCATCGCCGATGAGCACGGCGTTGTCCTTGACCCACGTGCGATTGGTGATATTGGGGAAATTGCGCCACAGCGAGCGGTTGACGATCAGCGGATGGCCGTCGAGCTCCTCGGCGAACACGCGCTCGAGCACCGGCAGCATTTCCGTTTCGCTCAATTTATCGAAGTGGAAATTGCGCCAGGTCTGCTCGTCCATCTCGATCACCCAGGTCGAGCGCTCGGGCTCGTACTGGTAGACGTGCGCCAGCAGCACGCCTTCCGGCGTCTCGCGGAAGAAGTATTTGAACGCGTCGAGCGACCGGGTCGAGCCGAGCCAGGTGAACTTGTTCGGCCGCAGATCGACGCTCGGCTGGAAATGGTCCTTGTACTTCTCGCGGATGCGCGAGTTGATGCCGTCGGCGACCACGATCAGGTCGGAGTCGGCGAATTCCTCCAGCCCCTCCACCTCGCGCTGGAACTTCATCTGCACGCCGAGCTCGCGCCCGCGGTCCTGCAGGATGTTGAGCAGCGCGACGCGCGAGCAGCCGCAGAAACCGTTGCCGCCCGAGCGCAGCGTCTGGCCCTTGTAGACCACGTCGACGTCGCCCCAGTAGGCGAAGCGCCGGCGGATGCGCTCGTAAGTGACCGGGTCGTAGGCTTTGAAGGTGTCGAGCGTCTGGTCGGAGAACACCACGCCGAAGCCGAAGGTGTCGTCGGGGCGGTTGCGCTCGTAGACGGTGATGTCCCAGCGCGGCCAGGCCTTCTTCGCGAGCAGCGCGAAGTACAGCCCGCCCGCACCGCCGCCAATCACGGTGACTTTCATGTCGCCTCCGGTATTACAGCCGTGGCCTCGATTTCCAGCCGCGCTTCAGGCTCGATCAGTCCGCCGACCTGCACCACCGCCATGGTCGGGAAATGCCGGCCCATCAGCGCGCGATAAGCGGTGCCGACATCTTTCAGCGCGGCGAGGTATTCCTGCTTGTCGATCACGTACCAGGTGAGCCGCACGATGTGCTGCGGCTTGCCCCCGGCCTGCGCCAGCACCTCGATGATGTTCTGCAGCGTCTGGCGGAACTGGCCGCCGAAGTCGCGTGCCTCCCACTTGCCTTCGCCGGTCCAGCCGATCTGACCGGCGATGAAGACGAGCTTGCCGCTCACGGCAATGCCGTTGGCGAAGCCCTTGGCGCGCGCCCAGCCGGGCGGCTGCAGGATCTGCATCATTGGGATTTCCTCAGCTTGAAGCGCTGCACTTTTCCAGTCTCGGTGCGCGGCAGGGCATCGATGAACTCGATGGCGCGCGGATATTTGTAGGGCGCGATGGTTTTCTTTACATGCTCCTGCAGCGCTCCCGCCAAGGCGGGGCTGCTTTCATTGCCGGCTTTGAGCACGACGAACGCCTTGACGATCGTGCCGCGCTCTTCATCGGGCCAGCCGATGACGCCGCATTCTGCGACTGCCGGATGCGCGAGCAGCGCGGTCTCCACCTCGGGGCCGGCGATGTTGTAGCCGGCGGAGATGATCATGTCGTCGGTGCGCGCCTGGTAGAAGAAGTAGCCGGCCTCGTCCATGAGGTAGGCATCCCCCGTGACGTTCCAGCCGTTCTGCACGTAGTTCTTTTGCCGCTCATCCGCGAGATAGCGGCAGCCCGTCGGACCCTTCACCGCGAGCTTGCCCACAACGCCGGGCTTGCAGGGGCGGCCTTCCTCATCGAGCACGGTGGCGCGGTAGCCGGGGATGGCATAGCCGGTGGCGCCGCGGCGCACGCGCTCGGGCGTGTGCGAGATGAAGATGTGCATCATCTCGGTGGAGCCGATGCCGTTGATGATCTCGATGCCGGTGGCTTCCTTGAATACCTGGCGCGTCGGATCGGGCA
>Ga0209131_1001951_pt1 | contig 14157 bp, 14 predicted proteins | sample GraSoi_2013_40cm_FD_185826 | JGI IMG/M metagenome (GOLD analysis project Ga0209131, IMG submission 185826) | Grasslands soil microbial communities from the Angelo Coastal Reserve, California, USA - Sample 9_17_2013_40cm (SPAdes) (version 2) | ecosystem: Environmental > Terrestrial > Soil >...
CGACAGAATCATACAACCTGAGTATGGACATGCCTTCCAAGAAGCTTGCGGCTAAACACCTGGGACCATACGCGGTCCTCGAAAACATTGGCCTGGCCTCACATCGCCTGGACATTCCTGTTACTTGGCACATACATAATGTATTCCATGCAAGCCTGTTGTCTCATACAAAGGAGGATACCATCCCAGGTCAAATACCTGAAGCTCAACCCATGGTTAAAATTCTGGAGAGAGAATTATGGGTGATTGATCAGTTTGTGAACTCTAGGTGGTTTAGAGGAAAATTCCAGCTGAAAATACATTGGGAGGATCAGGCAGAGGAGCAGGACGATTGGAGGGATTACTCTGAGATCCTGAGGGAGTCAGCAGCATGGAGACAGGAACTGATACTTGAGGATGGACAAGAGGAGGACCCTATATGACCAATGATTGAGGAGTACTACTGGGGACATACAGATGCACCAAGACATGATGACCCCCCTCACCAATGTCAGGCTCCACCTAGACATTGTGCAGTTCACTGTCATTGATAAAGTATGAGGACATCTGGCCCTTGTTTGGGGGTACTGAGATAGTTACTGGTTGGTTTGCAGCCCTTCAGGCCTGGTTTGTGTGCTCATGTATGATGTATTTCAAGATTCGTTTGTACAGTACATGTGTATGTTATACTATGTATAAAGTATGAGGATCAGCTGTTGGTCTCCCTTCAGCTGATCTTGGTTCCCTGCCTTGACACCCATCATCTTGCCTGATCCCTTAGCTTGACATATAGTGTGTCCTGGCTTAGCCTGACCCAGTACTATCTTGTACATGACATCCTCATTGGTTGACCAGATACTGAAGATGCAGCATGATATTCAGCTGCTTGTTGAATATGGTGAAGCAATAGCAAAAGCAACATGCCCATTAGGTGCACAGCTTGCATTACTTGCAACAGAGAACAAGTCATTGCAAACAGGGTTCTTCCTGAAGGAAGAACAAAAAAAGGCCCCAGGACATCCTATTTCCAGGTGGGAGGGTGCAGGCCCACCACCACTTCTGAGGGATGTTGTCCTTGGTGAAAAGCCCAGTGAGTCAGCTGTGCCATCATCCAGTGCTGAAATTACACAAAACCAACAAAAAGGGAAAGGAAGATGGCCTTGTATCTCAATTGACTCACTGCTTGGTGAGGCAATTGATTACAATGACACAGAATCTGGTGAGGAGTCTGGATTCTGGTCAGTACATGATGAGAGTGATGAATAACATAAGTGAATGTACATTAGAGTGTAGATATGCCAATTTCATTGCACTATTCATATGTTGCTCACTGGGTGGTATAAGGTGAAAAATGGCCAAGCATCAATTGGCAGGATTGATTGGGTGGACAGGGTTCAAATGTACTGAAATACATTCCATTCAATACTAAGTTATATTTATAAACTGTAGTCTCTGCTCTTGTGTTGTCTTGGTGAGCCCCAGGTCACTGCTCACTGGGTGGTACACTACTGTGCATTGAATCCAGGCAATGACACATATTCCATGATACTGAGTCATCTGTTTACAAAGAGTATTGTGCAGTGCCACATAGCTGATGATGTGGCTCAATGAATTCTTTGTTTACCACCTGGTACATCAGCAAAAAGGAATAAACTTTGCAGACTCCAGAGTACTCCAGAGTACTCCAGAGCTCTCCAGAGTTCCCAAAGTTTAATTATTTTTTGCTGATGTATCCTAAAGGTATACTGCATATTACTATAAAAGGTGAAAGTCTTCCTTTGTCACCCACTTTGACAGGTGTCAGGACAAAGCAACACACTCAAAAGTCAATTTACTCTATATTGACAATCATATAATGGTACCTTTGTGGAACTGAAATAATAGTTGCCAGGTTTATATCCAGGCTACTAGACTAGTTACAAATACATGATTTATCAAGGTCTGAACTGTAACAGAGACCTCACAAGCAATGCACCAAAGGATAGGCAAGGGAGGCAAGACATGTGAAGGAAGTGAGAAAAAGGAGGGAGCAGTATTCCTGTTAGAAATTAATAACCCTAGAGCTGTTCTTCATAGTAAATTGCATGATAGTACCTAGGCACATGACCCACACTGTGAAATAGTGAGTTATGAGGAGATGTTTTTGCAGTCTGCTCACCCAAGAGAGCAGTGTGGTCAATTTCTTTGGTAATTACCAGTCACTTCCCACATATTGTTTGCACTGTGGGTTGGGCTACATCAGTGGGGTACATGGGATATCTGTGCAATGCACATACATAGAGGTGGTCTGGTCAAGCTGGCCCACTGTGGGCGAAGTCTTCGAGTTTTAAGCATATCAGCTACTTGATGACACCTTAAATCATATTGGACTCACCTTGAAGCATGCGGGATACCTTATAAATGTGTTGTCCATGGAAGTGTGGGGACAAAGTCAATAATCCTAATAAACACAGTGCGTGAGCTGTGGGTCAGGCCACAAATGTGTGCAATATCTGTGCTATGTATGTATGCAGAGGGTTTGGTCCTGTAGTCACTACACATTCCAGCCAAGTTGACCTGTGGTGGGCATGGTCTTCAAATTTTCAGTACATTCACTACTAACTGAAACTCTAAATGACATGGCACTCACCTTGCAGTATGCTGAATGCCCTGAAAACATGTCCATGGAAATGTGGGGGTGGCCAGGCAGGCAGCGGTGGGGCAGACAGGGCAGGCAGGGCAGGCAGGGGTCCAACATAGCTAGTGTGGGGGTCAAGTTTACCCCCACAAAATATATTTTATATAAGGTCATTCAGGTGTCAGTCTACAAGGTGTAGCCCAATTGATCTACAAGGTGTGGCCCAGTTGAAAAACTTGGATTTTCATTCATTCAGGTGCTGATCTACAAGGTGTAGCCCAATTGGTCTACAAGGTGTGGCCCAGTTGACCCACAACAAAAAAACATCCCCGTTTTGAAGACCAACCCCTGTGTGTAGCCCACACAGGCCACATCTTGTGGCTGCCCCATTCCATCCCAGGTTTTTAACATGTGGCCATGCTTTTAACAACAAAACATCCCAGTTTTTATGACAAACCCCAGTGCATAACCCATGCATCCCACATCTTGTAGCCATCCCATTCTAGCCTGGGTTTTAACATGTGGCCACACTTTTAACAACAAAACTGTGCAGGATACATGCACTCTGTTTGCAGTGATTGAGAATAATGATCAATGGGCAAAGCTTTATATGAAGGAAAAGAAGAGACAGACAGCAAGGGAGAAAGTCAACCTGGGGGGGAAGGCAATTGAAGCAACAGGAGACACTTGCCTGGCTGCTATTGAGGTGCAAGAGGGGGAGAGAGCCACTGCTGCAGCAGCTAAGGCCATTAGGCAGGCAGGGAAGGGAAGGAGGGGAGTACCTAAAGGAATTCCAGCAGTGGAAATCATACACCAAACATCTCTATATAATGTGGTGATTGCAAAATGGAAGTCAGAATGGGACAGATTGAAAGCAGCTGGTCTAGCCATGAAGAATGCTGGACCAGAACCCTGCAAGTACTGGTATATGGATGCTGATGACCCTGAAAACATAACATCACCAAATTATCCCTTGACTCTTACTCATTCTGGTGCTTCCTGCCCTTGTCATCATGCTCAATGTGGGGTTATTGATGGTGACTCCTCTGAAGCTGATGTGGATGATGATACATATATACAAGGACAGTAGATTTAGACTTTAAAAAAGGCAACAACAGAGTCAAGGCGAAAATGGACTCACCATAAAATAAATATAATATTGTATATGAAACAAAACATTTAGTTTCTCCTCTCAATAATGTCTGCAAAGGTAAATGACCAGTGGGTGGTGGTGGCCCAAATTTGGCACCCTTCATTTGACTCATTTCCCAATAATCCCTTGCAGTAGCATGGTCACACAATAAGCACATAATAAAGTTATGTCTATTAATTACATTTTCTACTCAGTGCGAGCACATACAGAGGCACCAAAGGTGTCCCAAAACTTTGTGACCAATGAGTGATAGAGTACTGGATATGTGTGGGTGTATGCAGAAGACCTTGTATGAAGGTGTAATAAATGAGTTACAAGATCAGAAAGCAGTAGACTTTGATTGCAGTCAGGACAATTTTGAAATCCTACAAGAAGCTCAGTGATAGTCAAATTGATACATTGGTACTAACTCAGCTTAAATTACACCCAATAAGATAAAGCAAGTTCCTTTGTAGATTGTAGAGCACTTGTGCTGCTCTCTGGAGAAATTTCTCCCCAGATAAAATGAGATAGGAATTCCTTGGGGATTCTTTCTTGGCTTAAATGGTCCACAAGATGGTGATTTAACATGCTGTAAGACCTTGAGTAGAACCCAGAGCAGTCAGGGATTGGGCAGCCACAGTTGTACTCAAACTTGGCACAAGGAGCACACATAATTGATCAAGGTATGTGAAAGAAAGGTGAGCAACTTTTAAGTGGCTTGAAGCATCTTTTGCAAACTTCATATCTATGTATAACTAAAAATTTCTCAATGCTTCTGCTGCAGTACCTCATTGAGCTATTTGTACCTATTTGTGTTGAGCCATATGTACCTAATTGAGTGACAGAACAAATTTTCAGCTCTTACAGCTATTTGTATCTATTTGTGTTAAGTGATTTGAACTGAATTAAGCAACAGACCATAATCTCAGACCTAATCTCAGGCAGATTCCAGCACAGATTCCTGGAGTTGAGTCATGTTTACTAGAATCTTTGATGAAAGGGTGGAGAACTTGAGTGATGTTAACAGAAATGCAAGGTCTATTGCCTGCACAAGTAGGAAATTACAATCATTATTTTGATTGTAGCTCTTTCTTTGGTTTTCCATGTTGTTCCTTCTTCACCCTAATGGTGTTACATATATCTCTTGCAAGTGGTGTCACTCTTACTATTGACAGCCTTTTTAAGCAGTTTTCTTATCACAAAACCTTTTCATCTTCCTTTTGTTAAGGATGTTTCACCACAATTGGTGTATGTGTCATCAATGACATACACTTGTGTCATGACTTTATTGTTATTTTTCCTTTGTGGGGTGATTAGACAGCAGCCTCCCTTGCCTCTCTTGAGTTTTGAGCCATCAGGCACTCAACAATGCCCTGAATAACATGCACTCACCTCTCAGTGTACAGGTGACCTTGAGAATCTGCCCATGGAAGTGTAGGGGGCAGCAAGGAAGGCAGCAAAGGGGAGGGGGAAGTCCAAGGTCCTACAAAGCAGATGGGCACCACACATGAACTGTGGGTTGTGCTACAGGCTTCAATGAGATGTGTGTGAGATCTATGTAACACATGTACATGCAAGAGTCAGTCCTGGGGTTGTAATGCAATCCAGTGAAGCCTGGGCATGGGGTTCAAGTTTTAAGCCATCAGGCACTTGACAATGCCCTGAATAACATGCACTCACCTCTCAGTGTACAGGAGACCTCGAGAATCCACTGATGGAAGTGTAGGGGGTGGCAAGGAAGGTGGCAAGGGGGAGGGGGACATCCAAGGTCCTACAAAGCCAATGGGTGCTGTGCATGAGCTGTGGGTTGAGCTACAAGCTTCAGTGAAGTGTATGCAATATCTATGGGATGTATGTACACAGAGGAGATGATCTATGCAGTCTGGCTGAACCTGGGCTTCAAGCTTCAAGTTTTAAGCATATTTGGTACTAAATGACACTCCAAATCACATCAGACTCACCTGGCAGTATGCTGAATGGCCCAAATTTGTGTCCATGAAAAATGCAGGGGCGACAGGGCAGGCAGCGGGGTGCGGTCCAAAATACAACAAGCACATGAGCACTGTGTGTCATGCTGTGGGTTGAGCTACAAGCATCAACAAGGAAAAAGCATGTAAAAAGTGTGTATTTTAATATTATCTACAAATTCTGAGAATGTACAGTCCAATTCCCTACAATAAACCAGGAGCCCCTATCTGCCGTGTGCACAAGATGTGCTGCCAATATGCACACTGACCATATTGCTATATGCACATGATTAATCTGACATCCATGTATTTTGCTCTAAATTTTAGACTCAATGGGTCAGCACAGTGGGCAGCAGCAGCACTGGGAAGATGCAACATATTGCCAGGGTGGTTTGGCTGGGCAAGGGCAGCTGGTGGGTGGCCAGTTGACAGGCGACTGGGGTGTGGCAGACAGATGTCAGCAGCAGGCAGGCAGGGCAGATGGTGGTGGCATTGGGAATATCTGACATATTGCTGGAGAGAATTGCTGGACGGAGGTGTGGTGTGGATGGCTGGTGGGTGGAGTGGGTGGCCAGTTGACAGGTGATGGCAATGATGGGCAGATGACAGCAGTGGTGGGCAGGGCAGACAGCAGCAGTGTTGGAGACACCTGCCACATTGTGGGGAGAGGCAGGCACAATGGTGGGTGGGCAGGGTGTGAGACGGCGATGATGGAGGGATGACATGACAGCAAAGACAGATGGATGACAGTGAAGGCGAACAACACATGACAGCAGATGGCACTGACAGATGGGTGACACACTAGCTACTGACAGTACTGATGGTACCAACAGTGCAACTGACAGTGGTGCAAGCTACTGATGGTGTACCAATGGTGCCCACTTTTCAAATGTTTGCCTGTAATAACAGACAAATCATTTTGGCAATTTGCCTGTTATTACAGGTAAACTTAGTGTCCTATAGGTGTGTTCACACCCCCTTCATCATCCTCTAGAAGCAGATCCACCTCTGGGTTCTCCCATGAGTGTGGCCCATTATCTCCAAAGCCAGGTGGGGTCTTCATTTTGGACTGGTTCATGAAGATCTTCCTCAACTGAGGATCTTTCTTCTTCTTTAGCATTTTTAGGTACTATTTAACCTGCATTAGCCTACTCCCCAAATCAAAGGACAGACAGTGGCACAAACCACTTGACTTGCCCAGATTGGCACAAGAACAAGGTAAACTTTTCCTGTAATCATGACACCTGCTGCCTCTTCCCTCTGAATATATTCTTGAAATACTGAATCTGCTTCAGATGCTGTCTCCTCAGGGGACATCCAATCCACATGCAAGCACACTCCGGCCTTGACATTATTCAACCTATCAAAGGTTGAAATTTGCAGAGCCCAGTCCTTGAACTTCTGGTATGTATTCACTTTGTTTAGTGCTTCAAACTTGACTGACTCTGACTTACCTGCACCTGCCAATCAATCAATCACTGTTCTTTGATGGTCTCCTTCCTTGTGATTGCCCATTTAGGGTACCTGAAGCTAATCACCCCACACGACAGGTTGGGGATTGACAGGTCTGTTGACAGATTGACAGGTCTGGTTGCCAAGTGGTCTGGTCACATGTGAAATACAACATGATGTATGTTTGCTCATTTTATTTTCCAACCTGACCCTCTCCATGAACGAACAGATGAGCCCCCCACCATCACCTGCTCAATTACTACATTAATTGATTGCCATCCATGGGCCCATATAGTATGTCTTACATGCACTTAGGATCTTTCTCACTGACGTGCCTTGAGCAACACTTTGCACAGCAAACTGGTATCTGTGAACTTGACCTCTTTTGTGCTCAAGACCACCTCACTTGTCATGCTATGGGTCATCCACTACACAAAGGTCAGTGTCTTCTTGACCAACACGTCATTCTGCATGTCTCGCGTTTACAACAAGAATTAAGTCTGGCTAGCATCCTCCACACGACCTGTGTCATTTTTGTAATATGTGTAGACAGGTTTATTATATTCATTAATCTATCTAATTAATTGTGCATCCTTCCTACTGGTCCTGATTAATGTAAGATTTGCAACTCTTGAGTGCATCATGAGATGTGTTTGCCCCTTGAGGAATCAAGATACTCTTGCTTACATGCTGTGTACACATCACACTCATACAGCCTATACCACTGCCTACCAGTCATACAATCATCCCAATGGATATAATGTGTTTGCATTTCTGTTCTTGGACAAACAAGAAGGGCCATCAACAGCAACCATTGCCATGAAATGTAATTGGACACACGTTTGTGTTCCTAAAAAAAATTTTTTTAAACATTTCAAATTTTTGTATATTTTTTTACTTTTGTGCCCTTTCCGAAAAATGACTGAAGTGCCTGCTTTGTCGCTCAGCCTCAAATATTTGATCCACCAACTTGGCAACTGGACCTGTCAATCCCCAACCTGTTGTGTGGGGTGATTAGCTTCAAGTATTTAGGGTCATTGGCAATCTTGTAGTCATCAGCCAGGAGTTGGAATTGGTGCTTAGCCAGTTCTTGAAGGGCAGGAAGGGTGAGTTTCTCAATCTTTGCAGCTGCAATTACTGCATCATCCTCAGCATCATTGGCCTATTTAATCTGTCAGCATGCTATTGCTCCAGTCCCCAAGCTTACTAATTGGTCCACATACCATCAGGCAACTTGTTTGATAAGAGTATTGTTCACAGGTGCTGTCACAGGTGCTCTATAGTTGACAGGTATCAAGCCTTCCCCCACAGGGTTCAGGCTCTCTGGTGGGGAGGGGAATTGATTCTTTTTTTTTTTTTTTTTGTGTGGGGGAAGGGAGGGGAAATGCATCATGCACTGTAACACCCTGAGGCACCATGTGTGGGACTCCAACAAGGCTTGCCAGTTGGCCTATAATCACTGGTTGGACAATAATGCCTTATGACCTACCCACTAAAACCCCTCCCCACTGGTGAACCCAGCCACATCCTGTTAGAAGGTTGGTGGAGCTCCTACCACCTTTCATGAAATGCATCATGTTTCAGCGTTTGTAGGACCACCTCCTACTGTCTTCCATGAATGCGTTGCATCCTGTCTCAGATCTGTTGCTTTGGTGGTTCGACTTTGCTTGCTTGGGTGGTGCTTTAGCATGCAGTTAGGATGGTTGATTGGTCAGTTGTTGCATGTGTGTTTGTTCTGGCTTGCTCTCCATATATGTTGACATAGGAGCTCTTTTGTGAAACGTGTCATGTCTTGGCCTTTTGGCGTTCTGTCACCTTGGTGACACAACCCCAGCTGGGGGGGCACTTCACTTGTGCATGTTGGTTTTCATGTCAAGGACAGTCTGGAGAAAGCTATCAATGTTCATGGGTGATCCACTTTGTGGGTCTAGGGCTGTGAGAGCATGCACGCTCTGTGGGCTTGTTCTGGGGGCACTCCCCAGGTTGCAAATAATGTCTACCTCTCATCGGAGCAGGGATTACTCAAGAGTGCAATTACCCTAGGGTCCTTCATGCTCTCCTACTCATCCATCCTAGTGGTCACAAAGTAGTGACCCACCTCACAAGTGAGGGGGGTGGCTTGTCCCAACATGGTCAGGTCCAAGCCCCCTTGGAATTGATTCTTGTTTGGTGGGACACTGGTAAGTGTTTGTATTTGAGCATTGATTTGCTGCTAATCATCCATAAGTTTGGTCAGTTCAAGCATCTTATGTGTATGTGGAAACTCAAATTGATGTCTTGTACATAGCACCTTTGCTGTTGTGAAAGTGTCATTTGTGATGCTTGAGCAAGGACCTGTGCCTTCAAGGTGCCATCCTCATGATGATCAGAGCTCAGCACAATCTCTTATTCATCAACCTCACTTTCTTCTATTCCTCCTGTTACTTGCTTCTCCCTGGCCCAATGAATTTTTGTAGCATGACCTCCCCTCAGCCTTCTATTTGAATCCTCCCATCTTCTGGTGGGCTTCTTCTTCATTTTCTTATTGATAATTGCACTGACCAACATGTGTAGGCTGCCCTCTATATTGTTGTCATCACTATCTGCCATGCCCCATCTATTGGATCACCAAAGGTCAGTAGAATAATCATCCCACTTTAATGAGACAATACCTCTTCTTTTTGGCAGGAATTACATCATCATCACTGTGTCAGAGGTAGGTCATCTTCTGCATATCATTGTACCAAAGCTGACCTTTTGTCTCACTGGTGCTTTTGATATGCACTGTTTCAAAGGTAGCCTGATCAGTGGGTCATGCTCAGATTGATTCTGGATGGCCACTGACACTGATTTATTTGACTTTTGGATATTTTCTTGATTACCTTCATCCCTATACCATTGTGAGTACATAATTCATGTTAAATTGATTGTTAAGACAACTTCTGCCTACTTACATCAGCTCTGAGTCAATTTGTAGGCCTCTCTTATTTTTACTACCAACTAATCATAAGCTTGTGTCTTTAAAGAAGAAGGGCTATCAACCTACCATTTCCTAGCCTTCATCTTTGCTTCAGACTTGTCTTTGAGTCCCTCCTCACCAGTACCAGCCTCTTGCAAGCCAACCTCCTCATCAGATACATCACTGTACATGTGTGAGCTACTATGGTTCTCAGCAATGGGATGAGATAACTAACTCTTCATTCCTGTACTCAATAGTATCAGGGGTGATACAGTAAAGCACACAAGAATGTCACATACCCAGTTGCACCCTCCTTGCACTCACTCTCCTCACTGCCAGATTGAAGTGATTCAGCAGGTGCATATGATTAAATACATTGATATTCTACTTACTCAGTCTCATTTTCAGCAGCAGTGATTAATTTCTGCCTTGTCACAATGTCCAGCTTTTTCCACAGAGCTTTGGCTACATTTTTTGGTCTCTGCAGGATTGGAACCTTGTTTAAAGGTGTCCTTGCAGTTTTTTGTGCTGTCCCTGATGCTCTAGCTGGCTACTGACATTCCCACAACTGACACACCTCTCATTCATGACTTGGCTTTTGCAGCTTTCATTGCTGCAAGTCACCTTACAGGCACTCTGTCAATTACTTTCATGTCCATGGTGTTCAGTTGGGGAGGGAGGAGAGAGTGGTGGGGCAGATCCAAGGCCAGATTGCAATATATTTTTTACACATGCCAACCACCACTCTGCCCCCCCCACAGAATTTATCCAGCTCCACTGGTCACTACTAGTCCTGCAGGCAGATCAGACACCTGATTGCATTTTTAGCCAGACTGCCTGATGGCATACTGCTCTCCCAGTTGTCTGATCCTCAAAGTGTGCAAGAGGCGATGGCAACTCCTGACACTGATAGCCAGAGGTACACCATGGACTGAGAGGTAGTCTTGTTGTGTCTATTAACTTGTTCCACATGCTGTGGCATGGCACTAGCAGTCACCCATTCCTGCACCTACAGCACCAGCAGTCACTCACCTGGAACCATTTCCAGCTGCATGGGGGCATTTGCATCACTAGTACACTCTTGGAGGATCTGATTAGCATCCTGAATGGCATGCTGTGGGGTATCTGGGAAACCACACTTGGCAGTTTCAATGAGATACTGAACCATATGGATCTCTTCTTGCTCATAAAGTATCTGATGCTTTGCAGCCAACTCTTCTTTTGATTCTACACCATTGATCATGTTTTGGAGATTGGTGTGGGGGGCACCAAAGGCATCAGTGATGGATTTTACTTTTGGCTTGGTTCCTGTCTCCAAAATGCATAGATACTCAGCACAGGCATGCTTTGTCTTTGCACAATGCTCCTGTCTAAGTTTCTCAGCTGCAGCTTGGGTCTTATTGTGCTTGACCATGGTGATACAGAGATGGCCAGCAAGAGGGAAATGCATTGGTATAGCATGATTGGCTCAGCTGATAAGCTCCAGAATGAAGTCATATATTACTTATATTATAGATAATCAACTACACCTGCAGTCTGAAGTTGGCAAGGTTTCTGTGAGGTTGTAGAGGGGGTTGAAAACTCAAAAGGCCCCCTGTGCCACCTTTCATTACACACTGACCTCAAGGCACCACCAGTGGGCCTGAAACAGCACAGTCTAGCTTCAAAAATACTAATATATATATTTATATACAATTTGGGTATCCTGTTGGGTCACTATATGCAAGTGGCCAGTGGGTGGTCATTTACTGTACTGTAGAAAGTCAGGTGACATGATATTTAAGGTTTAGTTATGTGATGTCATGAGATTTGGGCAAATTTGTTGTCATCAAAAAAACTGGTTCATTGAGTCTGCTGGATTGTAAAGTCTCTATGAATTGAGGAACAAAGGATGAATTCATCCTATTTGGACCATACAAAGGTAAGATGCTAGGCCATCTTATGCTGAATTTCCAGGGGTTTAGCTTTGTTCCCTAAGGTGCAACCTGCCTCCCAAGAAAAAATTGCCCCACCATGAACCAGTTTTTTTGCTCACTGTATCTATTCTAACCCAAACTTTATATTGTAACATTACAATGTTAATTATGAGATTAATTCCTAAAATATTGAATCCTTTCATCAGCAAAAATCTTTTTGGCTTAAAGTTGCTAAAGTTAAAATCCTCTCCCAGAGAGCCCTAGAGTCCTCCAAAGTTAACATTATTTTCCCAGAGTGCCCCAGAGTTAAAATCATTTCCCAGAGTACTCCAGAGTTAAAATCGTTCTCTAAAGTTAAAATCATTCTTTAGAGTTCTTTAGAGTTAGATTTAAACTTTGAAGTTTATTTTATACTCTAAAGTACTCCAAAGTTTAATATTATGCTCTAAAGTCAATAATTATGCTCTAAAGTAATTCAAAGTTTACCATTATGCTCTAGAATACTTGCCAGTTTTGAATGTGTCTGAAAATTTCCAAGTATCCAAGGCTTCTATATCACTCCAAAGTCACCCAAGGTACTATAAAGGACATTACAGGCTGTTTGGAGGACTTGAAGGCACATCTGATGAACAAGAGTCCCTCTATTACATCAAGTGGTGTAAATAATTGAAGAAGTCACCACATTACACAACTATACATTTATGCCACAGGCTGTATCCGGTGCGATGCACAAACGTTACACACTCTTATTTTCCCTTTCCAACCTGCTCTAAACCAGTGGTCTTAATACTGATTTTCTGCAAGCTGCCTGGTGCCTTGACACTTGTACTCGCCGCCACAGCACTGCTGAAGTCTTTCCGTTCGAGTGCTTTGTCGTAGACAGCAGCCATCAGAAGGGACCGCGTTCTCATTACTGCTTGATGCCCATACCACAGGTGGTGCATATCTGCTTGTGTCTGCCAGTAAATGTCATTTGTCGTTTGTCACACGAGCCCGAGGAGCAGGCATGAACCTTGATAAGACATGCCAACAAGGTAAACAAGGCGTTAATGTATGCATGCACACAAGCTCCCCTGCTGCTTGGATTGTTGATCACCTTGAGGATCTGTTTAAGGAAAAATGGCCTGGTGTAATTGAACAAGACAGCCACAAGTGTTAAGAAAGCATCCATTCTGCAAAGGGGAAAATGCATCATGTGAGCGTGTGAGCAAGGGCCAAGGTCACTGAATGACGTACATCAGGTCCAATGAATTGACAGTCCATAATTTGCATAAGGGGGTTTTTCCCTTGACACTCCTGTAGCATGACAGCAACGGACCTGCACAATGGTGGGGGGAAACCTCCCAGACATCATCCTCATTTGACATGATGGCAGTCCCCTGAGAACACACAGTCAGTCAGTCAATATGGTATGAATAAAGGCTCCTGACAAGTCAACTCACCTTCCTGATGAGCGGAGTGGCGAATGAAAAGGACATCCAGCCCCATATACTCTTCTGGGCTGACCTCATGACCCTAAGCAATGTCAAACTCAATTAGTGAAACAAGTGGTGGAAGAAAGGATCAGATGCACAAGCAGTGTGCCAAAAGTACACGATGAGGCCACCCAATATGACCATGTACATGACGAAGTACAGCCAATACAGTTGGTATCCCTAGACATAGGGTTCAGCTGAGTATACTCCATGGCTGCAGATCCTTACATAGAGACCCAACCCTGTGGGTGATCTGTTAGTACTACTGCTGCCAACTCCATTAGACTCTGGAACTTACCAAAGCAGAGACCCCAGAAATCACTGGTGAGGATGGACATGTTGAAGTACGTGGAGGATGCCATGCGGTAGAGCAATGGCGCCACCACTGCTCAAACGTCAGCTCTGATCATGCGATCTGGAGGCACTCACTGTACAAGACTAGCATAGTGAATGTATAAACAGCAATGAAACCGACTATGAAATAGTCAGCAGAAAAGAGTCATATAGCAAGACTGCACTTACTAGTTTCCCCATTCCACAGCACTGACCTCATTCCCTGGTGTTCGAGGGTGGCAGCTTGGATACCATTGATGATCATGCCCCACATACCCATTTGTCCAATGACCTACCAATGTCAACAACATGAAGGTGGACCATCGTGAAACTCAAGGGCACCTT
>Ga0209131_1001952_pt1 | contig 14151 bp, 1 predicted proteins | sample GraSoi_2013_40cm_FD_185826 | JGI IMG/M metagenome (GOLD analysis project Ga0209131, IMG submission 185826) | Grasslands soil microbial communities from the Angelo Coastal Reserve, California, USA - Sample 9_17_2013_40cm (SPAdes) (version 2) | ecosystem: Environmental > Terrestrial > Soil >...
CACGCCGGCCGCCATGCAGGGCAGGATTTCGCCCGCGAGGAATTCCTCCGCATTCGCGTCGCCGTTGTCGCATCTGCGGAACAGATCGGCGAAGGCGACCGGCATTGGCCACTGCTCGCGCAAATGCGAAAGCGCCAACTTGGTGAGCGGCGCCTTGCAACTGATGCTCTGGCCCGCGGTGTTCTTGTACGTCACGGTGCCCGAGGGATCCTCCTGGCCAAGTGGCTCGGCGTCGGTCGAAAGCAGCACGCCGCGCACAACCGCTGGCGTGAGGCTGCGGTTCAGCTGAATGCTGCTGCGGCAAATTAGCGACTTGCGAAAATAGCGGCACCGCACAAAATCCATGTATTGCTCCATCTGCAGGATGTCATGCGCACCCAGTTCATGCAGCTTGAGCGCAACATCGGCTGAAAAATTGGTCGATACCATGGTCGAAAAATCAGCGTCACCCAGATATTGCAGGCCGTTGACGGCGAGCCTCCTGGCGAATTCGTGGAAGTACAGGGGCTGATTATTTTCTTCCAGATGTTCGTGGTGGAGATAGTAGTCGTTCAATTGCCCCATGTGCTTGAGCTCGCTTTGCAGTACGCGCTGGTAGGGCGTGTCGGCCCCCCTGGTCGCCTCGGCAACAAAGCCAACGAGTGCTTTTGCCTGCGCCAGTCTGGCCTCGGGGTCCGCAAATTGCGTGCCGCGGTATAACATCATGTCGCGCACGATCCCCCGGATGTGCCAGCCGGGGTAAGTGTTGTAGCTGATGTACGCGACGCCGTTGGGGGCGAGATGGTGCTGGCAGATCTCGAACATCTTGTTCTGCACGCGCGTCGGTACCCAGGAAAACACGCCGTGGCTGATGATGTAATCGAATTCGCCGAAGTCCTGCCCAATGTCGAGTATGTCGACATGGGCGAGACGCAAGTTCTTGAGGTCCAACCGGTCGACGGTTTTCCAGCCCTCCGCGATCTGGCGCGACGATGCGTCGATTCCGACGAAATGCGAGCGCGGGTGGTCTTGCGCCATGACGACAAGATTGCCGCCCATCGAACAGCCGAGCTCGAGAACCCGGCAGTTCTCCGGCGGCGCCGTATCGAGGCCGAAGAGTTTGGCTATGGCCGCGAGCCGCTCCGGGCGCGTTTGCCGGAACGGGTTGCTCGGATAGGGAATGGCGTCGTACGCGGTCTGTTGATCGGGCATTGCGAAATCGCTCTATCAGTGACGTGACGACGCACGTCATTCAGCGGCCGGATTATGGATGGTGCCGGGTAGTATATTCCGTGCGACCTCTTTTTCCATTCCCTGTTCGGTCGCTCCGATTATAGTGTTTCGTGCAGTCGCCACCTGGAACACGACGTGGATCTGGAGCCCGTTATCGCGCTTTCGAAGACGGATTCAGGCCAACCGGAGAGTAAATGGCGGCCGGGTGCCGTGCCCGATCCCGCCTCCCGCCTGCTCGTGCGGTGCGTATTCTTAGGCAGGATTCGCCGAATCAAGACAAACAATCCTTTACGTCGTCATTTTCATGCTCGATGTTAATTGCGGTCCGGTCGCTAAAGGCCCCAAATAATTTATGACGGGTACATTGAATTGGTTGCGGACAGGGCGTATGGTTGCGTCTAGAAGCTGCGACATTTCCGTCTTTGCAGGCGCCAGAATTTGTCAGCCGGAGACAATGTCCAGCCGGAGATCGGCTTCCGAAATAATTAAAGACTCCCGACGACCGAAGAAGCGAGGAGCAGTTTCGAGCCGAAAGGCATTGTTGACGTAGGCGAAGGGGAGGCAGGTCGCATGTACGTGCGGCACGTGTCACGTTGGCGATTGCACCCGCTCCCGGCGGGCGCCGTGTCCCATTTCCGCTTTCCGCAACGGTAAGCCGCGCATGCGCCGGCGTTGCCACTTATTCCCGCAATCGCAAGGACGACGGCAGGGCGCGCAAGCGCGCCTGCGATGCTTCCTGCTTCGGATCAATTGGAGCACCCCGTGATCGTCATGACCCCGACTTCGTCTCCACAACATGCGTCCGCTCGCCGCCCTGGCTTGCTGGCGACCCTGCTTTCGCGCTTTTGGACCACCGCGCCTGAACGCGCCAGGCCGTGCCGCAGGCAAATGCGCTTCGAGCCATTCGAGCCGCGGGTGCTGCTCTCCGCCGATTTCCTTCCGGAGGCCGCCGCGGTCATGGCGCACGGACTCGATCATGTCGGCGAGCACCTCGACAACTTCTTGACGGGCGACACCTTCGATCAGCGTGTGCCCCTCCTGCTGAAGGTCAGCACTGACGACCAGGGGCGCCCGGTGAATGAGGCGCCGACGGTGGGCGATGTGCTCAGCGTGCCGGTCGACGCAAACGGCGACGGCGAGATCGACGGACTGCCGTTCTTCGACCATTCGGACGACGACGAACCGGCGCTAGACGCCCTCGATGCCAACCACGACGGCCGCGTCGACGCCGGCGAGTTCCTCAAGGGCTGGTTCTTCGACCCCGCGAGCGACTTCCTGAACGCGGTGGGTTCGGGCGACACCACTACCGATTTTGAGAACTTCCTCAAGGGCTCGTTCTTTTTCAACCTCGACCAGCACCTGGACCATCTCGGCGACTACCTCGTCGATTTCAAGATCGTCGACGCCAAGGTGCACGACACCACCGAGAATCCGGACGCCGAGGTCACGTTCTCGGTCGGCTTCGAGCTCACCATCTCACATGCCATGCCGATCGATCTCGGCCTGGAGGGCGACGCGATCAAGCTGCTGCCATTTACGGGATCCAGCAGCGATCCGCAGCCGGTCAAGGTGCCGGTCGAGACGACGCTTTCATTCGGTTTCGACTTCGGCGTGTTCACCGGCGGCAAAACGCCGTCGCAAATCGTCAACGACGATTTCTTCGTGCGCAAGGCCGACCCGCTGCTCGCCAGCGTGGTCGCCAAGGACCCGGACCTCGACTTCAACCTGAACATCGGCTTCCTCGGCGCGCAGGTGGTGAACGGCAATTTCGACCTGCAGGCCGACCTCCAGACCAAGCTCCTTGACCCGAACGACCCCGCGGTCCTGGGTTTTACCGACGGTCAGCGCGGCGTCGAGTCGACCTCAGGCGTGGTCACCGCGGCGAATTCCCTGCCGGGCGCCGACCTGGCGCACGACGCCGGTTTTTTCCTGCGCATCGGCAATGTAGGCATCACGACCCCGGTGCTGATCGCGGATGGCAACGCGCCCGACAATGCCACGCTCAAGAGCCAGATTGGCGCAGCCCTGGCGAGCGCAGGTCTCGGCGACCTGGTCAATGCCGACATCACCGGCGGCAAGGTGCAGTTCGCGCTCGTGTCGACGTCCGACACTCCACTTGGCTTCGCCAACGAGTCGCTGGGCCTCGGCGGCATCATCGATGCGACTCCGGACGGCGACGGCCCGAATGCCTTCGAATATACCTCCGACCAGGTGTTCCTTCTCTCGGTTGGCGGCCATTTGGCGCATGTCGTCAGGGTGCACTTCCCCGACCCCGCCAAATCGGACATCGGTTTCGACTACGCGCAGGCAGCCTCGCTTCCCGGCAGCGAGGATCAGGTCATCGCGGCGAGCGCGCCTTCCGCGTCCGACATCAGCGCGGATGCCAATTTCACCGTGACGGTGACGCAGAGCGATGGCACGCAGCACACGCAAAGCTTCACCCTCTCTGCCACCGACACCGACGGCAACGCCGACGCAGGTGATCTCGCCGCGGACATCGACGGCAAACTCGACGGCACCTTGTTCCCGCTGGTGATGGTGATCGAGGTGGGCGGCAAGATCCGCTTCGAGGGCATCGACTCCAGCGTGGCCGGCATACGGGTACAGGCCTCGGGGACGGCGACCGGCGAGATCGGCTTTGCCTCCGACGCGAGCGCGACCCTTTTGCTGAGCGCCGCGAACAATGCCGTGGGCAGCGGCGACCTGAGCGGCACGGCGAGATTCGACGTAACCGTGAAGACGGTCGGCGGCGGGACCACGACCAAGCACGTGTCGGTCGCCGCGGATGACAACGGCAACGTGGCCGATCTTGCGGCTGACATCGATGCTGCGCTCGCCGCACAAGGGCTTGCCATCGATGCCATGGAAGTCGGCGGCAAGATCGTGCTGAAGGCGCAGAACGTGAACGTCGCCGCCTTTGACATCAAGTCCGGCAATCAAACGATCGACGATCTGGTCGCCGATGTGAATGCCGCGCTGGCCGATGCCGGACTCGGCAGCGAAGTCACCGCCTCGAGCGCGAGCGGCAAGCTGCGTCTGGATGCCGGCGGGGATTCCATCGAGATTTCGAAGACGCTGACCTTCGACGCCGGGGTCACCCATCACGAACTCGTCGTGACGCCGACGCACGACCTGTTTGCGCCCGAGGTGGGCGGGGCGTCGCATGCCACCTTCGACCTGCCGGTCAAGGTGCTGGCGGGACTGGAAGACGCCACCACGGTGGCCGATGACGACTGGAACCCGCAGAACGTCGCGCTGGTCGCGAATTTCAGCCCGCTCGGCTCGAGCGTGGCGGACTATGATGCGCAGGCGAAGCGCTTCGCGCTGCATTTCTCGTACGATCCGACGGTCGAGAACCAGGATACGCCGGTGGGCTCGGTGCCCTCCACCGGCTCGCTGAGCGAGGAGATCCGGCTCGTCAATATGGCCGAGCCGCTCAATTTCAACCTGCTCGGTGCCGAGAACATGGTCGGCCTGATCATGGGACTGGGCACGGCGCTGCAACAGATCTCCGATTCGAGCCTGTTCGCTGGTTACGACGTCCCGTTCACCGGGAAGACGCTCTCGGATCTGCTCAAATTCACCGACGCCGACAAGAAAAAATTCTCGGGCCTCGTCGATCTGCTCATCTACGATACCGGTGGCGACGGCATCGACGGCTCCAACGCCGACACCGACAAGCTGCTGAAGAAAGTCACCGTCGACAGCGAATCGTTCCTCATCCCGGCGTTCGTCACCGCCCAGGAGCTGGCGAGCCGGCTGCACACCGTGCTCGACGTCGCCTTGAGCGGCGCGGGCGGCATCAATGCCGCGTACGACACCGGCACCAACGAGCTTACCTACCACGTCGATCTGATTGCCGGCGAACGGACCAAGGTTTCCTTCGACACGCCGTTCCAGTACGACGTCAGTCTCAGTCCGTTCGCGAAAATGACAGTCGACGCGGCGGCGGCGCCGAGTGCCACCAAGGTCACTCTCGAAGGCCGCACCGGCCTCGATATGACGTTCGGCGTCGATCTCTCGCCACCCGGCGCAGTGATCTTCCCGGACACGCCGCTCGCTGAGCTGAACGGCGGCTCCGGCGTGGACATCAAGAAGGTGCGCGCAATCACCGGCACGGTGGACATTCCGGTCGCCGGTCCGAACGACGATCCGGTCTACCAGCTCGCGGGCGACGCGACGTTCTCGATTTCCGTGAACGGCGCGACCGCTATCGATGTGAGCGTCCTGAAGGCGTCGACCCTCAACCGCTCTATGGGCGACCTCGCCGCGGACATCAACAACTCGCTTGCCGCCGCCGGCCTCAGCTCCAGCATCGTCGCGCAGTTCGACGGCACGCGCGTGGTCCTTGCGGCCAGGAATGCCCCGACGACTTTCAGCATCGCCAGCGCCAATGCGTTCGCGCAGTCGGGCCTCGGCCTGAACGCTGGCATGAGTGCCAACCAGACGGACTTCGTCATCACGGCGAGCGACGGCAGCATGTACGCGATCGTGCTCGATACCCTGCCGATGAATCCGAGCGTGCAGGACGTGATCGACAACATCAATACCACCACGTCTGGCAACGTCACCGCCGATTTCAACGCTACCCACACCGGTCTGCGGCTCGTCGACCATACCGTCGGCAGCCATCAGTTCCGTGTCGAGTCGGTGAACGCCTCGAACGCCGTGCTCGGGCTCGGCTTCTTCGGCGCCGGCAATACCGGGACGCAAAACCACTTCGGCGATGGGGATCCCCACCTGATCGAGGGCGGCGGGATCGGCGTGACTCACCTCGACAAGCGCTTTTTCGTGCGCGATGCGCAGATGCGGCTCGACGGCATCCAGTTGCACACCCCGGGCGGCGGCGTGCCGGGCGAGGCGCTCTTTGGCATCGTAGGCGTCGACACCACCATGGACGGCAGCATGGTCGCCAACATGACCGCGGCGCTCAAGGACCCGGTGAGTGGCAGCCAGGTGACGCTGGCCGAGCTGCTCGCACAGACCGGCGCGGTCGCGAACCCGCTGGTCAGCAAGGCGCAACACCTCGCCTACGACAACCTCGCGATCGGGGCATTCAACGCCGGCGATTTCATCACCGGCAATACCAGCGGCGCCACGGCGGTGGTGGTCGGGGTGGACGGCGGCACGCTCACGCTGGCCCACGTGACGGGCAACTTCACGAACGACGAATTCTTCTTCTCCAAAGGGGTCGCCGCCGTCGCCCAGGCGAACGGCAGCCAGAGCGTGAACGACGTGTTCGGCGAGTTCACGCTCGGCGTCGACGTCCAGCCGGGCTTCAACAGCCTCGGGTTCGGCAGCGGCTTTGGCGCACTCGACGGCATGTCATATGTCGTGCCGGTCGATCTCACCGCATTCGGCGACCCGTTCGGTCCCAACGCGCCCACGGCGGCTCTCGACCTCTCAGGCATCGGTGATCTCGCCGCGTTCGAGCACCTGAACTATTCGCACCTGGCCGCCGCGCTGCACGGCCTCGAAGCCGTTCTGGCGGAGGAAGATGGCGACGGGCTCCCGGATGTGGGGCTCGTCGTCGCACACCAGGACCCGGCGCTCGGTCTCGGGCAGTTCGGTCGCTGGCGCGCTCATGCTCCCGGACAACGCCGACTTCGTGCTCGACACCGCGACCGCCGCACTCGACCCGGCGGCGCTCGACCTGCCGGCGCTCAGCCTGCAGGGCATGGCGCAGGCGCTGCGCGGCGCGTTTGGCCTGCCAGTCGGCGTCGATCCCGATGCGCCAGACGCCGTGGATTTCGTGCGCCTGGACTTCGACCAGGCGAACAATCTGCTGCTGCTCGACCTGTCGCTCAACCAGACGCTCAGCACCAAGCTCGGCCTCGACATCGACGTCGGCAGCGGCCTGCCGAAGCTGACGAGCGGCGGCGTGCTCAAGGTGTCGAGCGTGCTCGACGTCGAGCTGCACACCGCGATCGACCTCGACACGCCGCAGGACGCCTATCTCCTCGACACGAGCAGCATCTCCGCCGAGTTGCACGTCGAGGGCGAGGGACAGAAATTTGCGGGCGGCGAGGACGGCGCCGGAATGGTGTTCTATGCCTCGCTCGGACCGCTGGCGGTGTTCATCCAGGACGCGGACGCGGGAATCGACGTCAGCTTCAGCCTGCCGGGGCTCGACTTCGGCGGCAGCGACCGCAAGCTCATCAAGGACGTGGTGTTCGAAGACTTCGACGACGCGGTCGTCTCCCAGAACAACATCGATATCGTGCTGCCGATGTTCTACGGCGGCGAAGGTCCCAACGCGTTCATGGGCCAGTTCACGGCGCAGGGTCCGATCGAGACGGTCAGCGTGGTGACGCCGGATTTCTCCAGCCTGGCAGGCCAGATCACAAGCGGCGCCATCGCATTCGATCCGTTCGAGAACATCAGCCTGGCGATCGACACGGTCAACATCTACCTGGAGAGCCTGACCGACGCCCTCTCGAGCCGTATCCTCAGCCTCAAGCTGCCGTTCATCGGCGACCAGATGGCCGATGAGCTCTTCATCGACGAATTCCGCGAGACGCTGGTCGGTGCGCTGAAGAGCGGCATCGAGAACGCGATCAACCCCAACCCGGACACGATCGTCCAGGGAATATTGACCGGGCTGTTCGGCACGGGCGGCGCACTGGAGGGCTATCTGCAGGGCGCGATCGTCGCCACCGACAACGTCGGCGACGTGGCGGCGGCCAATTCGTACCGGCAGTGGAACTTCAAGGTCGGCCGCAGCGAGACGCTGTTGATCGACGACTTCGACTTCGGCATCCCGAACCTCGGCTTCGACGTCGACACGCCGGTGCAGGTGCAGTTCGACTGGTCGGTCGACCTCGGCTTCGGCGTGAATTTCGGCCAGAGCGCGTACATCGACGTCTCCCACGCCGAGGACATCGATGTGAATCTCACCATCACGCTGCCGGGCGGAACGCACGACGGCACCTACGGATTCCTGCCGACCAAGGTCACCGATCCGGGCGCGGACACCGGCGCCAAGGTCGCGTTCAAGGTCGACGTGCAAAACGGCGCCGACGCCGCGTCGGAGCATCTTGCCTTCTCGGATCTCGGCAGCATCGACCCGGTGGCCACCGTGCAGGGGAGCCACCTGCCGAGCGAGCCGCATTCGACCTCGCTGCACCTGGTCACGCAGGCAATGCCCGGCCTGCCGGAACTGCGCACCGACCTGCTGGTCGACTGGTCGCTGCCCAGCACGGAAGTCGAGTCGCTCGACGGCGACGCCGTCGCTGCCGGCACGCACCGGATCGCGCTCGAGCACATCGAGCTCGATTCCGGCTCGATCGCCGAGCAGCTGCTTGGGCCGCTCTTTGGCGAGGTGGCCAGCTTCATCGAGCCGTTCATGCCGGTGGTGGATACGCTCACCGCGCCGATCCCGATCCTGTCCGACCTGGCCGGCGAGCCGTTCACGCTCCTGGACCTGGCGGGAATCTTCGGCGACGTCGACCCGCGCTTCATCGACGCGGTGGCGGACATACTCGACGTCATCGCGAGCATCAATGATTTCATCAACGCGCCGGTGCTGGAGCTCGGCGACATGGTGCTGTACGACGACGCGGCGGGAATTACCAACTTCGATCCGCACGATCCGGGCTCGAAGCTCTCCGACATCAACATCGATGCGCTCGACCCGCTGTCGCCGACGAGTGGACTGACGCTCGATCCGACCTTCGACGCCACGGTCGCCGGCAACAGCTTTCTGTCCGCGGTGCGCGATCACGCGCTCGCCGAGGACCTGTCCGTGCCGATCCTCGAGAAGCAGCGCGAGGGCATCAAGCTGTTCCTCGACCAGAACGCCACGCTGCTGCAGTACGAGTTGCCGCCGCTCGCGGTGAGCTTTGATTATCTGCAGGTGTTCCCCGTGGTGGGGCCGCTCGCCGTGTCGATCGAGATCAGCTTCGGCTTCGACGTCAATTTGCACGCCGTGGGCTTCGACACCTTCGGCTACAAGCGCTACGCCGAGGGCGGATTCCGCAATCCGGCGCTGGTCTTCGACGGCTTCTTCTTCAAGGACAGCGACAGCACGGGTACCGACGCGCCGGAGGTGAAGCTGGAGTTTGGCTTGGTCGGCGCCGCTGAGATCAACCTCGGCATCGCGCGCGCCGGCGTTGGCGGCGGCATCGATGCCACGATCACCTTCGACTGGCACGACGCGATTGCGGACGACCACGTGCACCTGAGCGAGATCGCCGGCGCCATTGCGGCGGAAGGCAACCCGCTCGCGGCGTTCGACGTGGGCGGCAGTCTCACTTTCGAGATGTTCGCGTTCATCGAGTTCCTCACCTTCCGGCAGGACATCCCGATCACGCCGGAGACGACGCTTTACTCCTTCGAAGATACCTCCAAGCGCGACCCGATCCTCGCCACGCGCAATGACGACGGCACGCTCTACCTCAACATGGGGCCGAACGCGAAGGATCGGTTGAACGGCGACACTTCGGACGGCAACGAGGAGTTCAACCTCGAATACCAGGGATCGGGCAAGGTCCTCATCTGGTCCGACAAGCTCGGCGTAAGCAAGAGCCAGGGCAAGACCTACAGCGGCGTCAACCACATCGTCGGCCTCGGCGGCCAGGGCAACGACGTCATCCTGCTCGACAAGTTCGACGGTTCGGGCATCACTGCCGATCTCGACGGCGGCGTCGGCGACGACCGCATCGAGTACACCGGCAGCAGCGCCTCCCATTCCGTGCCGGGCGCGCGCATCGTCGGCGGCCTCGGTAACGACATTCTCACCGGCGGCGACGCCAACGACGTCATCTACGGCGGCGAGGGCAACGACATCATCAAAGGCGGCGGCGGCTACGACATCTTATTCGGCGACCAGGGCAAGGTGGCGGACACGCTTTCAGCGCCATTCATCAGCAGCCGCATTACGTCCTCTGACGGCGACGACACCATCGAAGGCGGCGACGGCGACGATGTGATCTTCGGCGGCGGCGGCAGCGACACGCTGAAAGGGGACGGCGGCAACGACGTCATCATCGGCGACGGCGGACGCTTCGAGTACACCACCACCGGCGGCCATGTCGACATCGCGTCGCTGCGGCCCGCGGCGTACTTACCGACGCCGGTAACGACACCGGTCGATCCGGAGTTGATCAGCAGCCAGATCGACGTCATCTATATCGCGATGGCCGGCACCTTCCAGGCCACCGATCTCGGCTTCGGCGGCAACGACAAGATCTTCGGCGGCGCCGACAACGACATGATCCTCGGCGGCAGCGGGGACGACACCGTGCACGGCGAAGGCGGCGACGACATCATCCTCGGCGGCAAGGGCTTCGACGACCTGCACGGCGGCGACAACGCCGACAGCATCTTCGGCGGCGACCAGGCCGACACCATCGCCGGCGACGCTGGCGCCGATGTCATCTCCGGCGGTGCCGGCAACGACTTCATCCACGGCAACGCCGGCAACGACGTGATGAAAGGCGACACGGGCGCCGACGTCATGTTCGGCGATGAGAACGACGACCAGGTCTTCGGCCAGACCGAACCCGACATCCTGTTTGGCGGCATTGGCAACGACCTCGTCGTCGGCGGCACCGGCAACGACACCATGTTCGGCGACGATGGCCTCGTGGCGAAGATCGATCCCTCGAACGGACTCGCGGCGAAGGCGATCGGTATCGGCAATCTGGCGCTCCTCACCGGCGCGTTCTTCGACAACGACATCCGCACCACCGACCTCATCGTCACCGACGTGGTCGCCGGCGACGGCAACGACATCATTTCCGGCGACGCCGGAGACGACCTGATGCTGGGCGGCGGCGGCAACGACCTGATGGGCGGCGACGTCGATCCGCGCCTGGCGGCGGCCGGCTCGCCGACCGAGACGAGCGAGGACGTGCTGATCGGCGACGGCGGCAAGATCGTGTTCGACCAGCGGCATTTCCACTCGATCGAGACGGTGATCGGCACCGCCACGGGCGTGCCCTTCGACGACACGATCTACGGCGACAACGGCAACGACTACATCTTCGGCGGACGCGGCAGCGACTTCCTGTTCGGCGGCCACGGCAAGGTAGTGACCGGCGGCGTAGTGGGTGCGGCGCGCGGCGCCACCGACGCATCGGCGAGCGACAACGACATCATCGTCGGCGACAACGGCGAGATGCTGTTCGCCGGCAAGACGCCGGTGGCGGACAATTTTGGCGTCCTGAGCCGCGTGCGTACCACCGACCTGAGCGACGCCACCGGCGGCCATGAGTACGTCGAAGGCGAACTCGGCGCGGACGTCATCTTCGGCGGCGTGAACGGCAGTGTCGACGTGCTCTTCGGCAACGCCGGCAACGATGTCATCCTCGGCGACGACGGCGAGCTCGACTTTGACTTCGACGGCACGCACGACCTGACGACGCTCGACCTCATCCGCTCCTACCTCGACGGGCTGGGCGGTACCGACCAGATCTCCGGCAACGCGGGCGGCGACGTGCTGATCGGCGGCACCGGCGGCGACCAGATGTACGGCGACGACGCCAACGCTTCCACCGGCGCGGCCGACGGCGAGGACATCATGCTCGGCGACAACGCCGACATCTTCCTCATCGGCACGAGCGGCCGGCTCAAGGTCCAGGTGGCGACGATGACGACTGGTACGGCGGTCGATCGCATCATGACCACTGACAACGTCGGTTCCGGGGAGGGCAAAGGCGGAGCCGACACGATGTCCGGCAACGCCAAGGCCGACATCATGCTGGGCGGCGTGAACAACGGCGGCCAGGACAACATGTATGGCGATCGCGCGGCCCCAACGGGTACCACGATCGACAATGACGGCAACGACATCATGCTCGGCGACAACGGCGAGCTAGACTTCACCTTCAGCACCGATACCGACCGCAACACACTCGATCTCATCCGTTCCTACGAGGATGGCATGGGCGGCACCGATGTGATGTCCGGCAACAAGGGGCTCGACGTCGCCATCGGCGGCAGCGCGGGCGACCAGATCTACGGCGACGACGCCGCAGCGAGCGCGGCGGCTGCCGACCTCGGCGACCTGCTGCTCGGCGACAACGCCGACGTATTCCTCGTGGCCCAGGGCGGCGCGACCGGCCCCGATCTCAAGGTCATTCTTGGCGCCGCGGTGATGACCATTCGCACCACGGACGAGGAGCATCCCGAATATGGCGGTGCCGATATCATTTCCGGCAACGCCAAAGGCGACATCATCGCCGGCGGCGTGAAGGGTGACACGCTTTACGGCGACCGCGCCACGCCGACGCTAACGACGAGCGGCAACGACGGTGGGGACGTCATCCTCGGCGACAACGCTGCCTTCGAGTGGCGCTCCACCGGGCGCCTCTCCGAGATCCAGGGCATCGATATCGCGGCGAACAACCCGGCGCTCTATGCCAAGTACGGCACGGGAATCGCGGACACCAACCTCGGCACGCTCGACCTGATCACCACCGAGCAGCCGACGAGCGGCGGCCGCGACACCATCTACGGCGACGAGGGCAGCGACCTCGCCTTCGGCGGCACCGATCTCGACCTGATCCACGGCGACGACGGCGACGAAGTGGCTGCCGTCAACGGATCGGCCAACGCCGACGTGCTGTTCGGCGACCACGGCCGGCTCTACCCGCAGTTCAGCACGCTCGCCAACTTTAACTCGCGCAACTTCTTCGCCATCGACACCGGCAACGCCAAGGGCGGCGAGGGCGACGTGATGTGGGGCGAGGAAGGCGACGACGTCATGCTCGGCCAGCAGGGCGACGACCGCATGTGGGGCGGCTCGGGTGACGACGATATGATCGGCGGCCACAACGTCTCTGGCGGCTACGATGAACTGACCCTTCCCGCGGTGCAGTCGACGGTCAGCCCCGGACCTGTGCAGATCAACGATCTGATGGACGGCGGTACGGGTAAAGACGCGATGACCGGGGACAACGCGATTGTCTGGCGTCGCGGCGACGACATCAGCCCGCGCTTCCGGTTACTCACGGCGGGCACCCTCTATACCACGACAAACTCGACCATAACCGCCAACGTCGGCGCGGTTGCACAGAGCGATCCGGATGACGCGGTCGGACGCGATATCACCCTGGTAGATCACTCCGACGATGTGCAGGCGACCCCGCTCGGGCGTTTCGGCAACGATGTGATGGCCGGGGGTGCCGGCAGCGATACCTTGTTCGGGGAACTGGGCAATGACCTGATGCAGGGCGATGGATCCATTGCCGTAGCGGCGGATCCGGGACCGAACACGCGCTTGGCTGTCACCACGGACTCCGGGCTGCCGAATTCCGGGGGTACGCTGTACTTCAACATCCCGGAGGCAATCACCGACGGCGATGATTACATCGAGGGCAACGGCGGCAACGACCTGATGTACGGCGGTCTCGGGCAGGACGACATGATCGGCGGCAGTTCGGCGCTGTTCGGCCTGAACACGGAGGACAAGCGTCCGGACGGTTCAGATACGATCTTTGGCGGCGCCGGAATCGACATCTCGCGCAACAACGTAGGGGATGCGAATGAGGATGGCACAACGCATGTCATCGCGACGACACCCACCGGCCACGCGCGCGACGCGGATTTCATCATGGGCGACAATGCCAACATTCTCCGCCCGGTAAAAGGACCGGACGATTTCCTCACCTTCAATTACGACAACTACACCAGCGCTCTGCCGGCGGCGCAGCAGATCAGGATTGTTCCGCACGTAATGCAGCAGCTCGATTACACGCTGGGCGGCGGCGATTATGCCGGTGGCGGGTATAACGCGATTGGGCAAGCGATGCCGACGGGCAAAGCCGTCGATAACGGTTTGGCCGATCTGATCCACGGCGAATCCGGTGACGACATCATCTTTGGCATGACCGGCAGCGACGTGATCTTCGGCGAAGGCCAGGATGACGATATCGTCGGCGGCTACGGCAACGACTGGATCTCCGGCGGAACCGGCGACGACGGCATCCTCGGTGA
>Ga0209131_1001953_pt1 | contig 14147 bp, 14 predicted proteins | sample GraSoi_2013_40cm_FD_185826 | JGI IMG/M metagenome (GOLD analysis project Ga0209131, IMG submission 185826) | Grasslands soil microbial communities from the Angelo Coastal Reserve, California, USA - Sample 9_17_2013_40cm (SPAdes) (version 2) | ecosystem: Environmental > Terrestrial > Soil >...
GATGGTCACGCTCACCACGACGACGTCGGGGTCGGGCACTGGCACTGGCACAGGCACAGGCACCGGCACCGGCACCGGCACGACGACCACCACTTCGTTCACGCCACCCACCGGCAAGATGGGCTGGGGCAACGTGTTCAACGCGCTCGCGCTCGCGCAGGACTCGCTCGCACGCGCCGGCGTCACGAATCCGACCAACGCCCAGTTGCAGGCGGCGTTGATGGGCGGTGACGTGACCAACTCTGACGGCACGACGACCACGCTGAAGGGAATCCTGCAGATGCGCGCCGACGGCATGGGGTGGGGCCAGATCGCGCAGGCGAGCGGCACCAAGCTGGGACCGGTGGTGAGCTCGATCCGTAGCACGCAGCACAAGGTCGCCGCGCTTCCCACGACGACGACTCCGACGGGCGTGACGACGCCGACCACCGCGGCGGCATCCTCTTCGAAGTCGGTGACGACTGCTGCGGGGGCCACGACCACGACGGCCAAGGGCAGTGGGTCGTCTGGCGTAGTCACCGCCGGCGGGGCGAGCGCGGGCTCCATCACGCACGGGAACTCGGCCAATGCGCCGGGCAGGGGCGTGGTGACTGCGGCAGGCGGTTCGGCCGGCATGGTGACGCACGGCAACTCCGCGAATGCACCGGGGCAAGGTGTCGTGAATGCCGCGGGGGGCAACGCTTCGAGCGTGACCACTGCAGCCGAAGCGGGCGGCAACGGCAAGGGAAATGCCGGAGGCAACGGCAATGGGAAGGGCAAGGGCGGCGGCTGAAAAGCGCGCTCCTGCACCGCAGCAAATGGGCCCGCTCATGCGGGCCTTTTCCTGTGACGCGGTTCACATCCACGCGCCCGTGCCGGGCGCAGGATGGATTCACAACGACAAGAATTTCATGCGCACGCAGACGGTGGAGGAGGTCCCATGGGCCTGATCCGTTCGATCTGTACGTGGTGTGTGCTGGCGGCGATGCCCCTCGCGTCGGCCGCGCAGGCGAAGGACCCGGAAGCCGAGATGGCATCGGCGATCGCGTACCGCTACCTGGCGCTCGCGGGCACCCGGGAAAACGCCGTGGCGCTTGCGTATTCGCTGCGCAACGGCGAGCGCGTGATCCTGGTGCGCGATGCGGGCGGCGTGCGACTGCCGACCATGGCGGTGTTCGAGCTGCCGACGCGGCGAATGCAGTGGGACGACGTGGGGCTTTGCCTCGCGCTCGTCGAGGATTCACTCTCCCGTGAAGGGGTGTACCAACCCACTCCCGATCAACTCGAAGTCGCGCTGCTGCGTGTGCTGCAGATACTCGGCGACGGCCTCGAGTGGAAAACGGATTCCAGGGTTCCGGTCCGCGGAAAGGGCGGCTGAATAGGCCCTCCCCGGCAGGACGAAAGGCCCGCGAGAGTGGGCCTTTTTTTCATCCAATACTTTCACTATGTTCTATAAGCCATTGATTTAACTATAGTTGGCTTTCGAGATTTGGCGCGAAATATCACGCCTAAGCCTTTGTCTCGCAAGCAAAAATTGCCGCTTATTTCCCTTGACTCCCTGTAGCTGGATCACTACAGTGTGGCGGAGTGGGAAAACGTGGGAGACGCGGTGTTCCAGGGGGCGGCTCAGCTCAATCTCGACGCAAAGGGGCGCATGGCGGTGCCGACGCGCGTCCGCGACCCGCTCACGCAGGGCGGGACGGTGCGCCTGATCCTGACCGCGCATCCCGACGGCTGCCTGCTCGTCTATCCGGCTCCCGCCTGGGAGCCGATCCGCGCGCAGGTGATGGCGTTTCCCTCCCTCGATCGCGCGCTCAGCAACTGGAAGCGACTCCTCGTCGGCTTTGCGCAGGACACCGAACTCGACGGCGCCGGGCGATTGCTCATCACGCCCGAGCTGCGCGATTTCGCGCGCATCACGCGGCAGGTGATGTTCGTCGGCCAGGGCAGCCACTACGAAATCTGGGATCTCGAGGCGTGGCGCCAGCAGCTCGAGAACCTGAGGTCCGGAGGCGCGACGTCCCTGCCTCCGGGAATGGAGAACTTCTCCCTGTGAGGACCACGGGGAGTGCCGCAGAAGAAGAAGCAACTCCCTTCCCCAATGAGCGAGGTCTCCCATGTCCCGGTCCTACTCGAAGAAGCCGTTAATGCCCTCCGTGTCCGTGAAGGCGAAACCTATGTCGATGGCACCTTTGGCCGCGGCGGGCACAGCAAGGCCATCCTCGCCCGTCTCGGTGTTCGCGGAAGACTTCTCGCTTTTGATCAGGACCCCGCGGCGGTTTCGGATCGCGCGCTCGAAGATCCGCGTCTTGAGCTGATCCACGCGAGGTTCTCGACCATGCACGAAGCGCTGGCGGCGCGCGGAATCGGTGAAGTCGCGGGCGTGCTGCTCGACATCGGGACGTCGAGCCCGCAGCTCGACGATGCGGCGCGCGGATTCAGCTTCTCGCGCGACGGGCCGCTCGACATGCGCATGGACAACTCCCGCGGCGCCACCGCGGCCGATTTCGTGAACCGCGCAGAGGAAAGCGAACTCAGGGAGGTGATTTCGGAATATGGGGAGGAACGGTTTGCTAAACAGGTTGCAGCAGCGATTGTTGCGGCACGGCGCCTCGAGCCCATCCGCACCACGCGGCAACTTGCCGAGATCGTGGGTCGTTCGGTTCGCACGCGCGAGCCGGGCCAGCACCCGGCGACACGCACCTTTCAGGCTCTTCGGATTCACGTCAATCAGGAGCTTGAAGAGCTGGAAGTGACGCTGCCGCAGGCCGCGAGCCTCCTCGCTCCCGCCGGCCGGCTGGCGGTGGTGAGCTTCCACTCGCTCGAGGATCGCATCGTGAAGAACTTCATCCGCGAGCGCTCCACCGCCGACCGCCTGCCGCGCGGCGTGCCCGTGCGCGCGAAGGACCTGCCCACGCCGCAGCTCACCGCGGTCGGCCGTGCCATCCGCGCCTCGGAAGCGGAAGTGAGGCGAAACCCACGCGCCCGAAGCGCCGTGCTGAGGGTCGCGGAGAAGAACTGAAATGGCGCGCCTGAACGTCCTGCTCCTCGCGTTCGCCATCGCGTGCGCGCTCGCCGTGATCACGTCGCAGCATCGCGCGCGCAGGGTCTTCAGCGAGCTCGAGGGCGCCCAGGCCGTGGCGCAGAAGCTGAACGAGGAGTGGACGCAGCTGCAGCTCGAGCAGAGCACGTGGGCCACGAACAAGCGCGTGGAGTCGCTCGCCTCCCGCAAGCTCGGCATGCACCAGCCCGACGTGTCCTCCACCGTGGTGATCCAGCCGTGAGATACGAGAAGCGCGCCCCCCAGCTGCGCCTGAAGCTCGAGGGCTGGCGCTCGACTCTCGTGTTCGCGCTCGTCGCGGCCGCGTTCGCGGGGCTTGCCGCGCGCGCGTTCTACCTGCAGGCCGTGGACATGGGCTTCCTGCAGGCCAAGGGCGAGGCGCGCTACGCGCGCGTGATCGACCTTCCCGCCTCGCGCGGGCCGGTGAAGGACCGCAATGGCCAGGCGCTCGCGATTTCCACGCCGGTCGAGTCCATCTGCGCGACGCCCGAGGACCTCGAGGAGGCCGCGGACCCGCAGGTGCGCTCGCTCGCCAGGGCGCTCGGCATGGCCGAAAGCGAGCTGCGCCAGAAAATCGCCAGAAAGGATCGCCAGTTCGTCTATCTCAAGCGCCAGATCTCGCCCGACCAGGCGGCGAAAGTGATTGCGCTGGGCACCCCGGGCGTCTTCCAGCAGCGCGAGTACCGCCGCTACTACCCGGCGGGGGAAGTGATGGCGCACGTCGTGGGTTTCACCGGCATCGAGGACAACGGCCAGGAGGGCATCGAGCTCGCGGCCGACGATCGCCTCGCGGGCGCCCGTGGATCGCGCAAGGTGATCAAGGACCGGCGCGGGCGCATCGTCGAGGATGTGGAAGGGCTGCGCGCGCCGCGCGACGGCGAGGAAGTCGTGCTCGCGATCGACCAGCGGCTGCAGTTCCTGGCGCACCGCGAGCTCAAGGCCGCGGTGGAAGCCAACCGCGCCAGGGCCGGATCGCTCGTGATCCTCGACGCGAAGACGGGCGAAGTGCTGGCACTCGTGAACCTGCCCGACTACAACCCGAACAACCGCGCGAACGTCACGGGCCGGCAGACGCGCAACCGCTCCGTCACGGATCTCTTCGAGCCCGGCTCGACGATGAAGCCGTTCACGGTCGCCCAGGCGCTCGAGACGGGAGTCGTGAAGCCCGAGACCACCATCCAGACCGGCCAGGGAACCATGACCCTCGGCGGATGGACCATCACCGACTCGCATCCGAATGGCCTGCTCACCGTGGCGCAGGTGATCCAGAAGTCGTCGAACATCGGCAGCTCGAAGATCCAGCTGCAGATGCCGGCCGAGCGCATGGGCACGTTCTATCGCGAGCTCGGGTTCGGATCCGCGCCGCAGACCGGTTTCCCCGGCGAGGCGCGCGGGCAGCTGCGCCCCTGGACGCAGTGGAAGCCCATTGAGCAGGCGACGATGTCGTACGGGCACGGGCTGTCGGTCTCGCTGCTGCAGCTCGCGCGCGCCTACACGATCTTCACCAACGAAGGGCAGCTGCTGCCGCTCACGCTGCTCAAGCGCGATGCGCAGCCCATCGGCAAGCGGCTCATCTCGCGCGAGACCTCGATCGAGGTGAACCGCATGATGGAGATGGCCGTGATGCCCGGCGGCACCGCGCCGCGCGCGCAGGTGCCCGGATATCGCGTCGCCGGCAAGACCGGCACCGCGCACAAGGCGGAGAACGGCGGCTACGCCGAGCACAAGTACGTGTCGTCCTTCGTGGGATTCGGGCCGGTCACGCGCCCGCGCTTCATCGTCGCGGTCATGCTCGACGAGCCGCAGGGCGCGAAGTACTACGGCGGCGACGTCGGCGCGCCGGTCTTCTCCGCCGTGATGGGTGCAGCGCTGCGCATGATGGCGGTGTCTCCGGACGCGCCCGGCACGCTCGGCGCTCCGTCCGGGACGCTGAACGTGCAGGGGCCGCGCGAAAGGGACGAGGGATGATCGCCGCGGCGGAGTTCGTGCGACCGGCCGGGATGGCGCTCCTCGACAAGCTCGCGCAGCTCGGCGTCCCGCTCGCCGATCTCACGGCCGACTCGCGCACGGTGAAGCTGGGCTCGATCTTCGTCGCCTACCCCGGCACCGCGCAGGACGGACGCGCGTACATCGCGGAAGCCATCTCGCGCGGCGCCACGGCCGTGATCTGGGAACGCGACGGATTCAGCTGGAAAGAGGCGTGGGGGATCCCGAACCTCGGCGTCGAGAACCTGCACGAGCGCATCTCGGAGATCGCGGGCGACATTTACGGGAATCCGTCCGAATCGCTCTGGATGGCGGGCGTCACGGGCACCAACGGCAAGACCTCGGTGTCCCAGTGGATCGCATCGGCTCTCGACCACACGGGGCGGCGCTCCGCGGTGATCGGCACGCTGGGCAACGGCCTCGTGGGCGAGCGCGCCGAGGCCAGGAACACCACGCCGGATCCGATCGTGCTGCAGCGCCTGCTGGCCGATTACCTGCGACGCGGCGCGCGAAACGTCGCGATGGAGGTGTCGAGCCACGGCCTGGACCAGGGTCGCGTGACGGGCATCAAGTACGACGCGGCCGTCTTCACCAACCTCACGCGCGACCACCTCGACTACCACGGCTCCATGGAGTCCTACGGCGAGGCGAAGGCGAGGCTCTTCACGGCACGCGGCGTGAAGCATCGAATCATCAACGCCGACGACGATTTCGGCCGTGAGCTCGCACGCCGTCATTCCGACGCGATTACCTATGGAACGGCAGGCGGTGGGCGCTCGGCGGTTGGCGGCAAGTTCCTTCTCGCCTCAAACATCGCGCTCTCCGATGCGGGCGTGCGCTTCCACGTGGATTCCGAATGGGGCCGCGGCGAAGTCCGCGCGGGCGTGCTCGGCGCGTTCAACGTGTCCAACGTGCTCGCCGTGCTCGCGACGCTCATCGCCGCGGGACTCTCGTTCGACGAAGCGGTGAATGCGATCGCTTCGCTCGAGCCGGTACCCGGGCGCCTCGAGAACGTGGGCGGCGGAGCGATGCCGCTCGTGGTCGTGGACTACGCGCACACGCCCGACGCGCTGGAAAAATCGCTCGAGGCCCTGCGTCCGGCAGTGGCCGCGGGGCATCGCCTCTTCTGCGTGTTCGGATGCGGCGGCGACCGCGATCCCGGCAAGCGCCCGCTGATGGGTGCGGTGGCCGCGCGCCTGGCCGACCACGTCGTGGTGACGAGCGACAACCCGAGGAGCGAAGAGCCCGCCGCGATCATCCGGCAGGTGATGGCGGGCGCGCACGGCGCCGAGGCGATCGAGGACCGGCAGGTGGCGATCTTCACCGCCATCCATCACGCCACGCCGGGCGATGTCGTGCTGGTCGCGGGCAAGGGGCACGAGACTTACCAGGAGATCGCCGGGGTTCGCCATCCGTTCGACGATCGCGAAATCGCGCGCGCGGCGCTCGCCGACTGGCAGCGAGGCGCGCGGTGAATGCGGGCGATCCCGTGGCCGAGACCGCGATGATGAATCTATCGGAAGCCGCGCGCGCGCTGCCCGGGCGCCTCGTGGGCCCGGATGCCGAGATCCGTGGCGTGACCACCGACAGCCGGCGCGTGAACGCGGGCGATCTGTTCGTGGCGCTCGCCGGCCTGCGATTCGACGGGCACGAATACGTCGCCGAGGCGCTCGCTCGCGGCGCAACCGCCGCGCTCGTCTCGCGACCCGTGGAGGGCGCCGCGCCGTACTCGCAGCTCGTCGTGGACGACACGCGCGCCGCGCTGGGGCGGCTCGCCGCGCACTGGCGCGGGAAGTTCGCCATTCCCGTGGTGGCGCTCACCGGCAGCAACGGAAAGACGACGGTGAAGGAGATGATCGCCGCGATCCTCGTCGCCCACGCCGGCGCGCGCGACCTCATCCTCGCCACGCAGGGCAACCTCAACAACGACATCGGCATGCCCCTCACGCTGCTCACGCTTCGCGCGCGGCACCGCTTCGCCGTGATCGAGATGGGCATGAACCACGAGCGCGAGATCGATTACCTCACGCGCATCGCGCGACCCACCGTGGCGCTGGTGAACAACGCGCAGCGCGCCCACGTGGGCATCCTCGGCAGCGTGGAGGCGATCGCGCGCGCCAAGGGCGAGATCTATGCGGGGCTGGGCCCGGCGGGCATCGCGATCGTGAACGAGGACGACGCGTTCGCCTCGTACTGGCGCGACCTGAACGTGGGGCGCCAGGTGCTCTCGTTCGGCTTCGAACCGAAAGCGGAGGTTCGCGGCGCCGTGGTCGCGGAAGGCTGGCGCATCGCCACGCCGTCGGGCGTGTTCACCTTCGCTCCCCAGGTCCGCGGCGAGCACAACCTTCGCAACGCCATGGCGGCGAGCGCGGCCGCGGCCGCGCTGGGCATTCCCGCCCAGGCGATGCGCGAGGGCCTGGCCGCCTTCGGCGGCGTGGCCGGACGCCTGCAGCGGCGCCACGGCCCCGGCGCCTCGCTCGTGATCGACGACAGCTACAACGCGAACCCCGAGTCGATGCGCGCGGCCCTTCGCGTGCTCGCCCAGGAGCGGCTGCGCAAGGTCTTCGTGATGGGCGACATGGGCGAGCTGGGAGACGAGTCGCCGGCGATGCACGCCGAGGTGGGCAAGTACGCGCGCGAGGCGGGCGTGAATGCGCTGCTGGCCGTGGGCGAGGCGAGCCGCAATGCCGTGGCCGCATTCGGTCCCGGCGCGCGCCACTTCGAGGACATCGACGCGCTTCGCGATGCGGCACGCGCGGAGGCCGCCGGCGGCGCGGCGATCCTCGTGAAGGGATCGCGCTTCATGCGGATGGAGCGGGTGGCCGACGCGCTCGCGGGGGAGGGCGGCGATGCTGTATGAGCTCGCGCAATGGCTCGCCGCCGACGCGAAGCTGCGCACGTTCAACGTCTTCACGTACATCACGCTGCGAGTCATTCTCGCCACGCTCACGGCGCTCGCGATCTCGTTCATCGTCGGCCCGGCGATGATCCGCAAGCTCACCACCTACAAGATCGGCCAGGCGGTGCGCGACGACGGACCGCAGACGCATCTCATCAAGACGGGCACGCCCACGATGGGCGGGGCGCTTATCCTGGTGTCGGTAACGATCACGACGCTGCTGTGGGCGGACCTGCAGAACCGCTACGTGTGGATCGTGCTCCTCACCACGCTCGGCTTCGGCATCGTGGGATGGGTGGACGACTGGCGCAAGGTCGTGCACCGCAATCCGAAGGGGCTCTCGGCGAGGGTGAAATTCTCCTGGCAGTCGGTGATCGCGTTGGTGGCGGTCTACTACCTCGCCTACAGCGCGCGCCTTCCGCAGCAGACCGAGCTCATCGTGCCGTTCTTCAAGACGATCGCGATCCCCCTGGGCACGATCGGCTTCGTGGTGCTGGGCTACTTCGTGGTGGTCGGAACGTCCAACGCGGTGAACCTCACCGATGGCCTCGATGGCCTCGCGATCATGCCGACCGTGATGATCGCCTCGGCGCTCGCGGTGTTCGCATACGTCTCGGGCAACGCGGTGTTCGCCAAGTACCTCGCGTTTCCGCTCATCCCGGGCAGCGGCGAGCTCGCGGTGATCTGCGGGGCGATGGCGGGCGCGGGCCTCGCATTCCTCTGGTTCAACGCCTATCCGGCCGAGGTGTTCATGGGCGATGTGGGCGCGCTGGCCCTGGGCGCCGCGCTGGGAATGATCGCGATCGTCGTGCGCCAGGAGATCGTGCTGCTGATCATGGGCGGCGTCTTCGTGGTGGAGACGCTGTCCGTGATCATCCAGGTCGCTTCTTTCAAGCTGACCGGCAAGCGCGTCTTCCGGATGGCGCCGCTGCACCACCACTACGAATTGAAGGGCTGGAAGGAGAACCAGGTCGTCGTGCGCTTCTGGATCATCACGATGATGCTGGTGCTCTTCGGCCTTTCCACGCTGAAGCTTCGTTGAACGTGACGAACGGGAGGTGAACAATGACTGGCAAGGAAGGAAAGTTCTCGTCCTCGGGCTGGGCGACACGGGCCTCTCGTGCATCCGCTGGCTTTCGTCGCGCGGCGCTGTCGTTCGCGCCGCGGACAGCCGCGCGGCGCCTCCGGGCCTGGGAGAGGTCCGCTCGGGATACCCGCAGGTCGACGCGCGCCCCGGAAGCCTCGACAAAACCCTATTGGAAGGAATGGACACGGTCGTTGCGAGTCCGGGCCTTGCGCTGCGAGAGCCGCTCCTGCAAGCCGCGGCGCGTCGCGGGATCGAGATTCTCGGCGACGTCGAGATCTTCGCGCGTGAAGTTCGCGGCGCAAAGGCACGGGTGATCGGCATCACCGGCACCAACGGGAAGTCGACCGTGACGGCGCTCGCCGGCGAGATGTGCCGCGCGGCGGGGCTCGCCACGGTCGTCGCCGGCAACATCGGCGTGCCGGTGCTCGACGCGTTGGGGCAGGGCGGCGAGGCGGACCTCTACGTGATCGAGCTGTCCAGCTACCAGCTCGAGACGACCTCGAGCCTCGAGCTCGAGGCGGCGGCGATGCTGAACCTCACCCAGGACCACATGGATCGCTACGAATCCATGGCGGACTACGCGCGGGCGAAGCAGCGAATCTTCATGCACGCGAAGCGCCGCGTGGTGAACCGCGACGATCCGTGGAGCCGCGCGATGGGCGACGCGGACGCGTTTTCGTTCGGCCTGTCGCAGCCGCGCGACGGCAACGAATGGGGGCTCGATGAGCCCCGCACGCACATCCTGCGCGGCGACGTCGAGGTGGTCGATCTCGGCGACATGGCGATCACGGGGCTGCACAACGCCGCCAATGCCATGGCCGCCCACGCCCTCGTCTCGACGCTCGTGCTTCCGCCCCGGGCGCTGCAGCAGGCGATGACCGCATTCCCGGGATTGCCCCATCGCGTCGAGCTCGTCGCGCGCGCGAAGGGCGTCTCGTTCTACGACGATTCGAAGGGCACCAACGTCGGGGCCTCGGTGGCCGCGCTCGAGGGATTCCGGGAACGCGTCGTGCTGATCGCCGGCGGCGACGGAAAGGGCCAGGACTTCGCCCCGCTCCTGCCCGCGGTGAAGGCGCATGCCCGCGCGGTAGTCCTCATCGGGCGCGACGCTCCGGCCATCGCGGCCGCCCTGGTGGACGCGAACGTCGCGATGGCGAACGCCACGTCGATGCAAGAGGCGGTCGACGCCTCCTACGCACTCGCCCACAGCGGCGACGCCGTGCTTCTATCGCCGGCGTGCGCGAGCTTCGACATGTTCCGCAACTACGCGCACCGCGGCGACGTCTTCGCCGAGGCGGCGCGCGAGATCGCCGACCGGGAAGGGCCCTGATGCTTTACAACCCGGCCCGCCGCGCCTCGAGCCTCGATCCCGCCCTCATCTGGTCGGCGATCCTGCTCGCGTCCATCGGCCTGGTGATGGTGTATTCGGCCTCGATCGCCACGGCCGAAGCGGAGCGCTTCACGGGCTTTCGCGCCGGCTACTTCCTCGCGCGCCACTCGATCTACATGGTGGTCGGTGTCGTCATGGCCGTCGCGGTATTCCGCGTCCCCGTGTGGCTGTGGCAGCGCGCCGCGCCCTGGCTCTTCATCGCGGGAACGGGGCTGCTCGTCCTGGTGCTGATTCCCGGCATCGGGCGCGAGGTGAACGGCGCGCGCCGCTGGATCCCGCTGGGCGTGGCCGGCTTCCAGCCCTCGGAAGTGATGAAGCTGCTGGTGGTCCTTTATGCGGCGGACTACACGGTGCGGAAGGCCGCCTTCATGGACGACTTTCGCAAGGGCTTCCTGCCGATGTTCTCGGTGATGACGTTCATCGCCGCGCTGCTGCTTCGCGAGCCCGACTTCGGCGCGCTGGTGGTGGTGACCGCGATCGCGATGGCGATCCTCTTCCTCGGCGGCTTGAACTGGCGCCTCTTCGCGGGGCTCGCGGCGCTGCTTGCCGTCGCCTTCGGCGTGCTCATCGTCTCGTCGCCCTATCGCCTGCAGAGGATCCTGGGCTTCATGGACCCGTGGTCCGACTCGTACGGCAAGGGCTACCAGCTGTCGCACTCGCTCATCGCCTTCGGGCGCGGCGAGTGGCTGGGGGTCGGACTGGGCGCGAGCGTGGAGAAGCTCTTCTACCTCCCGGAGGCGCACACGGACTTCCTTCTCGCGGTGATCGCCGAGGAGCTCGGCTTCGTCGGCGTCTTCGTCGTGATCACGCTCTTCCTCTTCCTCGTGCACCGCGCGTTCGCCGTGGGCCGCCAGGCGGCGAGCCTGGAGCGCTACTACGCGGCGCTCGTCGCGCAGGGCATCGGCGTGTGGCTCGCGGTGCAGGCGTTCATCAACATGGGCGTGAACATGGGGCTCCTTCCCACCAAGGGCCTCACGCTGCCGCTGCTTTCCTTCGGCGGCACCGGGATCGTCGTCACCTGCATGGCGATCGGGATCCTCGTGAGGATCGACTGGGAAAACCGATACCTCATGCGTGGAGGAAGTTCATGACTCCACGCAGGGTATCGGTTTCGGTGAAGGCTAACTTGCGCCGTTTGCAAGTTAAGCGATCAAGAAGAGCGGGCCGGAACCAGAACGTGATGCGCGGGGGATCGTCGTGAAGCGAACGATCCTCATCATGGCGGCCGGCACGGGCGGGCACATCTTCCCCGGCCTCGCGATCGCGAAGGAGCTCGAGCTGCGCGGTTGGGACGTGCACTGGATGGGCACGCCGTGGGGCATGGAGAACCAGATCGTCGGTGAAGTCGGCTACCCGATGGTCAGCATCAACATCAGCGGCGTGCGCGGCAAGGGCATCGCGGCGTGGTTCTTCCTGCCGTTTCGCATCCTCATCGGTTTCCTGCAATCGACGGTGGCCATCTTCCGCATCCGTCCCGATGTCGTTCTCTCGCTCGGTGGCTACGTGGCCTTTCCCGGCGGAATGATGGCGGTGCTCTGGGGCCGGCCGCTCGTGGTGCACGAGCCGGGCGCCGTGGCCGGCATCACCAATCGCCTGCTGGGCGCGGTGGCCGACCGCGTGATCGTCGGCATGGAAGGTGCCTTCGAGCGCCGCGTGGCCACGGGTTGGGCGAACCACATCCCGAGGCCCAGGCGCGTGGAGTGGCTCGGCACGCCGGTGCGCGGGGAGATCACGCAGGTCCCTGCGCCGGACGAGCGCTACGCCGGGCGCACGGGGCCCCTCCGGCTTCTCGTCGTGGGCGGAAGCCTCGGCGCGCAGACCATGAACGACCTGGTGCTCGCGGCGCTCGCGTCGATGCCGGCCGAAAAGCGCCCGCAGGTCGTGCACCAGGCGGGACAGAAATTGCACGAGAAGCTGCAATACGCGTACCGCCACGCCCACGTCGACGCCGAGGTCGTTCCCTTCATCGACGACATGGCGCGCCGCTATGCATGGTGCGACCTCGCGATCCTGCGTTCCGGCGCCGTCACGGTCGCCGAGATCGCCGCGGCCGGCGTGGCCTCGATCCTCTTTCCGCTGCCGTGGTTCGTGGTCGACGAGCAGACCGCGAACGCGACCTTCCTCTCGGAGCGCGGCGCCGCCATCACGCTGAACCAGCTCGAAACGCCACCGGAACGACTTGCGGAGATATTGCTTGGGCTTGATCGAAATCGTCTCGCCGACATGGCGCGCCAGGCGCGCGCCCTCGGAAAACCCGACGCCACCCGGCGATGCGCCGAAGCCTGCGTGGAGCTCGCGCATGCGGCATAAGGTCAAGCGCATCCACTTCGTGGGAATCGGCGGCTCCGGCATGTCGGGGATCGCGGAGGTGTTCTCCAACCTCGGCTACACCGTGACGGGCTCGGATCTCTCCGAGAACCCGGCGGTGCGGCGCCTGCGGCAGATGGGGATCCGCATCGTGCTCGGCCACGCGGCCGAGAATATCGCGACCGCGGACGCGGTCGTCGTGTCCTCGGCGGTGAAGCCCGACAATCCGGAAGTCGTGGGCGCGCGCGAGGCGCACATCCCGGTGGTGCCGCGCGCGATGATGCTGGCCGAGCTCATGCGCTTCAAGCAGGGCATCGCGATCGCGGGCACCCACGGCAAGACCACGACGACCTCGCTCGTTTCGGCCGTGCTGGGCGAAGCGGGGCTGGATCCCACGTGCGTCATCGGCGGGCGCCTCAACTCGATCGGCACCAACGCGCGCCTGGGCAAGGGCGAATTCCTCGTCGCGGAAGCCGACGAGTCGGACGCGTCCTTCCTCTACCTGCAGCCGGTGGTCTCGGTGGTCACGAACATCGACGCCGACCACATGGAGACCTACGGGCAGGACTTCGAGAAGTTGAAGTCCACGTTCGTGGAATTCCTCGGCCACCTCCCGTTCTACGGCCTGGCGGTGCTGTGCAAGGACGATGCGCACGTGGCTTCGATCATGTCGCGGGTGATGCGGCCCATGCTCACGTACGGGATGACGAGCGATGCGGACCTCGTCGCGCGCGACGTTCGCTGGGACGCGGGCCGCATGCGATTCAGCGCGGTCGCCACGCGCAAGGAGTTCAAGCCGCTCGACGTGATGCTCAACCTGCCCGGCGAGCACAACGTGCTCAACGCGCTCGCCGCCATCGCGGTCGCGCGCGAGGTGGGTGCCAGCGACGCGGCGATCGCCAAGGGGCTCGCCGAATTCGCCGGCGTGGGCCGGCGCTTCCAGCGCTATGGCGACGTCCCCATCGCGGGCGGCGGGCGCTTCACGGTGGTGGACGACTACGGCCATCATCCCGCGGAGATGGCGGCCACGCTCGCCGCGGCGCGCGGCGCATTTCCGGGCCGGCGCATCCTCCTCGCATTCCAGCCGCACCGCTTCACGCGCACCCGCGATCTGTTCGAGGACTTCGTGAGAGTCCTCTCCACGGTGGACGAGCTGGTGCTCGCGGACGTCTATCCGGCGGGCGAAGCGCCCATCGTCGGCGCCGACGGGAGGTCGCTCGCGCGCTCCGTGCGCCTCGCCGGCAAGGTGGAGCCGCTCTTCGTCGAAAAGACTTCCGAGATGCGAGAAGCGGTGCTCTCCCGCGTTCGCGACGACGACGTCGTGGTCACCATGGGCGCGGGCTCCATCGCCAACCTGGCCCCCGAGCTAGCCATCCCGACCGTCGGCGTGAGGCGCGGGGTATGACGCGATGGACATGAGCGATCGAGCCCACATCCA
>Ga0209131_1001954_pt1 | contig 14145 bp, 11 predicted proteins | sample GraSoi_2013_40cm_FD_185826 | JGI IMG/M metagenome (GOLD analysis project Ga0209131, IMG submission 185826) | Grasslands soil microbial communities from the Angelo Coastal Reserve, California, USA - Sample 9_17_2013_40cm (SPAdes) (version 2) | ecosystem: Environmental > Terrestrial > Soil >...
CCGTACCGCACGAGCACGAGGGCAGGCTGCGGCTGTGGGTGGGCTACCAGGACATGAGCAAGGTCAAGCCGCCCGCCTGGCCGCTGGCACGGTCCGGGCAGGCCGATGTGTTCGCGTCGGTCCCGTTCGGCACTGACCCCCGCGGCCGTCCGGTCTCGGTGCCGCTCTTCGAGGTCAACTGGCTGATCGGCGCCGCGCCAGGACAGGGCAAGACCAGCGCCGTGCGCTGCCTGGCCTGCGGCGCGGCACTCGACCCGATCGCCGACCTGTGGGTGCACGAGCACGCCGGGAAGGGCGACCTGGAGCCGCTCGCGCAGGTCTGCCACCGCTACGTGTCCGGGCTCGATGACGAGTCGATCGCCTACTCGGCGGCGTCGCTGCGGATGCTCAGGCTCGAGCTCGAGCGCCGCTCAGCCGCGCTGAAGCGGGTGGACAAGTCCGAGCGCCCTGACGGCAAGGTCACGCGCGAGCTCGCCTCGAGGCGGTCGCTGCGGCTGCGGCCCGTCGTCGCCATCTTCGACGAGGTGCAGAACGTGTTCATGCACCCGCAGCTGGGTGCTCAGGCCGCCGATGACGCCGCCTACGTGATCCGGGTCGCCAGGGCCTACGGGATCATCCTGGTGCTGGCCACCCAGCGGCCGGACGCGACGTCGCTGCCCACTTCGATCAGCGGAAATGTCAGCGCGCGGTTCTGCCTCAAGGTGCCCGGCCAGCTTGAGAACGACATCGTTCTGGGCACCAGCTCCTACAAGAACGGCTACAAGGCGACCGCATTCCGAACCAAGACCGATGCCGGGCTCGGCTGGCTCAAGGCCGATGGTGACCCGCAGATCGTCCGCACCTACTACCTGGATCTGCCCGCCACGGAGCGTGCCGCCGCCAGGGCGCGCGTGATGCGCGAGCAGGCTGGTGTGCTGACCGGCCACGCCCTCGGCCTGGGCGACGGAGCCGAGCCGCGGAGTTTCGCCGCCGACGTGCTGGCCGTGTTCGGCGACTCGCCGCGGCTGTGGACCGAGACGATCGCCGCCCGCCTGGCCGAGCGCATCCCCGAGGCGTACGCGGACATCACCCCGGCTGCCGTCGCCAGTCAGCTACGCAGCCTTGGCGTGATCGTCAAGAAGGTTCGCGAGCCCGGCCAGGCCCCCGCGTCGGGCTGCGAGCGCGCCGCTGTCGAGGCGGTCACGCCATGACGACCGTTCCGCTGCGAGAACAGCCCGTGACCTGCACCAACGCCAGACGCCGGGAACACCGGAACACCGGCCCGGGCGCTGACCAGCCGCGTTACCGCGTAACCGGCTCACCCGTCACCTGCACCGGAATCTGCTGCCTAGACCGCGAGGATCCATGGCCCGACGAGACGAAGAACACCCGTACCGCGAGTGCCGCGAAGAGGACTGCCCCGCATTCCCGTGCAAGGTCTATAAGGAGGGCTACCGCGACGGCTACCAGGCCGGGTACATGGACGGCGCCCTCGCCGGATACGCAGCCGGCTACTCGGAAGGGTTCGCAGCGGGCAATGCCGCTGCTCGCGCCGGTGCTTAGCCACCAGCACATCCACTGGCCGGCCGTCGTCCTGATCCTCGTGCTGCTGGCGGCCGCAGCGATCCTGATCGCTTGGTCCAAGCCCACGAGGCGCTGCCCCCGATGCCACGGCCAGCGCGTACAGATCACCCGGCACTGGCTCACCGGCCGCCAGCACACCCGCCCTTGTAGGCGCTGCTCGAGCACGGGGCGCGTGCCCCGGCTCGGCGGGGCCGCGCTGCACCGCCTCTACTGGTCCGTCCGCGCGGAAAGGAACCGCACGCAATGATCACACCGGCATTGACCATGACTGCGATCGTCGTCCTGGTGGCCATTCCCGCGGCCGCCCGCATCGTCTGGGTGCTACGCCGCGACCGCGCTTGCCTGTGGCGGCCAGACCCGGCGCGGCCCGGCAGGCGGATGTGGTCTCGGCCATCGCCCGCACGGCCCCCTGCGGCGAGTGTGGCGCATCAGTCCGCCTTGGCTCGTCCGGCGCGGGCTGACCATAGACCTGATGAAGGTCCAGCGGGGGCCACCGGCCCGGCCGGTCGCTGGCACTTCGGGACGCTGCCCGGCCCGGCTACCAGACGGCCGTAACCGGTGTCTCAGTGCACGCGACCGCGACCGCTAGCGCCCGCAGGCATGTGAAAACAACCGAAGCGCGCATTGAGCAATTCCCGTATTCCCGTCCCCTGAAACGGGCACCTAGTCGAATACCTTTGGGACAGCGCTGTCACAGGTCACTGCGGACGTGGTTGTGACCATGATTTGCTGATGGCCGCGCGCTAGGAGCTCCGATGAGCATGTACAAGAAGAGGCTCGCGTACCTGGCGCGGGACTACGCCGTTCGCGAGGCCGAAGTGAGCATGGAGACCACGGCGCAACCGGCACAGCAGAATCAGCAACTTTCGCAGCGCACCGGGTAGCCAAGTCGCATTCAGGCAATCTCTTCACCAAGCGTGGCCAAACACCGCCGCAGCCGAGTTTGCTGGCGGGCGGCACTAGGGCAGCACGGCCAGCAGGCCGTCAGCGCCGTTCCTGTCGCACAGGTCCTAGCGCTGATGAGCCAGATAGTCGGGAAGGCGGCCGAACGTTCGGTGTCGGCCGCCTCCGCCACGAAAGGAGTGAGGCTCATGCAAAGCAGCATCACCCTCGGATTTCTTAGCAACGGCCGCCCAGTCGCGCCGAACAGGCAAATCAATATCACTGACAACGAGCCGGGTTTCGAGGAGGCGTTCCGGGTATTCGGCATCGACGCGCTCGTCTCCTTGGTGGTGGCCACCTATAACGCCTACGAGGGAAACTGGAAGACCGCCGGTGCGGCGCTGCTGCCCGTCATCAAGACGGCCTACGAGGGAAAGAATGAGCTCGCGGCGGCCACTGCACACGTGACGTACCCCGAGGGCGGCAGCCTCGTTCTTGCGGGGGACCGTACGACCGTGGACGAACTTCGCGTCGTGTTCCGCGCCTGGTCCGAAGACGACCTGACCACATCGTTCGGCCAGGTGGCGCAGGCGGACAGCACGCCACCATCAGGAATCATCGATGAGGGCGAACAGCCGTTCTTCGGAGACGGTCACGGTAACAACGTGTACGTGCACCGCTTCCATGTGCCCCTGGACCGGATCCCCGCTGGGAACTACCTGTTTACCTTCGGCTCAGGTGACGACGGCTGGTTCTACAAGGTGGGAATTACCAGTATCTTGACGCTCAGTGTGGCAAAGGTCCCGGGACGCATGCTACCCGATACCCACCTAGACCCGGCCAGGCAAGTATCAGTGCTCCTTGGCGCAGGTGACGGCCGCCGCTGAAGGTCTGACTGCCGAGGTTCCCACCAATCCTTTTTCGCTAGCAGGACGGGCGCTTGAAGAGCACCTTCAAGGTGGCCTTCGTTCGGAAATGGTAATCCGGAAACGTTAATGAATGCTGCCAACGTGGTACCAGATGGCGACGGCGCCAGCGGGTGGGCGAGGTTGGCAGCGACGACGGCGAGTTCGCCGATAACGGTGGCGCAGGCCGCGCACAAGCGCATAGGGTCAACGGTTGAGGCCGGTCGGATAATCTCCGCGGACCATAGCAAGCCGCTCCCACAGCGGAGCTGACCGGCTCGCACGCGCGCCCGACCTGACCAGTTCGTCCCCTGCTTGACGGTTACCTCTCGCGAGTTCTAACGATGATGGAGGCATCCTCATGAAGCTGTTCGCACGGGTTGCAGGTTCGCTTGCGATCGTCGTGCTGTTGGCGGCGAGCCTAGGCGCTGGCCTCGCGAGAACCTCGCCTGCGCACCCGAAGGCGGTCCGGGTGGCCCTAACCGGTGCGACGAGCCCTGCCAGCCCGATCCAGGCGATCAGGTGGGGGTCGGCGCGGTTCCTCGTCGGAGGGGTGGTGGTGAATGTCGCCTCCTTCGACACAGCTATCAAGGAGCACATCAACCTGCGCATGGTTTTCATGAACTGGGGATCGACCTATTTCCCGGCCGCCGAGATCCGGCGCAACGCGAGCATGGGCGCGCAGTCGGTGCTGGAACTGATGCCGAGGAACCAGTCTTTGGTCGGCATCGGCGATCCAGGCATCACGGTATATAATCACTGGCTCCGTAGCTTCTTGGCACCGAACATCGCCCGGCTCAGGATTCCGATCACGATCTCGTTTGGGTCGGAGATGAATGGCCCGTGGTACTCCTGGGGTGGCGCCCATTTCAAGCCATCGATTTTCATCCGGGCATGGCGGCACGTCCACGACCTGCTGTCCGGCACCAACGCCGGCCCGCTGATCACCTGGATGTGGCAGCCCTCGGCCATCCACTTCAGTACCCCGTCGCCGGTGCCGTGGTGGCCGGGCGCGAGGTATGTGAACATCATTGGCCTGGATGGCTACTTCGTGTTGCCGCGCGACAACTTTGATGTCATCTTCCAGAAGACCATAAACCGGATGAGGGCGAAAACTACGGTGCCGATCATGGTTGGCGAAACTTCCATCGGCTGGCACACCGGCCACGCGCTGCTCGACATGCAGCGGCTCTTCCGCGGCATCCGCCGCTTTCACCTGAAGGGCCTGGTGTGGTTCAACATCCACCAGCACAGCACCAGCATTTACCACGAGGATTGGCGAATCCAGGACCGCCCCTGGCTGCAGCGCTCGTTGACCCGGCAGGTGACCTGGACCGAGCAACTGCGAAATGTCCCGTGACCGGCGCTGGCTTGCGAGGCTGACTACCGCACTCCTGGCAGCTTGCTTGCCGGCGTGCAGCAGTGGGACCCCGTCTGGTCACGGCTCAGGCACGCCGTTGGCCCACGGTTCCGCCAAGCCGTCCGCTCGTGGCTCAGCAGCGCGCCATGACCATAGTGCGGGTGGGCGGCCGTCCAGCCCCAACCAGGCTGGACGGTCCCCGGATGAACTGCCGCACTTTGTCCTCGGTGCCGTGACGACTGACCTGCCTGCCTTCGATGCGGCAATCAGGCACCGGGCAAACCTCAGGGTGATGTTCATTCGCCTCGGGTCGACCTACTTTCCGGCGCGCGAGATCGTCCAGGATGCCAGCCTCGGCGCACAAACGGTGATCGAAATCCAGCCCAGGTACTCGACCCTCGCGCAGGTAGCCAGCGGGACGTCCGACCGCTGGCTACGGGACGTCTTCGCGAAGAAGGTAACGGCACTTGGCCATGCGGTTATCGTCTCGTTCGCGCCGGAGATGAACGGCCAGTGGTACAACTACGGCAGTGGGCAGGCCGCTCCGTCTGTCTTCGTGCAGGCCTGGCGGCATGTCCATGGCGTGCTCACGAGCACCCCCGCCGGGCGGCTGATCAGCTGGATATGGCAGCCTATGGCCATTCATTTCGGCACTGCATCGCCCAAGCCGTGGTGGCCGGGCTGGCAGTACGTCAATGAAGTGGGAATCGACGGTTACTACGTCAGCCCGAAAGACACCTTCACGCTCATCTTCGGCAAGACGATCAGGGTGATCCGGTCTCTGACGCGGATGCCGATCCTGATCGGCGAGGTGGCCGTGGGACCGTCGACCGGGCGCCAGCCTGGCGACATCAAGAACCTGTTCGCCGGGATTCGCAATTACCACCTGCGCGGCCTCGTGTGGTTCGACATCTCTCAGCACAATGGCCATTACCACCAAGACTGGCGGCTGCAGGACTACCCGCCCGCGCTCAGCTCGTTCGTCATCCAGGTTGCCCAGGCGGCGCGTAGGCGCCGCTAAGCGGGTGAAGACTGGTCGCGGCGGCCGGGGTCAGCGGGCACCGGGCCGGGTGCCGGGCGGCTGGCCGGCGGCACCGGAGTCCGGGCCCGCTGGGTGCCGGTGCCGTACCTGAACGCGCAGCTGTCGGTGCCGGGAAGGTGGCTGGTCGAGGCCCCGGGGGCAGTTCTGGTGCGCGCCGCCGTCGTGGTCCCGGGGCATGATCTTCGCTGGTACCACGCCTCGGATTCCGAAGGGAGGTGCGGCCTGACCGCGAGCCGGGCCTGGATCGTGCCTGCCGGGCCCGTCCGGCCGGGAGCCCGGCACCACGGGCCCGCCGCCGTGATCCACGGCATCCGGGTCTACCGGCTGCCGGCCGGGCCGGGGTCCGTGCGGTACCTGGTGCCGGACCTGGGAGTGCTGGTCGGAGCCCGGGGACCGCTGGCCCGGCCGGTGCTGGCCACGCTGACACGCTCGCCGCTGCCGGTCGTGCTGAGGCACGGCCCGGCAGGCCCGGTGCCCGGCAGCTGGATCGGGCACCGGTTCGGCGGCGTCCGGTTCGCAGCCCCCCGCTCCTGGCGCCTGCGGCGCGAGCGTCAGTGGGCCAGCTGCGGAACCGGGGTCGTGCCGCGCACGCTGCTGCTGATCGACGCGACCCGCCCGCCGGCCGTCCTGCCGTGCCCGTATCCGTTCCCCACCGCCGCCGCCGAGCAGGCCCAGCCGGGCCTGACCCTGGTCACCGGGAAGTACGCGGCTATGTCGGTCGGCGGGCACTTCGCCCCCTGCCAGGTGCGCCGCGGCACCCGGATCTGCCTATCGAACCTCACCGGGCAAGGCGGCTTCACCAGCGCAGTGCTGATTCTCTCCGTCTCCGGGCCGCGCCAGCACGGCGCGACGTTCTTCCTGCTCGGCCTGTCCGGATCGGGGACCCGCGCCCGGGCTATCTTCGGCTCGCTCCGGGCAACCCGGCACTGACAACACCCCAACCTGGGACCAGCTCAAAGCGCATTGCCTCGATGCAAGCCCATTCCTACCGGCATGCCGGTGCATCGCTTGCCTGTCCGGGCCAGCAATACGGGGGCGCGGGCGCATATCGAGTCAGTCCAGTTCAGTTCGGTCGTCTCGGCACAGGGTTCTGGGAGCTGGTGCGTGCGGGCGCGAACCATCGTGATCGCGTCAGCCGTGTCGTGACCGGGTGGCCTGTGCGATGCGTGCGGACTCGGCTGTAATTTTCAGCGGGTAGCCGGCCAATTCTCCTGCATAACCACGGGAGGGGAGCCATGGGTGACAGGCGAGGCGACCGAGCGTTTCGGGTTGCTGTACCGCCAAAAGGTCATCACGGCTCAACCCTAGCCAACGCCGCTTTCCGGCCATAACTTACTGACCGATCTGTGGAAGAATCCGATCAGGTGGATCTTTCATGACGGAGAGGTAATCGTGCGAGCACCCTTGTGGACGTCGTGTCGCCGGGCAGCGCTGGCCGGCGCCCTTGTGGCGGGGACGGTGCTGGCAGGCGCATCCAGCTCTCTGGCTGCGGCAGGTCCGGTGGCCCATGCTGGCGTCCGGGGTGCAGCTCCGGTCAATTCGTTGAGCGGGGTCGCCGTGACGCCCGGCGGCCGCGCCTGGGCGGTGGGGTACTCAGCCGGTCCCGGCGGAGCTTCGACCCTCATCGAGGCCTGGACCGGCGTCAAGTGGGCGATCGTCGCCAGCCCGAACGGCGGGAACGTGGAGAACATTCTCAACGCAGTGGCCGCGACGTCCGGGCGGGACGCCTGGGCCGTCGGTTCCTACGCGAAGGGCGGTTCGGTACGAACGCTGATCGAGCATTGGAATGGCGTCGGCTGGAAGCTGGTGCCCAGTCCCAACGCAGGTGGTACGGCCGGCCGGGACGTACTGAACGGGGTGGCCGCAACGTCGCCGGACAACGCGTGGGCGGTCGGACAGTACTGGAACGGCCATGCGCTGCAGACGCTCATCGAGCACTGGAACGGACGACGCTGGACATTGGTCAGGAGCCCGGACCCCGGCGGGCCAGATCGGCTGGACTCCCTCAGCGCTGTGACCGCTACATTGACGACGGCCTGGGCGGTCGGAAGCTACAAGATCGGCCCGAACCCGCCGCGCACGCTGACCGAAGAGTGGGCCGACGGGTCCTGGCATGTAGTCCCGAGTCCGAGTCCGGGCGCTGCCGGCGCTGCGGACTCGCTGTCCGGCGTGGCCGCCGGGGGCACCGGCGTGTGGGCGGTCGGCAGAACCATCGACCCTCACAGCGTGCAGGGCAGACCACTGGCAGAACGCTGGACTGGCCAGGCCTGGCAGGTCGCGCCGAGCCAGAACCCAGGCGGGGTCACCCCGGACAATCTACTGTCCGGAGTAGCCGTCGGCGGCCCGTCGAAGGCTTGGGCGGTCGGCACCTACCAGAAGGGCAACCTTGGCGTGACGCTGGTCGAGCATCTCGTCGGCGGAACCTGGCGCGCCGTGCCCAGCCCGAACGTCGGCGGCCCGGACTACCGCAACGCCGTGGCGGCCTCGTCGTCGACGGCCTGGGCGGTTGGCCAGTACGCCCAAGGCACATCGACTCGCACGCTGATCGAGCGCTGGACTCTCGCAGGATGGACGATCACGCCCAGCCCGAACAGGTGACCGCAGTCGGACTCGCCAATAGCCGGACGACTGGTCACGGCACGGTACCTCGGTCCGGTCACCTTGAGCTGGTCGAGCGCGGGTTCAGGGGAGCCTGGGAGCGGTGGTGGTGCCGGGTGCGGCTAGCGCTGGGGAGGTAGCAGGTCCTCGGTGAGCTGGCCGTCGTGGAGGCGAATGTGGCGGTCAGCGGCTGACGCGAGGATCGGGTCGTGGGTGGCGATGATGATGGTCATGCCGTGTTCCCGGCGCAGGTTCAGCAGGAGCGTGAGGATGTCGGCCCCGGAGGCGGAGTCGAGGTTTCCGGTGGGCTCGTCGGCGAGGAGCAGGCGCGGTGAGCCGACCAGGGCGCGGGCGATGGCGACGCGCTGCTGCTGCCCGCCGGACAGCAGGGATGGCAGCGCTCGTTCGCGGCCGGCCAGCCCGACCTGGGCGAGCAATTCCTGGCTCGGCGGATCTTGTTGTAGCTGGTGCGGTAGGCCAGGACGGGGGTGACCACGTCGTCGAGCGCGGTCAGGGCGGGCAGCAGGTTGTAGCGCTGACCGCACAAATCGCCGGCGTCTCGCCGGACGGGGCAGATGCTTATTGCCGCCTGCGGCGGGGCCTCACGGGTGGCCAGTGAAGGAAGCGATACGGCCGGCCTTCTTCAGCCTGGCAATGAACGCGCGGAGCGCCGCCGGATGATCTTGAAGCCGCCAGTCCTGGTGGAATATGCGCTTGTGGCTGCCGTAATTAATGCCGAGCTGGTTCCTGTTAAACCAGATGAGACCCGCTAGCTTGTCGCGCTTCAGGCCGGCAAACAGGTTCTTGATGCCAGCAGCCTGATGGCCGGTCATCGGACCGACGGCCGTCTCCCCGATCATGATCCTTGTCGTCGGGCTCAGCTTCCTGAGCAGATGAATCGTGCGGTCAAAGATGATTCCAAACGTGTCCGTCGGATGGTAATAGTAACCATCAAGCCCGATCAGGTTGACATACCGGTGGCCTGGCCAGAACGGGACGGGCGATGGCGTCTTTATATGGATCGCCGATGGCTGCCACATGAAACGAATAAGGCGCCTTGCCTGTGCGGGAGTGAGGTCGTGACCGACGTCCCTTATTAGGGTATCATGGACATGGCGGAATGCCCTGATGTAATTGCGAGCAGTGTTGCTGCCTGACCCGTACGTGTACCACGTGCCATTCATCTCTGGCCCAAATGACAATATCAGCGGATACCCGGTCGCTGACAAGCGTGCCGCAAACCGCCTGAGCCAGCCATCGCCCCGGCCCGCAGCGATCTTGGCCAGCGAAGGGACGCCTTTGCCCCTGGGCTCCACTTCCACCACGGTTTCAGCGCCGACCTTCGCGGCCTCGCTGATGTACCTGCCTGGAAACCGGTCGCCCCAGTTCAGGTAGACGACGCTCAGGCTTACCTTGTGATGGATCGTGTGTTCGAATTTGACCAGCTGCCTAACGGCCGATCCCGCTCGTCCTGGTGACTGTCCCGTGTGAGGCACGGTCGGCGCGAAAACTCCGAGCACCATTCCCTTGGTCAATGCGGAGTAGTCGCCTGACAAGGCAATCCTGCCAGCACGGTCCGAAATAACCGCCGTCTGGTGACGGTACTCGTAAACGGCATATCCAGCGGCGCAGACAGTCGGCACGATCGCGATCACTGCAAACGCACGGGCCGCAAGCGCAGCGCGATTCATCGGTAGGGCTCCGCGCTAGAGCCACGCCGCTGGTCTTGACCATTGTGCTCATTGTGGGAGTGCAGCGCGGCCCAACCATCACCGGGAGCATGCCCGTTCACGCCGTAGGGAACGCCGCGATCGTAGAGGTTCTGGCGATCCCTAGCCAGTGCATCTGGCTGGATGCGCGGGATGTGCGGGTCGCGAGGAACGGGACCGTTCTGATCGGCCGGGCCGAATGAACCGTATCGGGGGTCGCGGGCCGTTGCGCCGTCCCAGGCCGCACGCGGGTCGCGGGCGGTTGCGCCGTCCCAGGCCGCACGCGGGTCGCGGGCGGTTGCGCCGTCCCAGGCCGCACGCGGGTCGCGGGCGGTTGCGCCGTCCCAGGCCGCACGCGGGTCGCGGGCGGTTGCGCCATCCCAGGCAACACGCGGGTCGCGCTCGATCCGACCGTCCCATGCCGCCTGGTCCCGCGCCGACGCCGCACGCTGAGGAGGCCAAGGTCCCTGAGCATGCCACTGCTCATCGATCCGTGGATCGCGGTGATAGTGATGGCCAGCATCCTGCCGTGCCCTTGGATCCCTCGCGGCCCAGTCACCCCGGACGGTGTCGGGTGCGCTACGCGGATTCACGTGGTCCGAGCGATGCTGGGCCGGACGAGGATCTGGGTTTCGCCACGGGTCCTCGTCCCAATGGTTGTACGCTCGCTGATTACCCTGACCGGGCTGCGAACTCCGAGCACTCCATTGCTCAAAAGCGGGGCCGGCGTCCGGTCCGTTCCGCTGACTCACCAAGGCAGCCCGCGGCGCCCACGCATCCCGCCGGTCCGCCGGCGCCGGCGTAGTCCGGCGCTGATCGTCAGCCACCCCCGGACGTTGGCGCGTGCCGGGACGCCCGGCAGAGTCGATGTTCGGCATGGCACCGCTGCCGGCAGCAGCAGGCTGGCCGCCGGGAACCCGCGGTTCGGCCGGGGCGGGCGAATCGGCGGCCGCTCCGCGGCTGCCGTCGAGCCTGACCTCTACCTGCTGCCTGGTGACCCAGCCCTGCCGCCAGCAGGTAGCAATGCCGTAGAACCGGATCTGGCGCAAGACGGTCATGTACCACAGCGCGGCCGCCGGCAGCAACGCCACGCCGATCAGCCGGTTCACGGTGCCCTGATCGCTGCGCCGCACCGTCGCGAGCCGCAGCGAGATCGACAGCGGCCAGACCACCATCGCGGCAAGCGAGGCCACAAGCAGGTGCTCGGTCGCGGGCCAGGCGAGCGGGATGGCCACGGTAACCGCCACGGACGTGAGGAACGCCCCGACGGTATAGACGGTGAAGATCCAGCCGTAGGACAAGACGGGCAGGTAGCGGATCCGCCAGAGCATCCGGATCGTCGACGCGCGCATCCACCTGGTCCACTGCCGCAGGTGGTGCGCCAGCGACTCGGGATAGACCGGCAGCGAGATCGCGGACGGCTGGTGCACCGCACGGCCATGCAGCAACGCGAACATCGTCAGCGCCGTGTCGTCACCGAGCGTGACCGGGACGCCGAAGAACGTCTCGCCGAGGTAGGCGGGCACGATCTTGCGGATCAGCGGCGCCCAGTACAGCGAGAACGCGCCGGGATTGATCAGCACGCTCCCGCGCGCCACCGACTGCGCGCTCATCGCGAACAGCTGGAAGGCCAGCGACCGGTGGCCGATGGCCCTGGTGAGCAGATTGCGGTCGATGTTCATCGCCGTCTCCAGCCCGGCCACCGAGACGACGCGAGGGTCGGCGAACGGCTTGAGTCCCTCGTCGAGTGCCCGGCGCTCCAGCGCCGAGTCGGAGTCGATGGTGACGAAGATGTCCGCCGCGCGGTCGGAGGTGAACGTGACCGCCTGGGCGTGCTTCTTGCCGGCGTTGCGCTGTCGGACCCAGGTGAAGCGGACTCCGGCCGCGTGGTGGCGGAGCCAGAACTCCCGCACCTCCGTGTAGTCGACCGTGGAACCATCGTCGACGACCTCGACGTGGTCCGGCAGCCTGGTCTGCCGCATCAGCGACACGATCGTCCGGTCCAGGATCTGCGGGTCCTCGTTGTAACACGGGATCACCACGGTCACGAACAGCTCGTCAAGCGCCTGCTGCTGACGCCGGTCCGCCGACATCGGCTTCTGGAACCACGCCAGCACGAGCTGGATCAAGATAAACAGCGCCGTGACGATCCAGGTTGCCAGCAGCACCGGGTCGGCGACGATCCCCCCGACCAGGCCCGCCCGGTGCAGGTAAAACGATCCCCCCGCGATCGCGACGACCGGCAGCACCACCAGCCAGCGCCGCGGCCGGAAGGTGATATCGGGGATGTCGTAATCGTGAGCTAGAGATCCAGGGCGCCCTTCCCGCGCCGGAACAACAGCCGCACGGCGATCGCTATCGCCACCGTCGTCCCCGCGATGATGCCCATCAGTACCGGAAGGAAGTGGGTGAAGGACTGGTGCATCGCGTACTCCCTGGCCATCAGCACCCACACGAGTCAAGGCATCCAGACCGGCTGCCTGCCTGACTGCCTGATGCTCGTAATCCGAATAGCCAAGGCCGTGGGCACCCTGGCGATAGCGAGCCGACGCGGACTGCTGCATCCGCTGAAAACCTCCTAGGCGCCCGCTCGCATCACCCAAGCGCCTCCGATGCACTTGGCGGTCACCGATGATACAGATGAATTCTGGTTACTTGCCAAAGTTTTCAGATATCGGGCGAGTTCGCCTGGTCGTTGTCGAACAGGCCCAGTCTCCCGCCGTGTGAGAACCTACTCCCTCGTTTGATCGTTCGGGCCTCGTTTCACCGGTCCGCGCGGAGAATTCATCCACGCCCAGATTCGCACCGGAGACTCGGTGGTGATGATCATCGAGGACTCATCGGACGGCCCCGTTGAGGCACCCGTAGACCCGTCTGGCGCCTGGCAGTCAGCACATACTTAGCGCGGAGGTTCGAGCAGGACCTTCATGGCACTTGGGCAGCCGCAGCCCCCAGAAGTAGCGCGAGCGGGAGGCGCAGTAGCCGTACTCGGCCCATCCGGGTTCCTTAGGCAGCGACGCGCTCGACCAACGCTGCGACTAGTTTGAGGCCGGATGTCTAGCCGCTGCATCTGTCTGGCGGAGCGGGTCTGGACCGCTTGAGAGGGCCCCGGGGGGCGCAGGGCGACTGGCGGTCGGCTCAGCGCTAACCTCACCTGGTGGGCGATGCGACTGCTCGGCGCCGGGTACTGGTGGCGTCCAACCGGGGTCCGGTCTCTTTCCGCCGCGACGACACCGGCCAGTTGTCGGTCAGGCGTGGCGGTGGCGGCGTCGTTTCCGGTCTGTCTTCGGTCGCCAGCCATGAGGACATGCTCTGGGTCTGCTCGGCGCTGAGCGACGCCGACCGCGCAGCGGCGCATCTGCCGTGCGGATGCTCGACATCCCGGCCGCCATCTTCAACCGCGCCTACAACACGGTGGCCAACTCGGTGCTGTGGTTCGTGCACCACTTGCTCTACGACACGCCGAACCAGCCCCAGTTCGGGCTGGCGTTCCGCCGGGACTGGGACGCCTACCGCGAGTACAACATGACCTTCGCGACAGCGCTCGCCGCCGCGAGCACAGGGACGCCAAAGGTCAGCGCCGTGATCCAGGACTACCACCTGACCCTGGCACCCAGGATGCTCGCCGAGCTCTGTCCCGGCATCAAGATCGCGCACTTCTCGCACACGCCATGGGCGCCCCCTGACTACTTCAGGGTGCTGCCCGACGTGGTCGCCACGCAGATCCTCGACGGGATCCTCGGCGCCGACCATGCCGGGTTCCTCAGCCACCGCTGGGCGGACGCGTTCATCGACTGCTGCGAGCGCGTGCTCGGCGCCGACGTCGACCGGGACAGGAAGCTGGTCAGCTATCGCGGTCACGTCACCGGGATCGGGGTGCACCCGCTCGGCGTGGACGCGGCTGAGCTTGCCAGCCGGGCAGCTGAGCAGGACGTCGAGACGCGGATTGCCGGCCTGACCGAGGTGATCGGCGGCCGCAAGCTCATCGTGCGGGTGGACCGCACCGAGCTCTCGAAGAACATCGTCAGGGGCTTGGCCGCCTATCGCGAGCTGCTCATGTCCAGGCCCGAGTGGCAGGGCCAGGTG
>Ga0209131_1001955_pt1 | contig 14144 bp, 8 predicted proteins | sample GraSoi_2013_40cm_FD_185826 | JGI IMG/M metagenome (GOLD analysis project Ga0209131, IMG submission 185826) | Grasslands soil microbial communities from the Angelo Coastal Reserve, California, USA - Sample 9_17_2013_40cm (SPAdes) (version 2) | ecosystem: Environmental > Terrestrial > Soil >...
GTAGGGCGGCAATCACCGGATTATTGGGGGCGTCGATCGGTTGCAGCGATCCATCGGCCGCGCTACCGGTGGGCACGTTGGCGATGGTTACGACTCCGACCGGCTCCTGCTGGCCTTCGTAGTCGACGTAAAAGAAGGTCTTGTCTTTGATGATCGGCCCACCCAGCGACGCACCGTACTGATTGTTGTGGAACGGAGCCTTCGGATTGGCGGTTCCGTCTAGATTCTTGACCGGATTGAAATAGTTGCGCGCATCCAGCGCGCTGTTGCGGAAATATTCACCCGCGGTTCCGTGCAAGGCGTTGGTTCCGCTCTTGGTCACAATGTTCACGATTGCGCCGGCACTGCGGCCATATTCTGGCTGGAAGTTTGAAAGCACATTTACTTCCGCCACCGCGTCGAGGGGCAAAATGGTGGCGGGAGTTCCGAACACACCGGCCTCGTTGATGGCTGGGTCGTTGCGGTAGCCATCATTCATGTCGGTGCCGTCGAGCAGGTAGTTGTTGGAACGGCCACGGGCGCCGTTCATGGAAAACTCACCGAATGACCCGGGAGAATCAGTAATCTGGTCGGGAGAACCCGCAACTCCAGGATTGAGGAAAATGAGTTTCGTGTAGTCGCGGCCGTTGACCGGCATGTTCTCGACGGTTTGCGCAGTGATGACGCCCCCGAGGTCATTCGAAGTCGTCTCGACCAGCGGCAACTCTTCGGCAGAGACTTCAACTCGCGTGGATACCTCTCCAGTCTTGAGGGCGGCGTCAACACGACGTTCGGTGGCCACGTCGACCGCTACTGTGGTCGCCACAAAAGTCTTGAAGCCAGTCTGCGTTACGGTCACCGAGTATGTCCCGATCGGCAACTCAGGCACGGCGTAACTACCGTCCGCGCTGGTGCTCGTCGTGCGCTCCAGCCCCGTCGCCACATTGCGCACTTTAACCGTCGCTCCGGCGACGTATGCTCCGGACGGATCGGTTACGGAGCCGAGAATCGTTCCACGAAACGTTTGGCCCACGAGCATGGCCGTCGAAAGCAGAACAAACACCATCAATAAACGCAGTTTCATTCCCGTTTCTCCTTAGTCGTCGCGGGCATGGGGACAGACCCACGCTCCGTGAGCAGCAAATACTCTTCCACTTGAGATTTCGCGGAATTATAACCGAGCGCAGGCGAAAGATCAGTGGCGAATTTCGCGGAGGGAGTTGGTGAACCGGGATCAGCGCGGGAATCCGCATCCTGCACGGAGACCCACCGCGAGTCAGCGGAAAACGCGGACGGTCCCGGTTCGTGTGGCCGCCGGGAGTTTCTTCATCAAGTCTATGGAATCACAGACTGCGAGTCTACGGATTCTCGTATCTAAAGAATGCTAGAAGAGAGAGTCTAGAAGCTGAACGCTACGCCGCCGCGCACCGAGCGCGCGGATTGCACCAGATAAAGCGTACGTCCGTCTCGTCCCATCACGGGCACATATCCCTGCGCTAGCAGATTTCGCAGGTCCATGAGAATCTCCATGTGTCCCGCAAGAAAGCTGGCCGGAATCGGTTGCCGGATGAAAAGGTTCAAGTAAGGATCGGATTGGCCCGCCGAGACGTTGAACAGGTCAACCGGCGTCAATGCGTGGCCGCCTGTATAACGGTAAGAGGCGATCCAGCGCGTCTTGGCCTTGGGCAAAGTTCCGCTGAACTTCGCCGCCACCGCCTGACGCTTCTCCGTGCGAATCCACTCCCGTGCGTCCTGCAATTGAACGTCCGGACGCGACAGATCGAGCACGCCTCCGTAGGCGTAATCGAGGGTTGCGGTCAGATCGGACAACAGCTTCCGCTGCAGCACCACCCGCATCCCGCGTGTCGCGTAATCATTCCCCTGATAGCTGAACGTACCGGAATAGACGTCGGGCAGCACGTCACCCGATTCACTCGACATTTCACCGATGCCACTAAGTGCCGGATCGAGGATGCGGTCCGAGTAGAATGCGACCTGCAGGCTGTTCTTTCCGACGCGCTGGGAAATCGATACTTCCTGGTGATAGGCCCGCTCCACGGCCGGAGAAAACTTCGCAATGCTCATGCGAGGCGCGATTTCGCTCAGGTCCGCCGCAGCCGGCTCGAAACGATCGTCGCCTGATCCATCCTCGCCCAAACGATTCTCCAACCGCGTATTCGGAATTGAACTCGCATATTGATATTCCAGAACCGTGTTTGGAGTGATGTGCAGATCAGCCGATCCAAAGGGCTTGAAGGCATGAACCCGCCCCATAAACTGGATGGTTTGCAATTCGCTGCCGAGCTTCATCTCCAACTTGTTCCCCAGGACGATCCGATCGGAACTGCTCACCGACAATGCCTGCAGGGTAGCGCTCGGCATGGTGTTCAGGTCAGGCGAATTCAGCCTGAGGGCTGTAATCGCCACCGAAGGTTCGAACACGCCATTGAAACGGTTCGTGTAGGTCGTTCGGAGAACTGCTGCCGGAAGGCGGTGGCCGTCGGCCCCATAACCGAGATTGCCATTCAGTCGCAGGGTGCCGCTGGATAACAGAGAACGTTCCACGGCAAAGCCGGCACTCATATCCGGACTGCCAAAACCCTGCCCGGGCGATCCGGCCATGAAGGTCAGGCTACCTTTCAAGTCGCGGTCAGCGGCCGACTCTCCGCTCTGCGCAACCACCGTGGTGCCATCTTCAAGCACGCGCAGGATGGGCCGGTTGGCGACCGAGCGCAGCGTCCATTTCCAATCGTCGTCATCCACGGGGCTTCGCAGCGGAACCAACTGGATGGCTTCAAACAGTGTGGTCAATGTGACATTCACCATCAGCTTCGCGCCTGCGCGCACGCCGATTTTCTCGCGCAGTGTCGGGAGGAACGAAGGTGCGCTCACCTTGATGCTGTACGTTCCGGGCAGCAGACTCGCGGCCGAGTAAAAGCCGCGGTCGTCGGTGAAGACCTTCAACGCCTGGGCGGCCGAATCGAGTATTTCCACCACCGCGCCCATTTGCGGCGTACCGCTCCCATCACGAACATATCCTGCTATCACGCCGGAGATCGCGCCCGAGGTAGTTCCGGACCACGCCGGAACAGCGGCGCTCGTTGCCATGACGACGACTATGAGGAAACCGAGCTTTCGGAACATCTCGCCCTCCACCTCTTGGATACCAGGCAGCAGCTTGTTTTATTCCACGGCAAAGGTCGCCGTCGGATCCACCGACTGCTTGGAAAGGTTGTCGTTCACTTTGATCTCGATCTTGTACAGGCCCGGCGGCAGGTTCGCGGCGGAAAGCGTCTTCTGCAGCGTGACCTGATCGCCCAGATTGCCCATGGTCTCCGTCGACTCGACGGTATGGATGACGGCCTTGTGATTGGCGTCGGTCACATTGTACTCGATCGTGGCCGAAGGTTTATGCGTCTTCTCGTCTACGCTGAGATTGTAAACCTGCATCCAGAAATTCAGTTTCTGATTGCGTTTGAATAATATGGGCTTGCCATCGGAAGGCGCCACGCGCGGCCGCACCTTTGTGGTCCCGATCACGAAATTGCCCGTGCCCACGTTCTTGGTCGCCACCGGTTCCATCTGGTCGGCGATGATGAGGGTTGAGCTGCTCAACTTGTCCTCGCTGAAGTCCGGAATCTCGATCGCATGGCTCCAGGTCCCCGTGCGATCTCCGTTCACATCCTTAACGACAATGTCCAGACGGTAGCGATTAAAGCTGATGCGCAGAGGCAACGCTTTCCAGTACACCGAAGCATTCTCGGCGGTCTTGGGCAGCAGTTCTACCGGCACATCGACCTGCACCGTGTCTTCAAAGGTCTGTACAATCTTGCCCGTGAGCGTCGTCACGCGCCCGAAGATATTGACGGTGCCGCGCTCCACGCCGTCCTTGTTCTGGAACGTGACGTCGCGATTCTTGATCTGAATCGTGACCGGAACCAGCACCGTATCGCTGGTGACCTTCACGAAGTCCGCTCGCACATCAAAGGGCATCAGGTTGACGGTGATCTTGTGTCTGACCACTTCTTCCAGGTCCTTGAACTTCACCGCCGGCGCCGCTTGCAGTTTGGCAAACTGTTCCAGACGGTCGAATTGTTTGGTCTGCAAATCCTTATTGAACGGCGAGCTGCCAAGTTGCTCGAGTCCGCCGTTTGTGAAACGGCTCGCCTTGCTCGACATGCCCATTTGCTCATACAACGTCAGGCCGGCATTCGGGGTGTACTTCAATGCATCTTTCTCCGACCGGTCCATGGTCATGTGATAGTCGCCGCACATACAGTTGTCGACGAACTCGATCATCACTTCCTGCCCAATCCCTTCCAGATAGCGATAGCGCCATGTTTCAAACGGGAAGGTCGAGGTCTGGCCACCGCCCTCTTCCATCGGACGCTCGTAGCTGCCACCGGAAGGATGGGAATCAATTTCATCCGCCGGTCCAAACACGATGTACGTCCGGCCGCGGTCGGTCTTCCAGCCGGGGATGCCTGCCGCGTAGTGCTCGTTAGCATACGCGATACGCCGGTAGTGCTCTTCTTTAAACTCGTTCTCCTCGGTGTCCGGCGTGGGATCGCGGCGTTGCCAGAAGGCTTCAATGAACTGGTCGCGCTCTTCGTCGTTCGAGAGCTGCATGAAGGCGGATTTCTCTTCATCGGTGATAATCCAGCGCACGTCCTCGTCCAGCCACTTCCGATAAGTCTTGCTCAACTCAATCTTGAGCGCCTTGGCATTAGCCTTCCTCTGTTTTTCCGGGACCGGACGCTTTAGCGGGTCTACCTGGCCTCCCTCGGAGCCCTTCGTCTCCTTGTCCTGTGCCTGGGCGACGGCGGTAATGCCTAGTGCCATCACTCCAGCCAGCACACTAACCGAGCAACGATTTCGAAAACCTGCGGAGAACATAGAAGGGCTTACCTCACGAGAGACGTCAGATCTTTAATTCTATGTTTATTGGATACAACAAGGCAAGAGGAAGTGGCCTGTCAGAAAAAGATATCCTGCAGAGAGCCTTCGTTCTAAATGCCTTAAGAATCGGCGATTTGCGATCGAGGGTCCAGTCGAAGATAACGTCGGTCAGTAACGTCGATCACTCATCGCTTTGCCAGCCAGCCGAAGGGTCTCCACGATATAATCATTTGCGCCGCGGGTCTCCGTCCCTAAGCCGACCGGAGCGACACAAGGGGAGATTTGTTTCGCTCGGACCAGGGAACTTTCCCGCTCGTCTGAACGTAACTGTTCATGCGCAACCAAGGTGCGTTTTCGACGTTCTATAACCAGAACGCGGCAGGATGGGTCGTAAGCACTTAGTCATGAAACCTTCGCTATGAAGACCTGGAAGAAAGTATTGATCGGAGTTGGGGCCGCCCTGGTGCTCGGCGTCATCGTCGCTGTCACGGTTTACCAGAGCCGGAAAAACCTGGTAACGGTGCAGACCGGGAAAGTGCAAAAGCAGAACCTCGCCTCAGTGGTCAGTGCTTCGGGCGAAATCAAGCCCAAGACCTACGTAAACATCGGAGCCAACGCCTTCGGCAAGATCATCAAGCTGCACGTCAAGGAAGGCGATCGCGTGAAGAAGGGACAGTTGCTGGCACAGCTTGAGAACGTGCAGTCCTCGGCCGACGTCAATGCCACTCGTGCTTCCGTGCAGGCGGCTGAAACCGATGCCGTCGCCGGCGATGCCGCGTTCAAAACTTCGCTGGCGGACTTGAACCGCGCCAAGTCCGACGCCGCCCACGCCAAGCTCGACTGGGATCGCGCCCAGGGTCTGTACGGCGCTGCGCTCATCGCCAAACAGGATTACGACGTCAAGAAAGCTGCCTGGGAATCCACCGATGCTGGACTAGCGCAAGCCGAAGCTCGCGTAGCCCAGGCCAAGGCGCAAAAAGATTCGATGGATAAGCACATCACGCAGAATCAGGCGAACCTGACTCGCGTTTCCGACGTGCTGCAAAAAACCACATACGAAGCGCCCTTTGACGGTGTAATTACCAATCTTCCCGTGCGCGAAGGCGAGACCGTGGTCATCGGAATCCAGAATTCACCCGGCAGCACCCTGATGACGATTGCCGACATGTCCGTGATCACGTCCGAGGTCAAAGTAGACGAAACCGACATCGTCAACGTGCATCTCGGCCAGCCGGCGGACGTCACTATTGACGCGATCCCTCACAAAGTCTTCCACGGCATTGTCAGCGAAATCGGGGACAACGCCATCGTTCGCTCGACCGGCGTCGCTACCTCCCAGGCCGCCTCGACCAGCCAGGAAGCGAAGGACTTCAAAGTCGTCGTGACGCTCGCGGATCCGCCGTCGGACCTGCGCCCAGGCCTCTCCTCGACCGCCAAGATCACGACCGCGACCCGTAGCAGTGTGCTCAGCATCCCCATTCAGGCGCTCACCGTCCGCACTCAGGCAGATCTCGTGCCGAAGGGCGAGGGGAAAGGCAACAATAATGTGCAGGCCGCCACCAGCGCTCCCGTTGAAGCCTCGAAGCAGAAGGAAGAAATCCAGGGCGTGTTCGTGATCCGCAACAAGAAAGCCGAATTCGTTCCGGTGGATACCGGGATCAGTGGCACCACCGATATCGAGGTCATCAAAGGTGTGCAAGAGGGTGACGAAGTGATTACCGGAAGCTACAAGGTTTTACGTACCCTGAAGCCGGGAACGAGTGTCAAAATAGATAACTCGGCCCCGAAAAAAGAAGACGAAAGTTAGTTAAAAGTTAGTTAATGGAGGGACGGGCGTCTCGCCCGCCCAGCCGGGCGGGGACGCCCGGCTCTCCACTAACCTCTATTGGGTTAGAACGTCCAAGATAGAACGGCTATAGGAGCGTGCGTGCCCGAGCCCGATCCGGATAAGGAGAGCAAGATGGCGACTGCCGAGGTACTGCCAATCGATAAGCCCGCAAATTGGGCTGCGCCCAACTCCTACATGATCTCAACCGAGGATCTGTGGAAGACCTACGATATGGGCTCAGAACAAGTGCATGCGCTTCGCGGCATCAACTTGCGCATCCACCGCAACGAATACGTTGCCATCATGGGTCCGTCCGGCTCCGGGAAGTCCACGCTGATGAACCTGATCGGCTGTCTCGACTCGCCTTCCAAAGGCCAATACTGGCTCAACGGACAGCTGGTTAGCGAACTCGACGATGACGAACTGGCACGAATCCGCAATAAGGAAATCGGCTTCGTCTTCCAGACGTTCAATCTGCTCGCCCGCGCCACTTCGCTGCATAACGTCGAGCTGCCGCTGATCTATGCCGGAATTCCAACCGAAGAGCGAGCCGAGCGCGCCAAGGGTGCCCTGACATCGGTCGGCATGGAATCCCGCATGGCCCACAAGCCCAACGAACTCTCCGGCGGACAGCGCCAGCGCGTGGCCATCGCCCGCGCTCTGGTCAATAAGCCGGCCATTATCCTCGCCGACGAGCCAACCGGCAATCTCGACTCACAAACCGGAAACGAGATCATGGCGCTGTTCGACCGCCTGCACTCGGAAGGCAACACAATTGTGCTGGTCACGCACGAACACGACATCGCCGAGTACGCCCACCGCATTATCTACATCAAGGACGGCGTGGTCGCCAAGGACGAGGTAAAGCGCTAAGGTGCCTAACGTAGGAACAGCCGAGTTCGGCTGTCCCGGCAGCCGAGCTCGCCGGGCTTTCATTTTTCTTTAGGTATTAAGGGGCGTGGGAAGCTGCGATTATTCCTGCGGCGCGGCCTGGGTGCTGACTTTCTCCAGATCCGGAGCGGATGGTGTGCCGGTGGCGCCCGCCATGAAGAAGTTATGATCGTAAAGATTGCGGTACATGCGTCCCGCGATCTCTGCGGCTTTGGGCCCGAAAGTCGGATGTCCGCCTTGCAGGAAGACGACCGTCACAATGCGTCCGACGTCGGTGTTGGCATAAGAAGCAAACCAGCCGAAGCGCGTGCCGGCGCGCGAACATGTCCCGGTCTTCCCTAAGATCGATTCTTCGCTAAAGTTCAAACGCACGCTTCGCGCCGTGCCATACGCGACCGCTCCGGCCATCCCGTCGGAAAGTTCGGGAATCACCGGCTCGATGTCGAGATGACGCTTGACCCGAGGCTGGAAACTCGCAACTTCATCGGCACTGTTCGGATGTTGCAGGTAGTAGAGCGTCCCGCCGTTTGAGATCGCCGTCACCAGAGCGCCCAACTGCAGCGGAGTCATCGAGATGCCCTCGCCAAAAGAGCACATCTTGCCGACGCCGCCGAGTTTGGAAGAGATTTCCACTTCCGGATACGTCCCTAGCTGCTCCCCCGGAATGTGGTAACCGGCGAGTTCGCCCAGCCCGAACTGGTGCGCGTAGTACTGAACCTTCTCGAAGCCCAGCTTGCGCCCAACCGCTTCGAAGTAGGCATTGTTCGAGTGCGCCAGAGCCTCCGTAAGATTCATACGGCTGCGGCGCCCGAGCGAAACTTCAGTTTCCTTGTCGATCACGCCTTCGCTCAAAGCCGCGAGAGCCACCGAAAGTTTAATGGTCGAGCAGGGCTGCGCACCGCTCGACAGCGCCAGCTTCTGGTTGACCAGAGCCAGGACGCGTCCGCTGGTCGGCTCGATCGCGACCACGGTTCCGTTCATGTTGCCCAGGGCATCGATTGCCGCCTGACGGACTACCGGGTCTTCGCCGGCGGTCACGTCGCCTTCGGTGATATCGGAAGCGAACGAACTGGTCTGGAAACGCTCGTAGTAACGATGACGGCGATGGGCGCCGGAATAACGGGTAGCGGAATAACGCGATCGGGGAACCCGGCTGCGCGCGAGCGTTCGCATGCGTCTCTTCGCATGCTGACTCTCAGTAACCCCACGAGCTTTCGGACGCGGCGTAAGAGAGCGCGGGTTGACGCTGGCTGCGATGCCGCTCGCTTCCAGCAATATTGCCATTCCTAAGAAAAATGCGAGGCGCACAAACCAGGCCCTAAACTTCACGTCACCCATCCCCGGTGGTACTCGGCCAATTTAATGCTCAGCCAGTCCAGAACTTACCTAAGCCATCTATCGGCCTAATCAATAGATGCAAGAATCTCGCCAATCGCCACTCCAAATGGCCACATCTCCTGCAACTATCCGATAGTAGGCGATTTACACGGTTCGGTGCAATGCCAAAGTATTAAGTTCTCAGAGCGGAATCTTCCCGGTAACTACATGAATAAATTGTATTTAATGTTTTTTCCGTAGAGGGGCATACACCTTGGTAACCTAAACAGGCCGTTACCTTGAGCCTCCTCAGATTCTGCAGCATTTTGCACTTCCGTGCCCGGCGTTAGCAGATTCCCATCCGCCCTTCTGACACACCGGCACCCGCGAGGCCGAAGCCCGCGCCGAAGTACGAAGCGGAGGGGCGAGCAAAATCCCTCGGTGCGCGTTTTCTGATATTTTCTGACAACGTATCCTCGTAAACACAAACGTTGTGGAGGTCTGCCTCTTGCAAACATCGCTCGTGATTATTTCTGTTGTCGTAGCCCTCGTCGTCCCTCTGTGCGCCCAGACCGCCGAGCAGACGCTCGAAGCGCGAAGATCCGAACTCCATCGCCTGCTCGCCGATGAGTGGGAGTACACGCTGCGCACCCAGCCGGAACTTGCCACCCAGGTTGGAGACAATCGCTACAACGATCGGCTGAGCGATTTCTCCGACAAGGCAATTGCCTACGATCTCGAACACGCTCGTCAGGCGCTCACGCGCTTCGAGGCCGTCGACATCACCGGGTTTCCTGAGCAGGAAAAGCTCAACCGCGCACTCATGCTGCGCAGCTTGCATGAAACGCTCGACAGCGCGCAATTCAAAGATTGGGAGATGCCGGCGACGCAGTTTGGCGGCATCCACTTGGGCTACGCTTCGCTCCCCTTCGATTCCCCTTTCCGCAACCTGAAAGATTACGAAGACTACTTGTCCCGCTTGCACCAGATCCCCGGCGTGTTAGAGCAGGCCATGGGACATATGCGCGACGGACTCCGCGACCATCGCATCCCGCCGAAGTATCTGCTCGAGAAAGTCTCCACTCAGGCGCAGCAGATTGCCGACGACCCGCTCGACAAGTGTCCCTTCACTGACCCGCTGCGCAAATTCCCCGATTCCATCTCGGAGTCGGATCGAAAGCTACCGCGCGAAAAAATCGAAAGCGCGGTGAAGAACGAGGTCGCGCCCGCCTACGCGAAATTCGCCAAATTCGTACGCGACGATTACGCCCCTCACGGACGACTCGATCCCGGCGTCTGGGCCTTGCCCGACGGAGAAGCCCGCTATCGCTTCGCCGTCCGTCATCAGACGACCACCGATTTCTCGGCCGACCAGATTCACCAGCTTGGCCTCAAGAGCGTCGCGGAAATTGAAGCGCAGATGCTGATCATCGCTAAGGCGCAGGGATTCAGCGATCTGAAATCGTTCAACGATCACATCCGGCAGGATCCAAAACTGCACGCCCAGTCCGGCCAGCAATTGCTTGACCTGTACACCCATTATCGCGACCAGATGTACGAGAAGTTGCCGCAACTATTCGGAGGCTTGCCGAAGAACAAGCTGGCTGTCGTCCCGATGGAATCGTTCCGCACCGCCTCTGCTCCTCCCGCCGATTATTCGATTGGCGCCGGAGACGGCTCGCGCCCCGGACGCATCAACGTCAACGAGTACGCGCCGGAGAAGCGCCTGCTGCTCAACGTGGAAGCCATCGCCTACCACGAAGGCGTCCCCGGACATCACCTGCAATTCTCGATCGCGCAGGAACTCACCGGCCTGCCCCCATTCCGCAAATACAACCTCGATCTGAATGCATACACCGAAGGCTGGGCCTTTTACTCCGAGCGCCTGGGACAAGAAGTGGGCTTTTATCAGGATCCATACAGCGACTACGGCCGCCTGCAAAATGAAATGTGGCGCGCCGTGCGCTGGGTGGTGGATACGGGCGTGCACTCCAGGCATTGGACGCGCCAACAGATGGTCGACTTCTTCCACGCACATACCGCGATGGATGATGAGAACATCAACACCGAAGTAGATCGCTACATAGCGTGGCCGGCGCAAGCGCTTTCCTACAAGATGGGACAGATGAAAATTCTCGAACTACGTTCGCGCGCGCAAAAACAATTGGGAGCGAAATTCGATCTGCGCGCCTTTCACGACGCGGTGCTCGATCAAGGCCCGCTGCCGCTCGATATGCTAGAAACAAAGATCAATGAATGGATCTCTGCCCGGAAATGATCCCTTCGATGCCTACCTGTAGAGACGGGGCTTGCCCCGTCTCACTCTGCCGCTGGAGGCGCTGCGAGCGCCCCTACTGCTGCACCTTCTCCGCAGCTTCCCGATAAGTCCCGAATTTCTTGGCAACCGGTTTCAGTGTCGGATAAAACTGCACAAAGACATGCTCGACCGCGGCATGCTCCTCATGACAAGTCCAGCACCCGGCCTTCGGATTAGCGCTCGCGGATTTCGTATCTTCGTCAAAATTGAAGTAGGCCCACTTGTCGGGAAAACGACTTTCGTCTTTCACCTCGACGCCGATCCCCATCGAATCAGTCTGATAGTGTCCTACTTTGTTGATCGAACCTTTACTGGTGGCTCCGCGATCTTCCACAACGAACATCGTCTTATCCGGCCATTTACCGGACTTCATAAATTCCCGATAAGCCCACTGCGGCACAAAGACGTTGGTGAACATTTCATGGCCGGCTTGCGCGCTGTAGCTCATGCCAAGGCCGGAGGACAAAAAAATCCACTCGCGATAGTCGACGGGTTGCAGCAGTTTGTTGTCGCCAGCGTACTGCGGCTGTCCGGGCGCAGAATCGGGTGAGGCCGCCAAAAAAAACGTGGCAGCCAGGGCGACAACGAAAACGATCAGAGAAGCGGGGATCGAGCGACGCATGGAAATCTCCTTGGAGTTTCGACGTCGACCAGGTGGAAACGTTATCCCCCGATACGCAATCGGGCAAGAAGAAGTCCGAAACTTGCCGCAACTCACAATCACATCCACGGCATGTCACGAAGGAGCAACCGTTGCCAGAGCGGCCTCTGATTCCGGACCGCGCCCTCCAAAGCGTCTCTTCAGTCGCAGGAAGGGTTCTTCGAAGTACCAGCGGGAAAGGTAGGCAACGGCGACTGTGAAACCGGCCGCAATACCGAAAAGCAAAAGCATGAGATTGAAGTGCCGGCCGGCCGCAGGCATTTCGGGGAAAAAACGGCCCACAACGTAGTCTTCGAGGTCAAAGACAAGCATATGAATAAGGTAAACGCCATAACTGATTTCCCCGAAGAATTGCAGCACCGGCCGGTTTACCACAGCCTTCCAGCGGGAAGTTCCAGCCAGAAGCGCCAACGCAACCGCACCTGCAAAGAAAAAATTCAGCGCTGTTTCCCGCAAGGTAATACCCAAGAGTCGGCTGGCACGAAATATTCCAAACGGATAACCCGCTGTAAACATCGTCACGCTCACTGCAAAACAGATCAGCGTGACGATGCCCATACGAGCGCGTGTTCCCCATGAACCGCGAGCCAAAGCAGCCAACACTGCTCCTGTTGCTAGTCCGTCCGCCACCAGCCAGGTGTATCCAGAACCTGTGTCGTAGCCCCGAATGAAATAGAAGGCTCGCAAGCATGGGCAGAGGATACAAATGATCGCTCCAACAACGGCGACCCCGTGTCGCGATAGCGAGCGCACGGCGGCGGGCCATAGCAGGTAGAAGTGTTCTTCGACCGCCAAAGACCACAGAACACCGTACTGCATCGGTACTCCAAAAAGACCTGTGACGTTGGACAGGTAGAAAAAGCTAAGTCCAAGAAATGCCCAAGATGCCTCTCGGTTGACCCATCCAGTTCGCGTCAAGACAGCGAGGATTAGAAGCACGGCATAGTACAGCGGCAAAATGCGCAACACGCGTCGAGTGTAAAAGCTCCGGTAGTAGTCTGCCTTGGGCTTGTTATCGAGCAGGATACCGGTAATCAGGAATCCAGAAAGTACGAAAAACAGATTTACGCCCATCCAACCGGGTAGAGTGGCTGCGACAAATAGTTTTGGAAATCCCGAGAGACTCTGAATGCCATAGCGGAAACCGAAGCCATGAAAAAAAAGGACGAGCAGGACGGCGATCCCGCGAATCGTATCCAGTTCCGGCATGCGGGATCGCAGCAGGCCCGTGGCCGGGACCGTCAGCACTGGTTTCTCGAAGTTTGAGCCTGTCATGGAACTGGAAGCGTAAGAGACTTTTAGCTCAAACTAGTATGCCATCTCTCCGGAGACAAGCAGAATTCCAGTGAGCGGCAACGCAGGAACCGAGGGTACTTCTTCTGGTTCCTTCCCCTACATCACGTCGTTGCGTTTTCGCAAGAACGCCGGAACGTCGAGATCCTCCGCCTGATAGCTGGGAGGGGCAGACCGCATCCCATCAAGCGAAATCACTTCGGCATGCGAGGCATTACCCGGTTCGCGAAACGCTACCGGCGCGGGATCTGACTCGAACGCCGCCTCCGGAACGAAAACTGGCTCGGGCTCGGCCACCGTTTCGGGCTCGTCAAAGTGATTGCGCTGGCGCGAAGCCTCTCTCGATACGTCGCGCGACAGAATCACCGGATCATAGTTTTCGCGGTGGCGCGCACGACGCATGTCCTCTTCTTTGAAGCCCGTCGCGATCACTGTGATTTTGACCGCATCTTTCATCTTCTCGTCCAGAACCGCGCCGAAGATGATGTTGGCATCTTCGTGAGCCGCACCCTGAATAATCGTGCAAGCCTGCTGCACTTCGGCAAGCTTCAGCGAATTCGACCCCGTGATGTTGATGAGAATGCCGCGGGCTCCATCGATCGCGCCCGCCTCGAGCAGCGGCGAAGCGATGGCACGCTGCGCGGCTTCCACAGTGCGGTGCTCGCCGGCAGCGGTTGCCGTGCCCATCACCGCATAGCCCATCCCCGCCATGATCGCCTTCACGTCGGCGAAGTCGCGATTGATGATGCCCGGGATGGTGATGATGTCGGAAATGCCTTGCACCCCTTGGCGAAGAATATCGTCGGCGATGCGGAAGGATTCGAAGAATCCCGCGTTCTCAGCGACCGCCAGCAATTTTTCGTTAGGGATCACGATGGTGGTATCCACCGACTCCATCAGTTCAGAAATACCGCGTTCCGCCTGCTGCATGCGGCGTTTGCCTTCAAAGGCAAAAGGCT
>Ga0209131_1001956_pt1 | contig 14127 bp, 11 predicted proteins | sample GraSoi_2013_40cm_FD_185826 | JGI IMG/M metagenome (GOLD analysis project Ga0209131, IMG submission 185826) | Grasslands soil microbial communities from the Angelo Coastal Reserve, California, USA - Sample 9_17_2013_40cm (SPAdes) (version 2) | ecosystem: Environmental > Terrestrial > Soil >...
CAGATCTTGGAGATCTCGCGTTCCAGGCTGCGCACGCCCGCCTCGCGCGTAAAGTAGCGGATGATGTCGCGCAGGGCCCCTTCGGACACCGATACCTCCTCCTTCTTCAGCCCGTTGTTCTTGAGCTGCTTCGGCAGGAGGTAGCGCGAGGCGATGTTGACCTTCTCGTCCTCGGTATACCCGGATATGCGGATCACTTCCATCCGGTCGAGCAGCGCCGGAGGAATGTTGAGCGTGTTGGCGGTCGCGACGAACATCACCTCCGACAGGTCGTATTCGACCTCGACGTAGTGGTCGGTGAAGGTGTGGTTCTGCTCCGGATCGAGCACTTCGAGGAGCGCCGAGGACGGGTCGCCGCGGAAGTCCATGCCCAGCTTGTCGACCTCGTCCAGCAGGAACAGAGGGTTCCTCACGCCGACCTTGGACATGTTCTGCAGAATCTTGCCCGGCATCGAGCCGATGTAGGTGCGGCGGTGGCCGCGGATCTCGGCCTCGTCGCGCACGCCGCCCAGCGACATGCGCACGAACTTGCGGTTGGTGGCGCGCGCGATCGATTGGCCCAGCGAGGTCTTGCCCACGCCGGGCGGGCCGACCAGGCACAGGATCGGCGCCTTCAGCTTTTCCACGCGCTGCTGCACGGCGAGGTACTCGACGATGCGTTCCTTCACCTTCTCGAGGCCGTAGTGGTCGGCATCGAGGATCTTCTCGGAATTCTTCAGGTCCGTGGAGACCTTGGTCTTCTTCTTCCACGGGAGCGCCACGAGCGTGTCGATGTAGTTGCGCACCACGGTGGCTTCCGCGCTCATCGGCGACATGAGCTTCAGCTTCTTCAGCTCGGCCTCGGCCTTGACCTTGGCCTCCTTGGGCATGTGCGCGGCCTTGATCTTCTTCTCGAGCTCGTCCAGGTCGGCGCCCTCTTCCGAGTCGCCGAGCTCCTTCTGGATCGCCTTCACCTGCTCGTTCAGGTAGTACTCGCGCTGGCTTTTCTCCATCTGGCGCTTCACGCGCCCGCGGATGCGCTTTTCGACTTGCATTATGTCGATCTCGGTCTCGAGGAGCTGGAGGAGCTGCTCGAGGCGGCGCCCGACATGGAACATCTCGAGGATCTGCTGCTTCTGCTCGAGCTTCAACGGCAGGTGCGCTGCGATGGTGTCCGAGAGGCGCCCGGCGCCGTCGATCCCCGAGAGCGAGGTGAGGACCTCGGGCGGGATCTTCTTGTTCAGCTTCACGTACTGGTCGAATTGCGCGAGCAACGTGCGGCGCATGGCTTCGACCTCGTTGGAATCGGGCTCCTCGGTCGGGATCATCTCGATCTCGGCCTCGAAGTTCACCTTGTCGGTGAGGACCTTCTCGATGCGAGCGCGCTGCACGCCCTCCACCAGCACCTTCACCGTGCCGTCGGGGAGCTTCAGCATCTGCAGGATGGTCGAGACCGTGCCGACGTCGTAGAGGTCCTCGGGATTGGGCTCGTCCTTGGCCGCGCTCTTCTGCGCCACCAGGACCACGTTCTTGCCCTCCTCCATGGCCGCTTCCAGCGCCTTGATCGACTTCGGGCGCCCGACGAACAGCGGAATCACCATGTGCGGGAACACCACCACGTCGCGCAGCGGCAAGAGCGGCAGGACGCGGGATTCAGCGGCAAACGACGGTGCGGTCATGGCATTTCCTGGGTTGGATACGGGCAAACATGGGGGCGCCGGGACACCCGGACAAGCCCCGCGGGGGCGGCAAAAGGAGGCTGGAGGGGACTACTGCTGGCCACTCGCGACCTTCGGCTGGTCGGAGTAGATGAGCAAGGGCTTGCCGTCGCCAAAAATCGCTCCCTCGTCGACCACGACCTTCTGGACGTTGGCGAGGGAAGGCAGGTCGAACATGATGTCGAGGAGGGCATGTTCAATGATCGAACGCAGCCCTCGCGCGCCGGTACGACGCTCGAGGGCGCGCTTCGCGATGGCAGCCAGGGCATGATCCCTGAACTCCAATTCGACCCCCTCCATCGCGAGGAGTTTCTGGTACTGCTTCACCAGGGCGTTCTTGGGCTCGACCAGGATCTTCACCAGCGCGCTGGTATCGAGCTCGTCCAGCACCGCCACGACCGGAAGGCGCCCCACGAACTCGGGGATGAGGCCGTACTTGATCAGGTCCTCGGGCTCCACGTCGTGCAGGAGCTCGTTCAGCACCTGGCGGTCGCTCATCGAGCGGACATGGGCGCCGAAGCCCATGCTGGTGCGGTCGGTGCGGTTCTGGATCACCTTCTCCAGGCCGCCGAAGGCGCCGCCGCAGATGAAGAGGATGTTGGTCGTGTCGACCTGCACGAATTCCTGGTTCGGATGCTTCCTGCCGCCTTGCGGCGGGACGGAGGCGATCGTGCCCTCGATGAGCTTCAGCAGGGCCTGCTGCACGCCCTCGCCCGAGACGTCGCGCGTGATCGAGGGGTTGTCGCTCTTCCTCGAGATCTTGTCGATCTCGTCGATGTAGACGATGCCGCGCTGCGCCTTCTCGACGTCGTAGTCGCACTTCTGCAGGAGCTTCTGGATGATGTTCTCGACGTCCTCGCCGACGTAGCCGGCTTCCGTGAGCGTGGTCGCGTCCGCGATCACGAACGGGACGTTCAGCAGGCGCGCGAGCGTCTGCGCAAGGAGCGTCTTGCCCGAGCCCGTCGGCCCGATCAGCAGGATGTTCGACTTGGCGAGCTCGACGTCGTCCTGCTTGCCGCCGGTCTTCAGGCGCTTGTAGTGGTTGTAGACCGCGACCGAGAGGATCTTCTTGGCCTCGATCTGGCCGATCACGTACTGGTCGAGGATCTCGCAGATCTCGTGCGGGCTGGGAAGGTCGCTCTTCTGCGCCTTCTGGCCGGTGTCGGTGCTCGCCTCTTCACGGATGATGTCGTTGCAGAGGTCGATGCACTCGTCGCAGATGAAGACGGAGGGGCCGGCGATGAGCTTGCGGACTTCGTGCTGGCTCTTGCCGCAGAAGGAGCAGTAAAGGAGCTTCTCTCCGCCCACCTTGTCCGTCATGTTCCCCCGTGTTCCCTTAAACGACCGACGACTCGGTGCGAGCCTTCAGCACCTGGTCGACCAGGCCATACTTTAGCGCGTCTTCGGCGCTCATGAAATTATCGCGATCGGTGTCACGCTCGATGGCTTCGATGGGCTGCCCCGTATGGTGCGCCATCATCTCGTTCAGCTTGCGCTTCAGATACAGCACTTCCTTGGCATGGATCTCGATGTCCGAGGCCTGGCCGGAGAAGCCGCCCGAGGGCTGGTGGATCATCACGCGGGCGTTGGGCAGGCAGAAGCGCTTGCCCTTGGCGCCGGCGCACAGCAGGAAGGCGCCCATGGAGGCCGCAAGGCCGGTGCACAGCGTCGAGACGTCCGGCTTGATGAACTGCATGGTGTCGTACATCGCCATTCCCGCCGAGACGCTTCCGCCCGGCGAGTTGATGTACAGGTGGATGTCCTTGTCGGGGTTCTCGCTCTCGAGGAAGAGCAGCTGCGCGACGACGAGGTTCGCCACGCCGTCGCTGATCGGGCCGATGAGGAAGACGATGCGTTCCTTCAGGAGCCGCGAATAGATGTCGTAGGCGCGCTCGCCGCGCCCCGACTGCTCGATCACCATCGGGATGAGACCTAGGCCGTTCGCCTCTTCCATCTCCTCGTCCTGCTCGTGCCTGATGAAGCCCGCCATGTTCAACCTTTCTTGGTACCCATCAAGTCGTCGAACGACATCTTCTCGTCGACGACGCCAACTTGTCCCAGCGCCCATTCTACGACGTTGTCCTCCATGGCGAGCGCCTCCACTTCGGCCAGCCGGGCCGGGTCGGCGTAGTACCAGCGGACCAGCTGCTCGGGTTGCTCGAAGCTCTGGGCGTGCTCCTCGATGATCTTCCTCACCTGGTCGGGCTTGGCCTGCAGGTTGTTGCGGTTCACCAGCTCGGCCACCACCAGGCCCACCTTGATGCGGCGCGCGGCGCGGTCGGTGAACAGCTGCGGCGGCAGCGTGATCTCCTGCTGCGTCATGCCGCGCTGCTTGAGGTCGTCCACCGCCTGCTGCTGCATGCGCTGGATCTCGTTCTCGAGGAGCGAGCGCGGCACCTCGAACGCGGCCGAGGTGTACATCGCGTCCATCACCTGTTCCTTGATGGTGCTCTTGATGCGCTTGGTGAGTTCCGCCTCGACGTTCTGGCGCACCTCGCGCCTGAGCTGCTCGACGTCGCCGCTCGCCACGCCGAGCTGCCTGGCGAACTCGGCATCGACCGGCGGCAGTTGCGCCTCCGCGACCTGGTTCACGGTCACCGTGAAGTCCGCGGTCTTGCCCTTCAGCGCCTCGTTGTAGTCCTGCGGGAAAGTGAGCGGGAAAGTGTTCGTCTCGCCGGCCTTCATTCCGACGATCGCCGACTCGAAGTCGGGGAGCATGCGCGCTTCGCCCAGGATCACGGTGAAGTTGGCGGCCTTGTTGCCCTCGAAGGGCTGGCCCGCGATGAGGCCCTCGAAATCGATGTTCGCGAGGTCGCCGTTCCTGGCCGCGCGATCCACGTTGTTGTACTTCGCTCGCTGCTTGCGAAGCGTCTCGATGGTCTTGTCGACGTCCGCGTCGCTCACCTCGGTCACGGGGCGAGTCACCTCGAATTTCGTGAGGTCGCCCACGACAACATCCGGATACACCTCGAAGGTCGCCGTGTACTCGACGTTGGAAGCGCCATCCCCGGGGGGCACCGGCTGGAAGCGCGGGTAGCCCGCGATGCGATACTTCTGGTCCTTCACGGCGTCGGCGAAGCGCTGCTGCACCTCGTCGGTCACGACTTCCTGGCGCACCTGGAAGCCGTAGTGGCGCTCGACCATCTTGATCGGGACGTGGCCGGGCCTGAAGCCCTGCATCTTCACCGTGCGCGCGAGCTTCTTCAGGCGCGTCGCGATCTCCGCTTCGATGCGCTCGACCGGAATCGAAACCGTGATGTTGCGCTCGAGGGGGCTCGTGTTCTGGACAGCCTGCTGCATTGAGTTTTCCTTGTTGGGAAGAAATTGGGGACAGGCCCCCATTTCCACGGTGACTGGTCGCGGCCAGTGGTGCGGAAATTGGGGTCTGTCCCCGGACCTGGTGCGAAAGGAGGGACTCGAACCCCCATGCCTTTCGGCGCTGGAACCTAAATCCAGTGCGTCTACCAATTCCGCCACTCTCGCGGTCGCTGAATTATAACCGAAAACGCCTTCTCCCCGCGCCACCGCAGGCCCGCCCAACCACCGATATAATCCAGAAAATTCAAAAGCTTCCACTGCCTTTGCCGGTCGACCATTACGAGAACTTTCCCGTCGCCTCGTGGCTGCTTCCCGCAGCCGTGCGGCGCCCGATCGAGGCCATCTACGGCTTCGCGCGCGGCGCCGACGACGTTGCCGACGAAGGCATCGCAGCCGATGCCGAGCGGCTCGCGGGCCTGCAGCGTTACGTGCGCGCGCTCGATGCGATCGACGCGGGAGGCGAGCCGGAGGCGGACTTCGCTCGCATCGCCCGGGCATCGCGCGAGTTCGCGCTGCCCACGCGGTTGCTGCGCAATCTCATCGACGCCTTCAGCCAGGACGTGGTGAAGAAGCGATACGCGACCTACGCCGATCTCATGGACTACTCGCGCCGCTCCGCCGATCCCGTCGGCCGTCTCGTGCTGCACGTGTTCGAGCACGCGGGCGAAGGAAGCGGCTATTCGCGCGAGCAGTCCGACGCCATCTGCTCGGCGCTGCAGCAGATCAATTTCTGGCAGGACGTCGAGGTGGACTGGCGCAAGGGCCGCGTCTACATCCCCCAGGAGGACCTCGCGCGATTCGGCGTTGCCGAGGAGGCGATCGCCGCGCAACGCGCCGACGATCGCTGGCGCGCGCTCATGCAATTCCAGTGCGCCCGTTCACGCGAGCTGCTCGAACGCGGCATCCCGCTCGCGCGATCGCTGCCCGGGCGCTTCGGGCTCGAGATCCGCGCGACCCTGGCCGGCGGCCGGCGCATCCTCGACAAGATCGACGCCGCGCAGGGCGACGTGTTCCGCAAGCGCCCCGTCCTCACGAAGCTCGACTGGCTGAGAATCCTGGGCCAAGCCGTATGAGTCCAGACGAGTATTGCCAGCAGAAGGCCGCGGCGAGCGGCTCGAGCTTCTACTACAGCTTCCTCTTCCTCCCGTCCGAAAGGCGGCGCGCGATCACCGCGCTCTACGCCTTCTGCCGCGAGGTGGACGACATCGTCGACGAAGTGGCCGACGTCGGCGTCGCGCGCACCAAGCTCGCGTGGTGGCGAACGGAAGTGGCGAATCTCTTCGCCGGGCATCCGCAGCATCCGGTGACCAGGGCGCTCGCGCCCTTCACGGCGAGCCACGGAATCGATGGGGGGCGGATGAACGAGATCATCGACGGGATGGAGATGGACCTCGTCTACCACCGCTATCCCGATTTCGATTCGCTCAAGCTCTATTGCCATCGCGCAGCCGGAGTCGTGGGCCAGCTCTCCGCGTCGATCTTCGGATATTCCGAGGCTTCGACGCTCGAGTATGCGGAGTCCCTGGGCATCGCCTTCCAGCTCACCAACATCATCCGCGACGTGGGCGAGGACGCGCGCCGCGGCCGCGTGTACCTGCCGCAGGACGAGCTCGCGCGCTTCGGCCTCACGCCCGAGGACATCCTCGCGAGGAAGGGCGGCGAGGCGTTCGTGAAGCTCATGCGTTTCCAGTCCGAACGCGCGCAGTCGTACTACGACCTCGCTTTCTCGAAGCTCGGGGCCGCGGATCGCCGCAGCCAGCGCGCCGGGCTCATCATGGCCGCCATCTACCGCACGCTGCTCGACGAGATCCAGCGCGACGATTTCCAGGTGCTGGAGCAGCGTGTCACCCTCACGCCCATGAGGAAGCTCTGGATCGCCTGGAAGACGTGGGTTCGCGGGTGAGGCGCGTCGCGGTGGTCGGGGCCGGCTACGCCGGCCTCGCGGCCGCGATCGCGCTGGTGGAGGCGGGCTGCGCGGTGAGCGTCTTCGAGGCGAACCGCACGCCCGGCGGACGTGCGCGTCGCGTCGAATATCGGGGCGCCCTCCTGGACAACGGCCAGCACCTCCTGCTGGGCGCCTATCGATCCACGCTGGACCTCATGCGAAAGGTCGGCGTCCCCGAGGCCGCTCTCGTGCGCAAGCCCCTCACGCTCGTGTTTCCCGGACGATTCGAATTGCGCGTGCCCCGGTTCGCGCAACCGTTCGACCTGCCCATCGCGCTCATGCGCGCGCGCGGATTTGGCTGGGCCGATCGCGCGGCGGTGATCCGCCTCATGTGGCGGCTGGACCGGGTGCGCGTCGGCACGACGGTCGCCGAATTGCTCGACGCAACACGACAAACCGAAGCGGCACGCCGCTTCCTGTGGGAGCCGCTTTGCATCTCGGCGATGAACACCCCGGTCGCCCAGGCGGACGCATGCATCTTCGCCAACGTCATCGAGGATTCGCTGATGCGGGAGCGCGAGGATTCCGACCTGCTGATCCCCGCGAAGGATCTTTCGGCCCTGTTCCCGGATGCGGCCATCGACTGGCTCGGCGAGCGCCGGGCTTCGATCGCGTTGGGCACCCGCGTGGCGGCGATCGAGCCCGATAGCGACGAATGGGTGCTCGACATCGCCGGAGTGCCGCGGCGCTTCGACGCGGTCGTCTGCGCGGTGGCTCCGTTCCAGGTGGCCTCCCTCATCGAGCGCTGCCACGCGCTCGATGCGATGCGCGCCTCCATCGACGCGATGGAGCACGAGCCCATCGCCACCGTGTACCTGCAATACGAGACATCGGTCGCCCTTCCCTTTCCGATGGTGGGATTCACCGGCGGGTACGTGCAGTGGGTGTTCGACCGCGAATCGCTCTCCGGCTCGCGCGGGCTGCTGGCCGCCGTGATCTCGGCCTCGGGCGCGCACCTCGATCTCGACAATGACGCATTGGGATCGCTGGTACACCGCGAGATCGCGCAAACCTTCCGCAACCTGCCCGCACCGACCTGGGCCAAGGTGATCACCGAAAAGCGCGCGACGTTCGCGTGCAAGCCCGGAATATTCCGGCCCCCGAATGCGACTTCCGCGCCGGGATTCTTCCTCGCGGGCGATTACACTGCAGGCCCGTACCCCGCGACGCTCGAAGGAGCCATCCGCAGCGGCCTCGATGCCGCGCGCATGGCAGCCACGCAAGCGTCGCGACAGGCATGAACGACAACAACGCCACGACGCGCATCCCAGACGAGTATTCTCCCGCGCCCGGCCTGCTGCGCGATCGCGTCGTGCTCGTGACCGGCGCGGGCCAGGGACTGGGGCGCGCGGTCGCGCTCGAGGCGGCGCGCTGCGGCGCGACGGTTGCGCTGCTCGGGCGCAGGCAGGACAAGCTCGAAGCCGCATACGACGCCATCACCACGGCGGGATATCCGAAGCCCGCGATGATCCCGCTCGACCTCGCGTCCGCGGGGCCGACCGAATACGAATCGCTGGTCCAGCTCCTGCGACGGGAGCTCCACCGCCTGGACGGCATCGTCCACTGCGCGGCGCACTTCGTGCCGCTTGGGCCTCTCGCGGGCCAGACGCAAGAGCAATGGTCCGCGCTGTTGAAAGTGAACTTGATCGCCCCCTTCGCGCTCACAAGGGCGTGCCTGCCGCTGCTCCAGGCCGCGCCCGATTCGTCGGTCGTCTTCGTGGGAGAAACGCATGGAGCCACGCCGCTTGCCTATTGGGGAGGATTCGCCGTCGCCAAGTCCGCGCTTCCGGCGCTCGCGTCGATCTGGGCGCAGGAGCTGGAGCACAGGGGAAAGCCGAGGATGAACGTGTTCATTCCGGGACCGATCGCCACGCCGCAGCGGATGCAGAGCCATCCCGGCGAGGATCAGGGCAGGCTACGCTCCGCGCAGTCCGCCGCGCGTGCCCTGCTCTATCTCGTCGGCCCCGACAGCGCGAATTCGAACGGCCGGACCGTCATTTTGTGACCGGAATCACAGGCCGGCCGGCAAGGAATCGGTTAAACTAGGAATCGCCCGAAATTCGGCTTGCAAGTCCTTGCATCAACACAACTAATTCAGAAACGGCCGAAAACCGCCGCCCCATGCTCGATCAGGCAAACCGCACCTTCATCTGCAGCGTCGTGTTCATCGACCTGGTGGGGTATTCGAAAAAGCCGGTGACAGAGCAGATCCGACTGAAGACGAGCCTCACCTCGAACCTATCGGAGGCGATCAAGGACATCCCCGTGAACGACCGCATCATCCTCGACACGGGCGACGGCGCGGCCATCAGCTTCCTGGGCGATCCCGAGGACGCGCTCTTCGTCACGCTGTCGCTGCGAGAGGCGATGATGCGCGAGGGCATGACCTCCACGATCGTGGAGTCCTCGGGCGATGACTCGGTGCGCATGGGCATCAACCTCGGGCCCGTGAAGCTCGTGAAGGACATCAACGGCCACCCGAACATCATCGGCGACGGCATCAACGTCGCGCAGCGCATCATGAGCTTCGCGCGCCCCGGGCAGATCGTCGTCTCGCGCTCGTATTACGACGTGGTGTCGAACCTCGCGAGCGAGTACGCGAAGCTCTTCCACTACGAAGGCTCGCGCACCGACAAGCACGTGCGCGAGCACGAGATCTACGTGGTGGGGCATCACGAGGGCGCGCTGCAGAAGGCCAAGGACGGCATGAAGGACCGTGCGACGTCCACTTCGCCCAATACGCGCAAGGCCGCCGCCACCGCGACGGGATCGCAGACGGTGACGTTGAGCATCCCCGCGTTCGTGAACGACAAGAAGAAGCTGTCGATGATCGCGGGCGGCCTGCTGCTGCTGGTCGCGATCCTCGGGGTCGCGGTCCTGATGAAGAAGCCCGCGCCCGCGGAGGTCGCCGCCGCCACGGCGCCCGCGACGGAGCCGCACAAGTCGGTTGAGCCGCCGAAGGCCTCGGAGCCCGCAAAGGCCACAGAGCCGGCAAAGGCGCCGGCGACAGCCACCGAGCCGGTGAAGACGGCTGAAGCGCCGAAGACCGAGACCCCGAAGTCACCCGACTCGAAGGTGTTGGAGCCCGCGCCGTCGCCTGCGGTGATTCCAGCGCCCGCGCCAACCAGCGCGCCCGGCAAGGACGCGTCGAAGGATGTGAAGAAGGAAGGGGAGACGAAGGCGGGCGCAGTGCCGCCCGCCACGGTGTTCCTCGACATCAAGCCGTGGGGCGAGATCTACGTGAACGGCAAGTCGCAGGGCGTTTCGCCGCCGAAGAAATTCATCAAGCTGGACCCGGGCAAGTACAGGATCGAGTTCCGCAACACGACCTTCCCAGCCCACACGGAAAACGTGGACGTGAAGGCGCGTGATGAAGTCACCCTGAGGCACAGGTTCCAATGAGCGCACACATCCGTTTCATGCGTTGCACGGCCATCGCCGCGACGCTGCTCGCCGCGGCGTGCGCGGAGATGCCCAGGCTGGGCGGCGATGCCAACAAGCCCGCGGCCCCGCAGATCACCGAATCGAGCCTGCGCGAGCGCGCTCAGCAGCAGGTCGCCGACGGCGTGAAGCAATACGACGCCGGCGACTACGACAACGCGGTGAAGAACCTCACGTCGTCGCTCGAGCACGGCCTGCTCTCCAAGGCCGAGCAGGCGCGCGCGCGCAAGTACCTCGCGTTCTCGCACTGCGTGTCCGGGCGCGAGACCCCCTGCCGCGACGAGTTCCGCAAGGCCTTCGAGATCTACCCCGAGTTCGCGCTCTCGCCCGCCGAGGACGGCCACCCCATCTGGGGTCCGGTCTATCGCGGCGTTCGCACCCAGCTCGTGGCCGAGCGCGAGGCGGCCGCGGCGCGCAAGCCCTCGGGCTTCATGTCGCTCGGCAAGGCGGAGCAGATGCTCGCCGACGGCATGGTGAAGTACGACTCCGGCGATTACCCCGCGGCCTACACGCTCTACCTGTCGGCGCTCAAGGAGGGCCTCAAGTCCACTGAGGACCAGGTGCGCGCGATGAAGTACACCGCGTTCACGCTTTGCCTCACGGAGAAATTCGCGCAGTGCCGCGCCGAGTTCGTGAAGATCTACGACGTCGATCCCAGGTTCGACCTCACGCCGGCCGAGGCGGGGCATCCGTCGTGGACGCGCACCTTCTCCTCCGCAAAGGCGCAGGCCCTGAAGGCGCAGAAGGACAAGGAGGCGCAGAAGAAAGGATCGCAGCCGCCCACGGCCGGTGTGAAGCAGTAGAACGGATTCGATGATCTCGACGCTCGGGCGCTACAAAATCATTTCGGAGATCGGCCAGGGGGCGATGGGCGTCGTCTACAAGGCGGTCGACCCCTTCATCGATCGCACGGTTGCGATCAAGACGATCAACCTCAACCTCTCGAAGACCGAGCTCGAGGAGTACGAGCAGCGCTTCCAGCAGGAGATCAAGGCGGCCGGGCGCCTGAACCACCCGAACATCGTCACCATCTACGACGTGGGCAAGACCGACCAGGTCGCCTACATGGCGATGGAGTTCCTCGAGGGCGTGGAGCTGAAGGACATGATCGCCACGGGGCAGATCCCGCCCGCGGACCAGGTCGTGGACATCATCGCGCAGGTGGCCGACGGCCTGCACTTCGCGCACCAGCAGGACATCGTGCACCGCGACGTCAAGCCGTCGAACATCATGGTGCTCAAGAACAACGCGCTGGCGAAGATCACCGACTTCGGCATCGCGCGCCTTCCCAATTCCGCGGTGAAGACGATGACGGGCCTCATCCTCGGCTCGCCGCGCTACATGTCCCCGGAGCAGGTGATCGGCAAGGCGATCGACTCGAGGAGCGACATCTTCTCGCTCGGCGTCGTGCTCTACGAGGCGCTCACGGGCGTGGCGCCCTTCGACGGCGACAACGTGAACGCAATCATGTACTCGACGGTGAATACCACGCCGCCGCCGCCCTCCGCGCACAACCGCGCCGTGCCCCCGATGCTCGACCTCATCGTCGCCAAGGCGATGGCGAAGCTCCTGGAGGACCGCTACCAGACCGTGAAGGAATTCGGCGACGACCTGCGCGAGGTGCGCCGCCAGATGGACTCCTCGCGCCCGGCCGCGGCGCTGAAGGCGATGACGGCCCCGCCCGCGCGCAGCGCGCCCGCACCGAGGCCGCTGGAGGACACGATTCCGATCGTCGACGCCAAGGCCGGGGACGACGCAAAGCCACTCGGGCTCGCGAAGACCTTCGACTCCTTCGACGCGACGATGCGCCTCATGGCACAGACGGGCGACATCGACGAGTACAAGGACTACATCACGCAGACGCAGAAGATGCGCGCCTATCGCGGCAAGATCGAGGCGACGAGCCCGCTCGCGAAAATGGCCGAGAAGGAAACGCAGCCCGCCGCGCCCGCGCCCAAGCCGCAGCCCGCGCCGGAGCCCAAGGTCGCGCCCCGCGTGGCGGCACAGCCCGCCGCCGAGGGTGCGTCGGTGCCGGGCAACAACTCCAACCTCATCATGGTCTCGGCGATCCTGGTGCTGGTGCTCGCCGCGATCGGGCTGCTGGTCGCCTTGGTGATCCGCTAACCCTTCAGGTAGTCCACCGCTTCCGCCAGCCGCTCGACCGCGATCACCTGCAGGCCCGGGATCGGCTGCTTCGGCTTGTTGGCAGAGGGAATGATCGCGTGGGTGAAGCCGAGCTTCGCGGCCTCGCGCAACCGCTCCTGCCCGCGCTGCACGGGACGCACTTCCCCGGCGAGGCCCACTTCGCCGAACACGACGTGCTTTTCAGGCAACGCCCGCGCGCGAAGGCTCGAGACGATGGCGAGCGTGACGGCGAGATCCGCCCCGGGCTCCGCGATGCGAACGCCGCCGACGGCATTCAGGAAGACATCCTGGTCGTAGCATGCGATGCCCGCGTGCCGGTGCAGGACCGCGAGCAGCATCGCGAGCCGGTTCTGCTCGAGGCCCACGGCGAGCCGCCGCGGCGCCATGCCGTGCGACTCGTCCACGAGCGCCTGCAGCTCGACCAGCAGCGGCCGCGATCCTTCCTGCGTCACCATCACGCACGAGCCGGGCACGCCGGTGTGATGCTGCGAGAGGAAGAGCGCCGACGGGTTGGTCACCTCGCGAAGGCCCTTCTCCGTCATCGCGAAGACACCGATCTCGTTCACGGCGCCGAAGCGGTTCTTGAAGGCGCGGATGAGGCGAAAGCTCGTGTGCGTTTCGCCCTCGAAATAAAGGACGGTATCGACCATGTGCTCGAGGACGCGCGGGCCGGCGAGCGCGCCCTCCTTGGTGACGTGGCCGACGAAGATGATGGTCGTCCCGCCCTGCTTGGCCAGGCGCGTGAGATGCGCCGCGCATTCGCGCACCTGCGCGACCGATCCGGGCGCCGAGGTGAGCGCGCTGGAATAGAGCGTCTGGATGGAATCGATGACGGCCACGCGCGGTTTCGTGGCCGCGATCGTGGCCTGGATCTTCTCCAGCTCGATCTCGGCGAAGAGCCGCACCTTGGAGGCGTTCAGGCCCAGGCGGCGCGCGCGAAGCGCGACCTGCTGCGTCGACTCCTCTCCCGTCACGTAGAGAATCGGCACCTGCTCGGCAAGGCGCGCGGCGGCCTGCAGGAGCAGCGTCGACTTGCCGATGCCGGGATCGCCCCCGATGAGGACCACGCCGCCCTCGACAAGTCCGCCGCCCAGCACGCGATCGAATTCACCGATGAGCGTCGGAAGACGCGGGAAATCCTCCGCATCCACCTGCGCGAGCGCCACCACCTCCGATGACCCGCCAAGGCTCGCGAAGCGGTTGGTGCCCTTCACCACGCTCATCTCGAGCGCCGTCTCGACCAACGTGTTCCACGCGTTGCAGTGCGGACACTGGCCTTGCCACTTCGGTGACTGTCCGCCGCATTCGGTGCAGGTGTGGATCGTCTTGGTACGCGCCATCAGGCTTCCTTCACGGGAACGCGTGGCGCCACGGCGCACATGAGCTCATAGCCCACCGTGCCCGCGTTGACGGCGACTTCATCGATGGCAAGCCCCTCGCCCCAGAGGAGGACACGGGAGCCGACGCGCGCATCGGCGACCGCAGCGAGATCCACCATCATCATGTCCATGGAAACGCGGCCCGCCGCCTTCGCGCGCACGCCGTTCACGAGCACCGGCGTTCCCGAGGGTGCGTGACGCG
>Ga0209131_1001957_pt1 | contig 14126 bp, 13 predicted proteins | sample GraSoi_2013_40cm_FD_185826 | JGI IMG/M metagenome (GOLD analysis project Ga0209131, IMG submission 185826) | Grasslands soil microbial communities from the Angelo Coastal Reserve, California, USA - Sample 9_17_2013_40cm (SPAdes) (version 2) | ecosystem: Environmental > Terrestrial > Soil >...
TGCCGACGGCGCTCTGAAACTCGCCCGCCTCTGCGCCCGCACTCCCTCTGATGCGCCAGACAAGCCCGCCCCCAAGCACCGCATCCTCGCCATGCAGAACTCCTTTCATGGCCGCACCTTTGGAGGCGTCAGCGTAACTTTCCCCGAAAAATATCGTATGCCGTTTACGCCGCTCCTCCCCGGCGTCGAATTTGTAAAATTCAGCGATGTCGCCGATCTCGAATCCAAGTTCGACAACACTGTTTGCGCCGTCATCTTCGAAACCATCCAGGGCGAAGGCGGCGTGCATCCGATCAGCGAAGCCTTTTGGAATCGCGCCCGCTCTCTCGCCACCCACCACGGTGCTCTGCTAATTGCCGACGAGATTCAATGTGGCCTCGGCCGCACCGGCCGCTACTTCGCATACCAAAAGTTTTCCTCCCAGCCCGATATCGTCCTCATTGCCAAGCCGCTCGCTGCCGGCCTGCCTCTAGGCGCGATTCTCACCAACGAAGCGATTGCCGCCCGCATCGGCCCCGGCCTGCACGGCACCACCTTTGGTGGTGGTCCGCTGGTTTGCGCCACCGCTCTCGAGTTCTTGAGCATCATCGAAGATAAAAAGCTGCTCGAAAACGTCCGCGCTCGCAGCGCCGAGCTCCGCGAAGGCCTGGCCAAGCTCGCCGCCAAGTTCGATTTCATCCGCGAAATTCGCGGCGAAGGCCTGATCCTCGGCATCGAGCTTTCCGTCGATGGCAATCCTTTCGCCGCCGAGGCTCTCCGCCAGGGATTGGTGATCAATTGCACTCACGACTTCACCCTGCGCCTGCTGCCGCCGTTCATCATCAGCCGTGCGCAAGTTCGCGAATTTCTTCGCACCTTCGAGCTCGTCCTGGCAAAAACTCCCAAATCTACTTCCGCCGCCCCTGCGCAAGCCGTAAATCCGCCGCGCTTCGCGCACTCTGCGGCAAGGTGAAAACATGACCACTACCACTCTCGTTGCCCCTATTTCCTTGTCAACTGATCTCCTCACCGGAGCCGAATGGAGCCCCACGCACACGCGCGAACTCCTCCACCTCTCCGCGGACATAAAGGCGCGTCCCGTCCGCTATGCTTCCACGCTGCACGGCAAGTTCATCGCGCTCATTTTCGAAAAGCCCTCGCTCCGTACGCGCGTGACCTTTGAAGTCGGTATCCAGAGCATGGGCGGCTCCGTGATTTTCCTGGATCACACGCAAGCCTCCGCCTCTCTCGGCGCGCGCGAGTCCATTGCGGACGTCGCTCGCAATCTCGACCGCTGGGTGCAAGGCATTGTCGCCCGCGTCTATCATCAGCGCGTTCTCGAAGAGATGGCCGCGAATGCCGACATTCCCGTGATCAACGCGCTCTCCGATAAATTCCATCCCTGCCAAGCACTCGCCGATTTCTTCACCCTCGAGGAAAAATTTGGCGCTTTGCGCGGCTTCAAACTCGCTTACGTCGGAGACGGCAACAACGTTTGCAATTCGCTGATCTATCTCGCCGCGCGCCTAGGCGTTCACCTGCGCATTGCCACGCCGCCGGACTATGCCCCCGCCGCCGAAGTCGTTGCGGACAGCAAGCGTATCGCCCGAGAAACTAAAGCCAAGATCGAATTGATGACTGATCCGCGTGAAGCAGCCAGCGGTGCGCAAGGCGTTTACACCGATTCATGGACCAGCATGGGTTTCGAGGAGGAGGGCGAAGTGCGCAATGCGGTGTTCCAGCCGTATCAAGTCAATGCCGAATTGATGTCGCTGGCTGCGCCGGATGCCGTCTTTATGCACTGTCTTCCGGCACACCGCGGCCTGGAAGTTACGCCGGAAATTCTCGATGGCCCCCGCTCGGTCGTTCTCGACCAATCCGAAAATCGCATGTACGTGCAGAAAGCCATCCTGCACACACTGTTTTAGCTGCGGATGCAGGGACCGAAGAACAGTAACGCCGGCATCTTGCTGGCAGCGTGTCTCGTAGGGGCGCAGCACTGCTGCGCCCCAGCTTGGCAACCATTACAACGAAAAGAGGCATAGTGAGCACAGCACCGAGTAAGCCAAAGCCAAAAAAAGTAGTCCTCGCCTACTCCGGCGGGCTCGACACTTCCATCATCATCGCCTGGCTGAAAGAGAATTATCAGTGCGAAGTCATCGCCATGATCGGCGACGTCGGCCAGCAGGAAGACATCGAAGCCGCGCGCAAGAAAGCGCTCGCGACGGGCGCCTCTAGCGCCTATGTCGAAGATCTGCGTGAAGAATTTGTCCGGGACTACATTTGGCCCACCCTGCGCGCCGGCGCTGTCTATGAGCACACCTATCTGCTCGGCACCTCCATGGCTCGGCCAATCCTGGGCAAGCGTCAGGCGGAAATCGCCCTGAAACTTGGCGCCGATGGTCTTTCCCACGGCTGCACGGGCAAGGGCAACGACCAAGTCCGTTTCGAACTAGCCTACAAAGCCATCGCGCCCAATCTTCAAATCATCGCTCCCTGGCGCGAGTGGGATATTGATTCCCGCGAAGACGCCATCGCCTACGCCCAAAAACATAATATTCCAGTGGAGCAAAGCAAAAACAATATCTACAGCCGCGATCGCAACATCTGGCACCTGAGCCATGAAGGCGGCGAGCTCGAAGATCCCGCTAATTCTCCGAACGAAGCCATGTGGCAATGGATCGTTTCTCCAGAAAAAGCTCCGGACAAAGCGGCAGAAGTCGAAATCGCTTTCGAGGCGGGCCTGCCTGTCTCTGTAAATGGCGCCAAAGCCAATCCAATCGAATTGCTCAACACTCTGAACGAAATTGCCGCGAAGCACGGCATCGGCCGCACGGACATCGTAGAAAATCGTCTGGTCGGCATGAAGTCGCGTGGTGCCTACGAAACTCCCGGCGGCACGTTGCTGATCACTGCGCACCGCGAGCTCGAGGCGCTCACGGTGGACCGCGAGACCGCACACTTTCAGCAAGCCCTTTCGCTCCGCTATGCCGAACTCGTGTACTACGGCTTGTGGTTTTCGCCGCTACGCGCAGCACTCGACGGATTTTTCAGCGTCGCCCAGCAGCGCGTCACTGGCGCCGTCGGCCTCAAACTCTGGAAGGGCACGCTAACCGTCACCAAGCGCGTCTCGCCCTTCTCTTTGTATCGCACCGACCTCGCCAGTTTCACCATGGGCCGCTACAATCCCAAAGACGCCGAAGGCTTCATCAATCTTTTCGCGCTTCCGGTAACGGTGCGCCCGAAAGCCAAAGCCGAAAGCGGCAATGACTGATCGCCGCAGAATTGGCGGCATTACTGTAGGGGCGCAGCACTGCTGCGCCCTTTTCAAGCACGATTGATCTGTTGTAGAGGCGTTGAAGCGAGCGCAGCGAGCCAAAACCAAGCAGATTTTTGCAAAACGAATGAGTGCACAAACCCAACGCAAAGACGACCGCCTCTGGGGCGGCCGCTTCGAACGCGAACCCGACAAACAGTTCGACGCGTTCCAGCGCTCGTTCTCGTTCGACCGTCGCTTGCTCCCCTACGAGCTCGCCGTCGATCGCGCGTGGGCGAAAGCCTTGCAGAGCGTCAGCATTTTCACTGCCGCGGAAGTGCATGACACCTTGCTCGCACTCGATGACATCGCCCGGCGGGTAAACAACGATCCTTCTTTCCTGGAAGGCTCCACCGCTGAAGATGTCCATCACTTCGTCGAAAGTGCGCTCGTGCATGAACTCGGCGCGCTCGGCTGGAAGCTGCACACCGGACGCAGCCGCAACGAATTGGTCGCAACCGATTTTCGCCTCTTTGTGATGGATGCAGCAGCGCGCATCCAATTCGCGCTGTTCGAGCTGCTGAGTGCTTTTCTCGAGCAGGCCAAGACCAATTTCGGCGTACCCATGGCCGGCATGACGCACATGCAGCACGCCCAGCCGATTCTGCTTTCCCATTTTTTCCTTGCGCACGCGGACGCTTTCTCTCGCGATCTCACGCGCTTGCAATCCGCCGCCGCCAGCGCCGACGCATGTCCCATGGGTTCCGGTGCACTCGCCGGCAACAGCTTCGGAATCGACCGCAACGCCATCGCGCGCGAGCTCGGCTTTTCTCGCATCACCTCAAACAGCCTCGATGCAGTGAGCGATCGCGATTTCGCGCTCGATTATCTTTTCGCGCTAGCCGGAATCGCCACGCATCTCTCGCGCCTTGCTGAAGATTTTGTCATATTCGCGTCGCAGGAATTCGCGTACGTGATTCTGCCCGACGAATATTCCACCGGCAGCAGCCTCATGCCACAAAAGAAAAATCCCGATGCGTGGGAACTGATTCGCGGCAAATCCGGCCGCATCACCGGCTCGCTGCTCGCCCTCCTCACCACGCTCAAAGGTCTGCCGAGCAGCTACCAGCGCGACCTCCAGGAAGACAAAGAAGCGCTGTTCACCGCGCACGATCAGGTTGTGGACATGCTTGCCGTCGCAACTGGCGCGCTATCCACCACGAAATTCAACGCCGAGCGTTTGCGCGCCGCCGCGTCCAATCCCCTGCTCCTGGCCACCGAAGCCGCGGATTACCTCGTGCACAACGGAATTCCCTTCCGCCAGGCTCACGACATCGTCGGCAAAGTGCTGCGAGAAGCCGAGAAGCAGAATATTCCATGGACTTCGCTGCCGCTCGAAATACTCAAGAACATTTCTCCCGCATTTGAAGCCGATTTCCTCGCAAGCATAAGCTTGGAAGCGGCCCTCGCGAGCAAAAAAGTTCCTGGCGGAACCGCTCCGGATTCCGTCCGCGCCGCCATTTCGGATTTGCAGGGCCGCATCACAAAATTAAGCATCAAGCGAGGAGCAACACCATGAGCACGCAAGCTGTCCGACTTCAACAAATGCTGTCTGAGATGCGCGCACTTGTAAGCAGCGCGAACCCTACGGAGGATCGGAGGTCCCTTCCGTGAGCTTCGCGCTCACGCCATGGTCCCGCCGGTAATGCAGCATGCTCTCTCCGAAGCGTCTCTTCCAAGCGGATTCCGATTCGCTGCGACCGCCTGCGGCCTGAAAAAAACAGGCGCGCTCGATTTCGCCATTCTCTCCAGTGACGTCCCCGCTTCCGCGGCGGGAGTATTCACGCAAAATCTTGTGGTTGCCGCTCCCGTGCTTATTTCCAAGGCTCACTTGCGCGCCTCGAAAGGACGTATGCGCGCGGTGGTGGTGAACGCTGGGAACGCGAATTGCGCCACGGGCGCCGCGGGGCATGCTGCAGCGCTGCGTACTGTCGCCGAAACGGCCAAGCGCCTCGGCTGCAAGCCGGAAGAAATCTTCGTTTGCTCCACGGGAGTGATCGGCGTGCCCCTCGCCGTCGATAAAATGTTGCGCGCCGTGCCGCTGCTCGCTCGCCATCGCCGTTCCTCCGCCCGTTCGTTCGCGGAAGTTTCTCTTGCCATCTGCACCACGGACACGCGGCCCAAAACGGCCGCTGCATCCTTCAAAATGGCCGGCAAGAGAATCCACATAGTCGGGTGCGCCAAAGGCGCGGGCATGATTCACCCGAACATGGCGACAACCTTGGCGTTCGTGACCACTGATGCAGCCATCACGCCTTCGCTGCTACAAAAGACACTCAAAGAGGTGACCGCGCGCACCTTCAACTCCATCAGCATCGACGGCGACACGTCTACCAACGATGCGCTTCTGGTGCTCGCGAATGGAGAGGCGGGCGCGCCTTCAATTAACAACGGGAGCAAGGCTCAGCGAGCCTTCACCGCAGCGCTGGAAGAAGTATGCCGTTCGCTGGCGCTGCAGATCGTCGCGGACGGCGAAGGCGCGCAGCGTGTAATCGAGATCGAAGTGCGCGGTGCGAAAACCGAGACCGCCGCGCGGCGTATTGCAGAGACAATCGCCACGTCGCCCCTGGTAAAGACTGCGTTCGCCGGCGCTGACCCCAACTGGGGCCGCGTTTTCGCCGCAGCAGGACGCGCTGGCATTCCTTTTAATCCCGCGCGCGTGGACATCACAATGGCCGGGATCCCCGTCCTGCGTCGCGGCCAGCCCCTCGATTTCAACGAACGCGCCGCCAGCAACCGGCTCTTAGCCGACCGCGTGCCCATCGTGATGCACCTGCATGCCGGCCCGGCCAGCGCCCGCTATTGGACGTGCGACTTCACCGCCGAGTACGTTCGCATCAATGCTTCCTATCGGACCTAGGTGGGGATACACCAGCCGGTTTGCCTGGTGATTTGGTTCATTTCTTGGACGGTTTCAGGTCCTTCAGCAGGTGATGCACGAGCCCGTTCACCTCGTCCTGGGAAAAAGAGAACGTGTCGCGGCGGACTGGCTTCTCTCCAACCGCGCGATAGATCAGGTGATTTGTCTCGTTCTGCACCACGTCCACGACGATCGTGCCTTCTCGGAAGCGGATATTTTCGTAGCCCACCGCCGCGGGGCCATAGCCCCATCCACCATTGCAGCCAAAGGGACCGCACATCAGTCCGGGATAAACACCTGGGTACACGCGCTCGACGGTCATATTGCGCCGCCGCACCGCGATGTGAAAATCAACAAGCAGGTCCGCGTCCTGTGGATCTTCGACTTGCTTCAACCCCTTTTCAGCCAAATTCCGCTCGACAGCGGCCTTTACTTTACCGCGTAGGATGTCGCTATCAGCATCATTGTCGCGAGTAATGGTTTCACCGCGTTCACCGCGCGTTATCACGTCGCGCGATATGACCGGCCGCGACCCTCGCCGGCCGGTCTCTTCCTTGGCGGGCCGCCACGCCCATGTGGCATGGCGAGCAATGTGCGCGTCGCGGTCTCGCGTAATGTGCACGTATTCGTCGCATCCGGCGAGCAGAACGGCGCAGGCAAGGGCGCCGGCGGCAAACAAAGGGCCCCTTGCCTTCACAAACACCTGATATAGCATCTGCAAAGTCCTCCAAAACAATAATCAACGATATTTCCTCTATGTAACCCTTCCTGTTTGCAATAGTTGCGGTGCTTGGCTTTTCGGGATTAGGCGCGCGCGCCCCAATCACTAGGCGGAAACACGATCGGCCAAAAGTGAGGAGCGGGTTGGTCAAACTCGAAGGCCACCGCGGAGTGCCCAGCCTCGGATCTCTCGACACGGACCACGTGGCAGCCCTGCTCCACCTTGGCTCTTTCGTTAATCAGAAGGATAGGCTGACCGACCTTGACGTCTGTCTGCAATTTCAGCAGCCCTCCGTGCGCATTGACGACTACCGTTTGAGTATTTTCGCGCACATCTTTCCCTTCCCGCGTCTTGGACTGCACGATCACGGGAACTTGCAGCATTACACGCTCGCTGCGACGCCGGTTTGCTGGATTGGGATCCGTCACTTTGTCTCGGCCAAGCTTGTAATCACTATAACTCGGAGGGTCGGCGAAGCGGTGGCGAGCCCGAGCACTTAGTGGCGATTTCGTTACTATCGAAGCCTCGCCTCTAGCCTGGCCTTAACCTCCGGCCATTCGGAGTCGAGGATACTGAAATAGACGGTGTGCCGGATGCGCCCGCTTGCAGTGATCATGTGATTGCGAAAAGTGCCTTCTTCGCGCGCCCCGATGCGAAGAATCGCGGCGCGGGAGCGTTCGTTCAGTGAGTCGGTCTTCAGCTCCACACGAATACATTTCAGTGTTTCAAAAGCGTGGCGCAGCAGTAGGTATTTCGCCTCCGTGTTGATGGCGGTGCGCTGCCATTGGCGTGCAACCCAAGTCCACCCAATCTCCAAGCGATGGTGATCGCGGTCGATGTTGCTATAGCGCGTAGAGCCAATAATGCGGCCGCTATCTCTTTCGATAAGGGCAAATGGCAACGCGGACCCCTTCGTCTGCTCGTTAAGGGCTGTCTGAACATAGCTGCTCATCTCCTCCACGGTACGCACCGGCACAGGAATCCACTTCCACAGATCCTCGTCGAGTCCCACCGCAGCCAGACCATCTACATGTTCAGGAGCAAGCGGTTCCAGCCGCACGTGCTGCCCTTCCAAAACCACCGGCGCAATCACCATTTCATCCATAAGCAAAGCATTCTGCCTCGACTTCGCCCCTCCCAAAAAAGCCCACGTTTCCTGCGCACGCACTCCTAACCAAGCCGCGTACTAATTCTTTACCAAACAGTGCTCTAATTCTTTCCCTTGACAAACTGTTACCGTTCGTGTACCGTAAAGGCTGGGTATAAGCGCCTTTTAGCATCGTAACGCCAGCATCCTTGCTGGCGCTTTTTACTTTCCTGGGAACGCCATTCTCCTGAATGGCGCTTTAACACCGCTGATACCTGCACAGTTCTCGTGCAAACAAGGCTTTTAGAATCAACACTTGCAAAAGTGTATCAAAACAAACGACTTTAACTCCCTTTAGAATGAACACTTGTGAAAAACCGGGGAGGGGGGCCCACGCGAGATGGATCAGCCGAGTCACGAGTTATCGCTCCAGATATAAAACAAGCGAGCGTCAGCGGCATGCGCGCGCATATTAGGACACGCCACCCCTAACCAGGCCGCTTTGGCCGTCAAGCTATAATGTCTCACTATGGGCAACATCAGCATTCTCGACACGAACTGGGTGGGCCGGCCCCGCTCCATTGCTGCTGCGCTGCTGGAATCAGACGGGCACCGCGCCGTCGTCGACCCGGGACCTGAGTCGACGCTTACGACGCTTCGCGAGCGTCTGCACGCGCGCGGGCTATCTGTGGCGCAACTAGACTCTATTCTCCTCACGCATATACATCTGGATCATGCCGGCGCGTCCGGTTCGCTGGTTCGGGAGAATCCGCGGCTTGCCGTTTACGTGCACGACCTCGGTGCTCCGCACATGATTGATCCATCGAGGTTACTGGCCAGCGCACAGCGCCTCTGGCCAGACACTCTGCATCAGCTCTTTGGGGAAACACTGCCTGTACCAAGGGAAAATCTGCGCATTCTCGAGGGTGGCGAAACGCTGACTCTGGGTACCCGCAAACTTGAGGTGGCGTACACGCCCGGTCACGCTTCCCATCATGTCAGCTACTTTGATGCGGTGGAAGGCGTAGCCTTCGTCGGAGACACCACGGGAATTCGCATCGATAATGGGCCGTACATCTTACCGGCCACTCCGCCGCCGGACATCAGTTTGGAAACCTGGGACAACTCCTTCGCAACGATCCTCAAGCGAAGGCCTTCACGCCTCTTTCTCACCCACTTTGGCTACGCAGATAAACCCGCTGAACACATCGAGGATTTTCGTAGACGATTACACCATTGGGCGGAACTCGCCGCAGAAATCTTGCATTCGGCCTCCACTGAAGCGGAGGCGAAGAACTCCTTCGTCGCACGCGCTCAAGCAGAAATGCAAGAGCAACTCGGGCCCGATGAAGCGGACCACCACGCATTCACCGCAGGCCTGGATCTATCTTTCCTCGGACTCGCGCGCTACCTCCGCAAGCGCGCCGAAGCAACCGCCTGAGAGCTCGTGACTGATCACTATCGTTAGAGCACGCATTCTAATCACCTCGCTCGTTACTGCCACGGCTCATCCCAGAGCGAACAATCCTCTTTGCAGCGGCGCTGATTCTAGAATGAATCTACAGCGTCATGAGCACCCGAAAACACGCATGGTGGAGTGCGCCGCTTTGTGCAGTTAGCCTTGCGCTGTTTTCCCTTTGCACTGCAATTTGCGCGGACGCGCACGAGCGGGCAGGCATTAGCGCATTTCGCGAAGATCAGCGGATATTGGCCGCTCCGGCCCTGTTGTTTATCTTCTATTTGATCGCATGGCTGCGCATTGGCCCCGAACCTAAGCCCGGCACGGTCGTGACGCGGTATGAGCCTCCCGATGGACTATCCGCAGCTGCGGTGCGCTACGTCGTTACCACCGGAAGCGACGGGCGTTCCTTCGCTGCGGTGATCGCGGCATTGGCGACGCGCGGCTGTTTGCGTGCCGAACCGACTGAGAGGAAATACAAACTGTCCCGATTAATGAGCGATCGCGCTATGGAAGCGAAGCTCCCGCCGGAAGAGAAGCGTATCCTTACGATGCTGTTTGAAGATGGACCCGAGGTTGTACTCACACCGTCGCTGGATGAGCGTAACAGTGCACAGAACACGCGTTACGTCTTTGGGATCCAGCAGGAACTGCGCAAACGGCTGGACGGCTTGTACTTCACCAAGCACGCGGGAGTGATTGCGCTCGGAGTGCTGGCGACGGTGCTGGCCGCGCTATGGCTAGCTGCGACTGCTCGGGGACGCGACACATCCGGCACAACGTTTCTTACAATGTGGGTCTTGTTTGTCGGCCTGATTATTGGATTATTGTTTGAAGTTGCGTTTCTGCCCGTCTGCAAGACAGCGCTACGTTCAAGCGTTGGATGGTTCAAACTCCTGCCAGGCGCCGCCGCACTCTCTGTTTTCGTTGCTGTTATCGTGTATATGCTTCGCGAGCTGGCCGAAGGAGTGTCTCCCGCCTTCGCAATCACGATTGCAGCGCTGCTTCTAGTGAACTTGGCCTGGGGACCGCAATTGAAACGCCGCACTCTCCAAGGGCGGCAAATTCTGGATCAAATTGCCGGCTTCAGGCTTTTCCTCGAGAAAGTGGAACAGGATCGCTTGGACAAGCTGAATTCCGCCGGCGAACCTCCGCAGATGCTGGATGAACAACTGCCGTACGCCATCGCGCTGGAGGTGCAGGAAGCCTGGGGTGATCACTTAGCGCAGACGTTCCTCGCCACGACCGTGATGCGCTGACAAGCTAAGCAGTAGTTCCGGCCGAGGACTCTTCGGCGCCATTTCCGGCGGAGGATTCTTCGGGCGTGCCCGGCTCTGCGCTCTTGGCTGCGGGAATCTGGAGCCGTGCGGAGAGCGCCTCGACAAGCAAATCGACGATCTTCCTGGCACAATCGCCATTCGAGTCTTTATCCGGATTGAATTGCGCTACATCCAGACCTATCAAATTCTTGTGTCGCACGATTTCCGTCAGCGCCGCGCGCACGTCCTCAAAACCGAGTCCGCCGCTTCCCGGCACGACCACCGCGGGAAACTCCTCCTGCGCGATAACGTCGAGATCGAGATGCAAAACAAATTCGCGGGCATCGGCATGCAAATGACTCAGCGCGTCAGCCGCGGAAGCCGCCGCGCCTTTCGCCTGAATATCCGTGGCATTTACATGGCGCAGAGGCGAACGCGCGAGAAAATCCTGCTCGGGAGGATCAAGCCGCGCCAAACCAAACAGCGTGACGTCAGGTTCGCGCACCAGTGGAGACTCGCCCCAAAACCGCACCAGCTCCGGCGCACCTTTGCCGATGATGTGCGCAACCACCATGCCGTCGATTCTTCCTGACGGCGTGGTCGCCGGTGTATTCAGGTCGGCATCGCGATCCATCCACAACAGATTGACGTGCTTGTAATAGCGTCGAGCGCCGGTCAGCAATCCGACAACCTGCACACATTCTCCGCCCAGCACAAGGAGTAGGGCGCCGCTTTTTACCGCGATTTCCGCACGGGTCTTGAGATCGTTTAGTCCGGCAACAATTTCCGTCAGATTGCGCGCGCGGCGGTGCTCTTCGTCATCGGCAAATTGTCTGGGTGCGCAATCGCCGCAGTCGGTCACTTCAAAACCGGCGCTTTGAAGGCGCTCAACGAGGCCGGCAGCGCGCAGAGCTCCGGGTGCCTTCTCAGTGCCCGGCGAAAATGCCGCCGCGCTCGAAGGCGCGCCGATGAGGGCAATCTTCTTCGGCTGACGGACAATTTTGACCGCCAAGTTGGACTCCTTGTAGTTTGTTTCCGCCTGCTATGCTGGGTTGCTGCCGGCCTACCCTGCCGGGCCTATCTGCAAAATCTTTAGCGGCGCGGCGCGGCCGCTATAGTCGCCAATTCCGGCGGTAAGGTAAACCGCACATCCTCGCGGATCAAATCCAGATCGCGCTGGTCGGTGAAGCCAAACTCAGCCAAGCGCTCGCTGACCTGCTCGACGAGTACTTCCGGTGCGGAGGCTCCCGCGGTTAACCCCACGCGCTTTACTCCTTCGAGCCATTTGACATCAATGTCTTGCGCGGAATCGATCAGCTGCGCGCGAACACCGCTCCGTTGCGCAACCTCGACCAGGCGATTGGAATTGGAGCTGTTAGGCGAACCTACAACGAGAATTAGATCGACGTCCTTAGCCACCTGCTCGACAGCCTCCTGGCGATTCTGTGTGGCGTAGCAAATGTCATCGCTCGCCGGCCCCTTGATCGCCGGAAATTTCTGGCGGAGGCGCGCCACAATTTCCTGTGTATCGTACAGGCTAAGCGTAGTCTGTGTGAGAAACGCCAGCCTTTCCGGTTCATCGACTTCGAGCGCGTCCACCGCTGCAACCGAGTCCACCACAATCGTGCGATCGGGCGCTTCGCCAGACGTGCCAATGATCTCCTGATGGTCACGATGCCCGATCAAGATGATGGTCCGCTTTTCGCGCGCAAACTTAAGCGCTTCCAGGTGAACCTTAGTGACCAACGGACAAGTCGCGTCAATTACCTTCAACGAGCGATCCTTCGCTTCCTGCCGCACAGTCGGCGGCACGCCATGAGCGCTGAAAACGAGAACGCCTCCATGAGGAACGTCGTCGATGGATTCGACGAAAATCGCGCCTCGCCGGCGCAATTGCTCTACAACGTACGTGTTATGAACGATTTCGTGGTGGACGTAAACCGGAGCTCCGTAAGCCTCCAACGCCAGCTCGACAATATCCACCGCTCGCACCACTCCCGCACAGAAACCGCGTGGGCGAACCCTTAGCAAAACTTTCCCGTTATCAGTCGGCATCGTCATCCTAATGAATGATTTCCGAAGACTCTATCATACCTCACCCATGAGGCCACACGCACGGTGTTTGCCAACGGTCGGTTCGGATTTAGGACGGATTATTTATTTCGTTAATGACGTCGGCGAGGGAGCTTGCGCAGCGCGGTAACTCGTGCATCTGCACCCCGGAAAGTTGCAAACTCTGGCTAGCTTCGCAGGTTCCACTTTAAAGTACATGCGAGCATGAATGCTTTTAGGATGCCCGCACTTGCAGGGCTGGGGGCGGTTATTTCTCATACGCATGCCTCGGGCGTTCGCGAAAGGGCAAACGTTTTCGTTTTAACGCTGGCGCATTGTACTCGATTCCTCCGTTGTCGCGCGGCCTCAGTTGTTTACCCTACAAAGAGAGACGTATGTCCACTAAGTCCATTGGGTGTTACGGTCTTCGCACCCCGACAACGGAGGACCAGTGGGCAAACGCATTCTGATAGTAGACGACGGCGAAGAGGTTCGGCAGGTGATGCGGGCCGTTTTTGAAGCACGTACCGGCTACGAGATCTGTGGGGAGGCTTCCAACGGCGCCGAAGCGGTGCAAAAAGCCCTCGAGTTGAAGCCAGACCTGATGCTCCTCGACGTTGCCATGCCCCTGCTGAATGGCGTGGAGGTCGCCTCCGTGCTTGCTGGGTCTATGCCCGGCTTGCCTATCGTTCTCTACACTATGTACAACGAAATGTTAGGGTTATCACTCGCTTCGGCCGTTGGGGCTAAAGCGGTCATCTCTAAAGCGGACGGAATCAACAAACTCCTCGAATGCGTCCAGAACCTCCTCGAACCTAAGACGCAAACCCTCGAGCCAGGCGGGACATCCGCCGCGCAACTAAGCAAACCTTCTTCCTCGGTCGAATAACGGTCTCAAGCCGCCACATTACCGTATTTTGATCGTAGACTATCCAGACTGATAAAGTCCTACTTCCGCCGACCTGAGCAGCGTCACGCTTCCTTGAGCAGGTCCGCCAGCAGCAGGTGCATGCGTTGCACCGCATCAAACAGTTTATCCAGGCCGGGAGTTTCCCGCGTGACCTCGTGCGTCGTGAGGTCGGAGACAATGGCGTTTCCGAGTTGGGCGGCGCGGCGGATGCGTTCAGTGGTAAGCAGCGGAAGCAACGTATGCGGATCGTGACGGCTGATCTGCCGCTCCTGCCATTCCTGCACGGCCCACGCGGTTTTGCGCACGTGATCGACGGCGTCGCGGAAATCCATGAGGATCCGCTCGTCAATCCCGCCGACCCGGATCGCATGCTCGAGGCGAAGAAGCTCCAAGCTGGTCTTTTTAAGCTGAAAATTTACACCCCAGAACGTCTCGCTAGGAATTAGCAGCTCAATAGCCACCCCGAGCACGCTGCCTTCTTTA
>Ga0209131_1001958_pt1 | contig 14118 bp, 11 predicted proteins | sample GraSoi_2013_40cm_FD_185826 | JGI IMG/M metagenome (GOLD analysis project Ga0209131, IMG submission 185826) | Grasslands soil microbial communities from the Angelo Coastal Reserve, California, USA - Sample 9_17_2013_40cm (SPAdes) (version 2) | ecosystem: Environmental > Terrestrial > Soil >...
CATGGCGGACGACTCAGTCATCGTGCTCTCCACTTCGCCGGCAACATCGCCGCGGTAGACAGCTTCGCAACTTCAACTGAGAAAGGGAACAACGTGTTTAATTCAGCGAATAGGCGAATGTGAACGCCATGTATCTCATCGACACCAGTGATTCATTCTGGGCTCATAAGGGGTTCAGTAGTCGGGGCGGAGCTAGTCTTTGGACGGCGGATCCGGTCCCAAATCCATCAGCAGCTTGGCGAGCAGGTAGAGCCTGGGCGTCAGCGTATTGAGGTTGAAGTACTCCTGGTCGGAGTGGTAACCACCACCGGCTGGCCCAAGGCCATCTAATGCGGGTGCACCGGCCTCCGCCGCGAGCGCGGACTCCGAGGCGCCGCCGTTACCACCGGTTCCCAGTGTCCGGCCGATGCCGGAGTAGATCAGCTGCGCACGCGCGGCCAGCTTGTTGGTTGCAGGATTGTTGGGTAAAGGCGGGAAAGCTGGCTCGATGCTGATGGTGACTTTAGTGTCGGGAACCACGGTGGTTTCGGCATGCGCCGAAGCGTCCTCGGGGATGATGTTGGCGCGCGTGCCGGCGTGCATGACGGTGAGATTCACGGTGAGACCGTCTCCGGACTTCGGAAATACCTCCAGTCCCGAGATCTGATGGATCAGCTCGAGTGCGGCGTTCCGCCCATCTTGAGGAGCGACTCCCGCATGCGCAGCCCGACCCTTCACGTCGATATGGAAGCTTGCGCTGCCTTTGCGCCAGACAGTAATCATGTCGGGCTCGTCCCCCGGCTCAAGGTTCAGCTCTACGTCGGCGTCCGCGAGCAGCTTGGCAATGAGAGCCCGCGTTCCGGGCGAACCTGTCTCTTCAGAGGTCTCCATCAGAAAGACGATCTTCTTGAAGTCCGTAAAATTAAGGTCATGGAGGATCTGGAGAGCGTAGATTCCCTCGACGACGCCCCCCTTCTCATCGGCAACGCCCGGCCCGTAGGCTCGCCTGTCGTCTGTATGAAAGGGCCGGCGTTGCGCGGTGCCGGGTCCGAACACCGTATCGATATGCCCGATCATGAGAATGCGGGTCTTACCACGGCCGGTCAGCGTCGCCACCGTGTTATCCGCAAGTCCGGTCTGTTCCGCAGGAACGGACTCAACCGTCATTCCCAGCGCCTTCAAGCGCGGAATCAGAACGCCCGCCACTTTTCGGCCACCGTCGACGTCGCTCGTCCCAGAGTCGATGTTCACGACTTGCTCGAGCAGTTGGAGCTGGGCGGAGCGCGCAGCCTCCGCGGCGGCCAGGACCTTGGAATCTCGCGTCGCTGCGCCGCATACCGCCGAGACCGCCAGCAACATCGCCGCGGCCGCCGCCATTTCGGTCTTCATTGTGGATTCCGGCACGAGCTGGTTGAACTCTCGGCCCCAACTCCCGTGGCCCGGCATCTGCTCACTGGCCGCTCTGCCTCAAGGACCATGGATACGCCGCGACCACGAGGATCGGAGGCAGGAGAGGCTTTATCACCCAAGACTTGGATTGCTTCGATGTCGCCGTTGAAAGTCTGTTTCTCGATCCGGTAGCCGCGTTCCGTCAGCGACCGAGTCAGGTCCGTTGAGAAGGGCGCGTAGGGCTCAGAGAAAATGGCGTTTTCCGGCAGAAGTTGGTGGTGGAACCGAACCTGCTTCAACGCTTCTTGCAGCGGCATGTTGAAATCGTAGACATCGACCAGTACCTGAAAGATTGAGGTGAAGATCCGCGAGCCGCCCGGCGTGCCGATGATCATCGTCACCTTACCGTCGCGAGTGAGGATGGTGGGACTCATCGATGACAGCGGACGCTTAAACGGTGCGATACCGTTGGCGCTCCCGCCGACCACGCCATATTGATTGGGTACGCCGGGGTTGGCGGAGAAGTCATCCATCTCATCGTTCAAGAGGAAGCCCGCCCGTTCGACCACCACGCCGGAGCCGAACGAACCGTTGAGGGTGTAGGTGTTGGACACCGCGTTACCCCACTGGTCAACGATGGAAAAGTGCGTGGTCTGTGGCTTGTCCAATCCGGGGTAAACGGCAGCGAGTGTCGAGGGCATCTTGGGATCGATTTCAGTCGCGCGCCGAGCGACATAGGCTGGATCGATCAGAGCGTGTACGGGCACCTTTACAAAATCAGGATCTCCCAGATATTGCGCACGATCGGCAAATACCCGTTTCTCCATTTCCGACACGAGATGGATGTACTGCGGTGTATTGAGGCTGACACCCTTGAATAACGGCGCGGCGGCGGCCTTCATCATGAGCAACTGTAGAAGCGCGATACCACCAGAACTGGGGGGGGCGGCAGTGATCACTTGATACCCGTGCCAGTTGCCAATCACCGGCTCGCGCCAAAACGCCTTGTACCCAGCGAGGTCGGACTTCGTGATCAGGCCACCGGGTGAACCGCGAGTCATTTGCTGTACTAAAAGCTCGGCAGTTTCACCCGCGTAGAAGTCTGAGTCTCCCCTCCGTGCAATTCGTTTGAGGGTCGCCGCTAATTCGGGTTGCCGAAATCGGTGCGCGACCTGCATACGGGCAAAGTACCGGTCGAAGTTGGTGACACCACTAAATCTGCCCTCATGTTGTTGCCGCATCTCTGCCAACTGGGGACTCACCGTGAATCCGTGTTGCGCCAGCCGAAGGGCCGGAGCCAAATCCCGCGCCCAACTGAGCTTGCCAAAGCGCTCGTGGGCCATCGCCATCCCGCGCACTGTCCCTGGCACGGCCACAGACAAGTTACTCGTAGTGCTCAGGCCTGCGACGACCTGTCCGTTGGCACCCAAGTACATGTTATTCGTGGCCTTTCCCGGTGCCGTCTCCCGGTAATCGAGGAAGTAGGGAGTGCCTTTCACGTATAGAGTCATGAAGCCGCCGCCGCCGAGATTGCCCGCTTCCGGATAGGTCACGGCCAAAGCGAAGGCAGTGGCCACGGCGGCGTCGACCGCATTGCCCCCCGCCCCCAGTATCTCCACTGCGGCCATCGCTCCATAACGATCCGGTGAGGCGATAGCGCCAGCCAATGCAGACGAGGTCGCGACGGCCGGCTGACACGTCAGCGCCGCTAACGCAAGGGCTGTTAGACGGACAAGCAGAATCCGCGTCGCGGAAATAACATTATGGAGCCGTCTCACGTCAGGCCTTTCGTTAATGGACTGTGTCATGTCGAGCGCCATCGTCTTCTCGCCTTTCAAAGCTTCCAAAGCCACCTTCGTCTTCAAGGCCGATGAGTGATTGCGTCTCGGTCGTTTCATCCCAATTACTCTTGCTAACATCTGAAGATATAGCAGTCATTTCACTTATCGACCTGTCCGACAATCCAAGACCTGCTCTGATTACTAATTCGTACGAAAGTACGGGATGTCGCGCGTGAACTCAGGCGACCCGTCCGAGCGTGGGTGGTAGCCTGTAAGGACATCAGGCGTCTTACCTTGCTCGACCCAGCGGTCCAGCGCGCCGACGTAATCGAAGACGGATACGCCATCGCCGCCGCCGCAATGCTCCATGCCTGGGATTATGAACAAGCGATAGAAATCCAGCGTCTTCTCCGTCCCCCCCATGACGCGTGCGGCCATCTCGTAGTAGTCAACGTTTTCCCGGAGTCCGCCCATGGCGTCGTTCCAGCCGTAGTAGGAAAGCAGTTTGCCGCCGTGCGACTTAAATTGTCTGAGGTCGGGATTGACGGCTGAGAACAGGCTATCCATTTGCCCCATGCGCCGAGCGTAGTCGCCCAGTTTGGAGGGATCCGGTGTCCAGCCCGGGCCGGGAGAGGGATCGAATGCAAGATAACGAAACACCTCGGCGGGATAGGTGCTAGAGCCCCAGCCTCCCCACGAGAGCTCTGAGCCCGGCATGGCGCTCGACGGGGCGATTTGACTGCCGTCCGCTCGACGAGGTCCTTCGTAGATCTGCCGCGCGATATCGACTTGATGTGGCGTTAGGCAATCGTCAGATGCACCCTGCTTGCAGAGCACGCGGTTAAAATCGACTTTGCAGCGGCGCGGGTCTTCGAGTACGCCGTCCTTCATTCCGTCGAGCGCATCACATTGTGCAAGTACTGACTTATGGAGCACGTCGGCCGCTCGGGCGTCGAAGCCGCTGCGGCCGCGATCCTTCATCAACTCCGCCGCAGCATAGAACCGAACAAACAAGCTGCTGTAGGCCAGCGAGGGAGAGCCCGCGACGATGCCGTCGTAATCCCAGGGATAGCGTTGCGCCATCATCAGCGCCTCGCGCCCTCCATTGGAGCAGCTGTGGTAGTAGGAGCGCGCGGGACGGCGGCCGTAGTACGCTTGCAAGATTGCCTTGCCGATGAGCCCAGCGACATGTCCGCCGCGGAAGCCGTAATCGATTTGAGCCGAAGGGTTGTGCCATCCCCATTTGGTTCCAGCATCACTATGGCCGCTATCGTGGCCGACAAACGCATAGCCCTGCGGCAGCAACGGCGGGCTGTTCATCTTATTCTTTTCGTAGTCCGCCGCGGTCGTAATGGAACCAGCCTGCCCACCAGTGCCAACCACCAGCATCTTCCCGTTCCAGCCGGTGAGGGGGAACTCGACTCTAAACCGCACGCTTGGCCAAACCACACCTTCAACAACGCATGTGCTCGGTACAGCACCAGAGCCTTTAACAGGCTCTACACCTGTGATTTCCGACGGTGCGTCCTCTGTGAGCGAGACATCGGCAGATCGCAACTTCGCGCACTGCTCGCCGGCTGGTCCGAATGCGGCAATGTCGGCTTGGTCCTCTCCGTGGGCAATGGCCGAAGAGAGGAACAGAAGTGCGGCACCGATCATCTCACTCGCCTTGATGCTCATCGCTCGTTTCCGTTCTCCTCTATCGCCTTTGCGCGTTTCGCCCGTCAAAACAGATCTGCTTGTAGAACGTCCTCAGTCGAAATGACGACACCAGTACCCGCCGTTACGGTTTCAGTCGTCCGACGCGGACTGTGGGCGCGTCAATTGCAGCTGTGACGCGCACTAACGGCAGCCCCAAGCCCGCAAGCGCGGCGACCACCCATTTCTGCCGTAGCCCAATCGTCACAATTGCACTCGGCTCTTGAAGACATCGGGCGACTTCCCTGTCGCCGCTGACGCTAGCCGGCTCATATTCTCTTGCTGTCAAGCCACTGACGCGCTCCCCGGTTAGAACTTCATTCGAACACCCAGATTGATGGTGCGGCCAATGACGTCGTACACAAAGAAGTTCGTCGGGTAAGTAATAAAGTTGAGGGTAAGCGGCAACACCGGCGGATCGCGGTTCAGCAGGTTCTCAACGTTGCCAAAGAGCTGAACCTGGACGCCGCCAATGTTCTTGAGCGAATACTGAAACCCTGTCCGAAGATAGAAGACGCCGGAGCCGCCCTTAAACGACGAATTGGGAGGGTTCACGGAATACAGCCCGCAGCACAGCGCCCCAACGTAATGGTCCGCCACATTGAGCGACCACCGATCGACCGCGTACGTGACCCCGGCATCGGCATTCCAACGGGGAATTGCGGAGCCCACCGCCTCGTAGGTGTTCCCGAACAGGTCCGTCGTCTTGCCATGGTTGATCTGACTCCCATTGGCGCGAAACGATACCGTACCGCGCCCCGCGTGCAGCAGCGTGGCGACAGGAGTCGTGTATCCGATCTCTAAATCAAACCCATTGACGGTGAGCGAGCCAGAATTGAAGAGTCCAGCAGTGACATGGGTCAATGTTCCAGAGCTATCTCGTGTCAGGTCCTTGCACAGATCGGCATCTCCCCGACCGCAGCCGTCGAGGACTTGCTGCGGGCCCAGGTAAGATACGGCGCCGCTGATCACCGTGTGAAAGTAGTCGATATCCGCATGGAAGTCGCCGGCCGCGGAGAATTTCAGCGCCAGTCCCGTCGTCCAGGTGTCCGCTTTTTCCGGCTTCAAGTCTGCATTTGAGTTGAGAGTCTCGGTGACTGGAACGGTCTGGCCGTTCAGATCTATCACGGGGCCGACAAAATTAGCCGGTGGCGCGAATAGCTCCGAATAATTCGGCGCGCGAATATCGCGCGAACGGGCGGCGCGGAGACGAATATTGTCCGTGACCTCATCCGTCAACCCAATTTTCCAGGTCGTCACCGATCCCACCAAATTGTAGTGAGTCTCCCGCACCGCCGCGTTCAGCCCGAGCCGCTGCGCCAGGGGCTTGTTGCGCAACAGCGGAAAGTCCGTCTCCGCGAAGGCTTCCGTCACGTCGATCTTACCGATCGGCGACGATCCAATTGGGTCCCACATGCGATTGGGTACGGTGGGATCGGGAGGAAGGGAATAAGTTTGACTGCGGTACTCGGCGCCCGCAGCTATCGATACCGGACCCACCCAGTTGGAGAAGGGCTCTCCTTGGATGCTCGCATCCGCCACTTGTTGCCCGATCGTGAAGTGCGAGAAGACGTTCGGCCCAAAGACGTAGCTGATCGCCTGGGCCGTGGGCGAACCTTGCCCAAAGAGATTCAGGGGCACGCAGCCGTTGTTAGGCGAGGCGAGCGTCGAACGGCAGACCACTCGGCCCGTCACGGGGTCGGTGACCGCATCGAGCGCCAGGGCAAGATTGGGGCGCAGTAGGTCGCCCCCCCAGGAGTTGTTCAGCGTGGAGGTGCCATCCGCGTAGCGGAGAGTCCAGATCCAACTCTTACCGAACTTGCCCTCTAGGCCGGCGACGATCTGGTGGTAGCGGTTTTGCCCTTCCTGGCTCATCGTGGGCATATCGATATTGACCCGACTCATTGTAAAACTGTTCTGACCGGCCGCCTGCATGGCGGAACTGAGTGCGGCGGGTAGGAAGGCGTTGTCATTGTGAATCGTGATGTTGTTAAAATCGCCGAAGAAGTCGTCGGTGAAGTTATTGGGAAGGCCGATATGGCTGGCCGCGTAGTTCCCTTCCAGATAGCCGGTGACCTGATCGTTGAAGGCGAACGACAGGCGACTGTACACGGTCTCGCGCCGCGTGGAGATGAGCAGGGTTCGCAGCGATTGGTAATTGGTACCGTCGCCGCCGATCGTTGCATAGGATCCCAGGGGAGCCGTGCCCGGATTGAACTGAATGGGGATGCTTCCGGGCAGAAACTCCGTGCCGTTGAGCACACCGCTGGTGATCAGTCCGCCATAGGCGGTGTTGGCACCGCGCACGTTGGTCGATAGCACGTAATCATACGGACCGCTACCGCCAGCCTGTGCCTTCGATACGATCCCCCACTGGGCTTCGTCCCAGGCGCGCCCGTCGCTTCCCTCGATGCCGTCGCTGTTGGTGGCTTCCGTGGCCACGATGAATCGGCCGCGATCGCCGGCAAAATGGGCGCCAAAATTCAACGTGGCCTTCCAGTTCTTATCGTCGTGATAGGCCGATTCACCGCCCTGCAGCGATCCCTCCAACCCTTCGATATTCTTCCTCAGCACGATGTTGACCACCCCGGCGATCGCATCGGATCCATAAACCGCCGAAGAGCCTCCGGTCGCCACGTCGACCCGCTCGACAATCCCGGAGGGAATCATGTTTGAGTCGATCTCCCCGGAGGTATCGAAGGGGGCATATCGATGACCGTCAACGAGCGTAAGCGTTCGGGTAGTGCCTAGCCCACGAAGATCGAACCGGCTTGCGCCCGCGCCGACATACGCGAAATTAGAGGCCTTCGCATTACTGCCCGGTTGAAACTGAGTCATCTTGTCTGGCAAATCCGCCAACGTCGTGGTGCCGGCGAGATTCAGCTCATCTCCGGACAGCGTCGTAATGGGCGTCGGAGATTCGAAGTCGCTGCGCTTGATGTGCGTGCCGGTAACGACGATTTCTTCGATTTTGGTTGAAGACTCAGAACTCTTGTCCGAGTTTTGGTTGGCTTGTGAAGAATTCTTATCTCCTCCTTCGGAGGAGGACGACTCCGACGATGCTCCTTGATAATCCACCTGAGCCACGCGAAATCGGTCCCAGAAAGACTTCGCTTTTCCTTCTCCCTGAGAACCCCTCACCTGCGACCCCTCTGCGGTAATCTGGCGAGGGGGGTTTTCCGCTGACATGGAGACATTGGAATGGGAGCTAGAGGACGTCGGGACGATGGTGATCGCGTTGTTCTCGAGGTATCTATAGGTAAGCCCCGTGCCGCTCAAGAGCTGCGTCAGCGCCTCATCGAAGGTGAGGTAGCCCGCCGCGCCGCCTGTCTGGTGATCGCTGACGAGCTCGGTGCGATAGACAAGCTGAACATCCCGCTCTTTCGTGAGGGTTCTGAGGGCGGGCGCCAGGCCCTGCGCCGCGATGTTGGTTGGCTTTCGAATGGCGGCTTCCGCGTCCCTGGCCGCTGTGACGGCAACTAGACTTAAGCACGCTACCGCCACTGCGAGTGTGATACGCATTATTGCTCCCCCGCCTCCTACGAGGCCATATATGGCCGTCGTCCAACGCGGCGACAGCTTCATGTTGTTAAAGAGCGGGGTTATGGGAATTGTGAATACCACATTGCGAAAATATTTTTGCTTCGGCTTTTCAGGTTTCGGGGAGACCCGTGGGCGTAACGTGGTGGGCGGCGCGCGGTCATTTCTTTGAGATGCGGATCTCCCTATCCGTCTCTTCAATGACAAGTTCAGGCTGAGTGCGCAGAAATTTGAGTAGCAGCGCCGGATCGACCGATGAGAACACTCCGCTGACATGGATGTCTGCGAGGTCCGGATCTTGGATGACCAATGGGCGCGTGTTGTAGCGGTTGAATTCCTCGGCGACTTCGGTGAGTGGCGAGGAATCGAATACGAGACTGCGCTGGGTCCATGCCGTTGCGGCCGCAACGTTGGCTTGTCTTGGAGACGCAGTGAAAGTGGCCGCGGGTGTTACGGTGACTTGCTCGCCGGCGGCGAGGACGATCGCGCCGTTCGCGCTCAACCCCTGCGCAAGATCCTCACCCTTCCCACTTCGCTGGCCCCTATCCTCTCCCGTCACCTGGAGAGGGAGAGTTGAGGCATGTTGATTTTTAGACGAAGAAGGAACATCGGCGTCTCCATTCTGCGCGTGAGAGGCGAGGGAACGCGGGTGAGGCTCTCCAGACACTTCCACTTTGCCTTCGAGCACGGTGACGACCGTTCCGGATGTCTTTCGATACACATCGAATTGCGTGCCAACGGCGCGGACGTAGGTACCATCAGCGCCGACGACGAAAGGTCGCAGCGGATTCTTCGCGACTTGAAATAGCGCTTGGCCTTCGATGAGATCGATGTCTCGCTCTGCGTCAGAGAAGCGCACTCGTAAACGCGACCGGGAGTTCATTTCTACGGTTGAGCCGTCCTTGAGAACGATGGAACGCTGTTCGCCGACGCCGGTCGAGTACGTGTTCCGCTGTCCGTAAAGCCACGTGCCGGCGAGAGTTAGCAGAACCGACGCGGCCAGTCCATAGTAGAGGCCAACCCTTCTGAGGGCGGGTGTTGTGCCCTTGCGCCGACTCGTTTCACTCGATCCTCGCGTTCGGAGGGGCGGCGGGGATTCCAAAGGGACGATGTTCTCCTCCGCGCGAGCGCGGGCGATGAGCTCGTCGGCGGTGGCATTGACACTTGGATCGATCGAGGCGACGTCTTCCCATATACCGGACATCTCGAGGTAGGCACGCAGGTGTTGAGGGGATTCGCGCAGCCACGCGTCGAGCCGCTTTTTCTCACTTAATTCAAGTTCGCCTTCGCGGTTCTTGACGATCCAATCACTGGCCTCCCCGTAGATTTGGGTGTTCATAGCGTCCCTACTTTTTGTCCGTTAGACGCTGCCGGCAGTGCAGAAGTGCCTTGCTCAGATATTTGGCGGCCATGGCGCGGGAGAAGCCGAGCTGCGCACCGATTTCTTCCAGCGTATAGCCGTCGCGGCGGTGTAAGAGCAGCACGGCTTGAGCTTTCGGCGACAGCTGCTGCAATGCTCCTTGAAGTTCTTCAAGTTGCTGCTGCGTTTCGAACTGCCTGGCGGGATCACTCCCCGGAGCTGATTCCAATTCGTTGATCAGTGTCGTGATCTCCACCGCCTCAGGGATGGCAGCGCGGCGCAGCACATGTTGATGGAGTACATGAAATGCGACCGTGTAGAGATAGGCCTCGGAGTTGCGGATCGTTTCGTGGTGGTCGATGCGTAACAAGCGCAAGAACACCTCTTGAGCCAAATCCTGAACGTCAGCCGCCCTATGCCGCAGACGCGACGCGAGAAACCGCCGCAGCCGCTGGCCGTGCCGCTGCTCAACGTCCGTTACGAAGGCCTGTTTGTCGCTTAAGCCCAAGTCCTCTCCCCGATAGGCACACGTTCCCAATGTTAAAGAGCCCTGGGAGCGGAAAAGTGAATACCCGGCTTCCGCACCGCTTTAGTAGAATATCGTGGAATCAGTGACTTACCGTGATATCAGCGGTTCCAAAGGGGATCGCTACGATGGTGATGGCTCCTTCGGCGAGGTCACCGTAGGTAAGTTCCGTTCCATTGAGGAGCTGCGTCAGTGCTTCTTCGAATGTTAGCTTGCCACTGGCGCCGCGGGTCTGGTTCGCGCCGACGAGTTCGGCGCGATAAACAAGCTAAACGTCCCGCTCCTGGGCGAGGGTCTGCGGCGCGGGTGCAAGCTCCCGCGCAGCGGCATTCGTGGATTGTCGCGTGGCTGGGACAGCCTCTGTGCACGCGTGATTCCGACGATGGAAAGACAGATGGCAGAGGCGACCACGCCTATGCACTGACACTCCTTCGCCCTGGCACAGGCTAAAATAGCTGTGGCCGTCCTCCAATGCCATGACTGCTTCCATGCAGATGAAGAGCGAGTCGGTCGGAAGAATGAACACCCGCTGCGATGATTCTGGCACGGATTTAAGGCTAGTCTTTGCCGCAGTCAACGGCCATGCTGGATTCATCCTGAATCCTCTTGATCTCTGCCGCGCGCTCAAGGCTAGGCAGCGCGCAGATTCGGCGCATTTCGTTCGCGGCTTCTTTTTCGATTTTAGCGGTCTCCGCCGCCCTGCGTTGGGCGGCGCTGGCACAGGCGCCGAGGACGAGCACGCAGGCGAGCGTTAGCCATTTCACGGGCACCATCGCGAGTCTCTCCTGCGGGAAGGGCCTTAACCCTCCGCACACTCCCAAGGCTTAAAGATACCTCACCCGGCCGTTCAGCCGTAACTGGACTTCCTCCGCTACGGGTTGCTCGGAAAATCGGGCCACACCTGCCCACTCACGCGCTCGGGCATTGAGAGCCCGCAGGGGTCCGCTGTCATCGCTGCGGACTCAACGGCGATTAGGACTGCCCCCGCCGTTGATTCAAGCCGGCAGGACTCAGACGCCTCCAGCACAAACCCCACGCCCGCCCAGATCTCTATCCGGAGACTGTGGTCGAACGTCCCGATAACCCGCCCATTGACGACCAGATGCAGCTGCGCGTAAGGGGCTGGCGGCAATGTGACGCTGCCACCGGCCGCGAGGTACAGGCAGGAGATTTCACTGTCACCGCTTGACGCCACAAGCGGCATGGCGACAACCGTGCCTTTCTTCCTGAACCCGTTGGGGTCCAGACAGCCGGGCGTGAAATGCAGTACCTGCATTGATCCTCTTTTCCTATCTCCCGCAGGACTATAGCTACCTGACACGAAACGACACCCGTCGCCACATGGGCAACGAGGCGAACTTAAGATACCCGCTCCGATCGGGCAGTTGCTCCACTTGCGATGCCAGGACGGAGGATTCGGTGGCATGCTGCTCGCTGCGACTCACCGAACGGTGCGGCGTTTCGAACAAGCCACCACTGCGATTTTCCGTGACTTGCTGACGCACGATCTCACGCTCTCCGATCAGTCGGGAGGCGAACTGCGCGGTACCGCCGCTCTCGGATGCGGAGCAGCGCAGGATTAGCGTATTGCCGCAGTTTTCCACAACGGTCTGAGCTTCCGCATCGCCGTACGTCCCCCGAACCTGGGAGATGCTCTGAAACCCCAATACGCAGCGTCCGCCGTACTTCCGCAAGCGCGTCAGTGCGTCCTTCAGGCCATCAATCGCGCCCAGTGCGTCGAGCTCGTCGATCACGAACCATAGGCGATGATCCCCCTCCCCCAGACTCATCGCCTCGAAGATCGCGATGCGCATCCAGGTCGAGATGATGTACTTCAGTGCGGCGATCTGATCCGGCTGATAGGGCATAAACAACACGCCCGTGCCCTGCCCGATCCAATCTCGGATGGAGAAGAGCGCACTGCGCTGCGCCTGAATGTATTCCAGCGCGCTGGTGTGTACTCGCGTCACGGCGTGGATCGAGCCGAACATCTTTTCGTTGCCCGGCTGCAGGAACGCCTCTGCGGCCGTGCCATTGAGCAGCAGGCGGAGTTCCTCCGCTGGCGCCCGAGTAAGGAGCCGATAGAAGTCCCCAGTGTGAGCCTCGCCCAGCCCGTGAGTCTGCCGCAGGAGAGCGGCGAAGTAGGTCTGCGCATAGATGCGCCAGATGCGATCCTGACCGCTGCTCTCGCCGATAAGCGAGCGCGCGAGCTGCTCGAAGTCATAGGGATTCCGGACTTCCCTGAACAGGTCCCAGCGCGCAGAACGGGCGTCGAAGGGATTGAGGATCACATCGCCGCGCTGGGAGTCGTAGAAGCGCTGCAGGTATCCGCCGTCTGGATCGGCAATGACGGCGCGATCACCCCGGCCTAATGCACCGCGCAGGACTTCGCGGATCGCGCTGCTCTTGCCGGTGCCGGTCGTGCCGATGAGTTTGAAGTGTTTGGTTTCATCGGCTGCCGGGACCGAGACACCGGCCAGAGTCAGTCCCCGCGAATGACGCTGCCTGATTCGCCCCAGCGCGCGCCGGAACGTGCCGGTATCCTGGATGACCGTGCCTCGCGCGTAGCCCGCCGTCTGCCTGCGCCCGAAGCCTGCCCGGCCTACGACGAACCCCAGTGCGGGAAACACGAGCACCGGAAGATAGGTGCGAATGGCACCGCCCGTCCCGGCGCGATCCAGCGCCCACTGGATGAGGGTACCCAGGATCAGCCCTGCCAGCACCAGAAAGGGAGTTTGCAAGACAGCGGCCAAATAAGCCATGAATGAAGCGCGCCGTATCATCAGGCCGATCCACGTCGACACTATGACGACAATGCCAAGCCCGAGCATGGGATGCCAGCCGTGGCTAAACCAGTCTAGGGGCAGCGTCATGCGCGTTCCCGCTCGATAAATCGATGCAATCAGTTGCAACGGAGCCTAATCCCAAGCCCCTGCGTGACGTCAGGACGGATTTCGCTTGCGAATGACGAGATACGCGCCAGGGCGACCGGACGCTGCCGCCGCGGTCCCTACAACGAAAGATCGTTATCCGGCCCTTCGAGGCGATGGGTGAGCTTCTTTTTTTGGTGTCGCGCCTCGAGGTTATCGGGCTCCGATCCGGTGGCCAGGTCGTGCGTCGGCTCCGGGCCCTTCTGGCTGCTCCCATGTTGCCGGTGATAGGCCAGCCAGCGCGCGCGCGCCGCCTGCCGCAGCGCCTCGGGGTCATGCTCCAGGACCAATCCACTCGGTGCAGTGCCGACGAGATCGAGTCCGCTGCTCCGCTCCAAAGCCAGCCCATCGCGTGCCGCCAGCGCGGCCTGGATGTCTTGGTCGAGGACCAGCACGGAATGCGTCAGCTGCCGGGCCTCGCGCTCCAATCGGCCAAGTTCCTGTGCCCGCTCCAGCCGCTCGCGTGCCTGGTCCTGGAGGCGGAAGCCGACCTCCGTCTCGATCCCACGCTGCTCCATGGCGTGTACCGCCGGACCCTGATGGACGGTGGGCTCGCGCTCGATGCCCTGGTCCTTGAGACTTCGATGATCGATGTGCGCATCGATCCCCAGCGAGTGCAGATGCTCATTGGCCAGCACTTCCCAGCGCGCGCGGATTTCCTTCATTTCCGCCGACGCGGATTGCAGTCCGTGCTTGCGCCTATCGGTGTTGGACCATTCGACTTCGGTCTTCGCACCGAGTCCGCTGGCGGCAATCTGCCGGGTCGTGGTCAGCAGGTGCGCATGGTGGTTGCGCTGATCGCCGTGCCAATGCGGCCGGTGAATCGCCAGATCCACGGCGCACTGATAACGGTCTGCCAGCTCCTGGGCAAAGGCGCGGGTCAGTACCAGTCGCTGGGGCGCGCTCATCTCACAG
>Ga0209131_1001959_pt1 | contig 14114 bp, 10 predicted proteins | sample GraSoi_2013_40cm_FD_185826 | JGI IMG/M metagenome (GOLD analysis project Ga0209131, IMG submission 185826) | Grasslands soil microbial communities from the Angelo Coastal Reserve, California, USA - Sample 9_17_2013_40cm (SPAdes) (version 2) | ecosystem: Environmental > Terrestrial > Soil >...
ATTGAGGATCTGTCATTCGCAAATATAAGCCGCGATCCGGACGGCGACGACGTTGCGCTCGGGCTCGCGGTCGCCGTGGCTCCGCGGACAGCGGCGGCCGACCGCGCACTGGATGCCGCCGGCAGCTCTGCGATTTTGCAGGCTCATCCCGAAGTCGGGACGGCGCCCGAGGTGAAAGCGACGGTGCCGAACGAGCGCGGCACTGCGCGAAACGTGCTCGTCACCATCGCGGTGCTCGCTCTCGCTTCGTTGCTCGTCTCTGCTGCGTGGTGGGTGCTGTCGCCGTCTGCTCCATCGGCCCCTCCGCACACGCGAGACGCCGGTGCGCTGGCAAGCGACGCACTATCCTCCGCGGACCGGTTCAAAACGCCGGTCCCGTCCATAGTCGTTCTTCCTTTGGTCAACCTCAGCGGCGATGCGAAGCGGGACTACCTGGCCGACGGGATTACCGACAGTCTCATCAGCGATCTCGCGCATGCGCTGCCCGGAATCTCGATCGTCTCCCGCGACACCGCGTTCGCCTACAAGGGTCGGGGTGCAGACGCGCGCCAGATCGGCCGCGATCTCGAGGTCCGTTATCTGCTGGAGGGCAGCGTGGCGCTCGACGGAGAACACATACGCGTGAACGCGCGCCTCGTGGATACCAGCGAAGCAAGCCAACTGTGGGCGGAACGTTTCGACACCGAGCTCACGAGCATGCTGCAGGTTCAAGACGAGATCGTCCGCCGGGTCTCGCGCGCGATCGGCTTGCAAGTCGTCGACATCGAAGCGCGGCGGAGCTGGCAGGAACGGCCGGACAGCGCCGAGCTCATCGATCTCGTCATGCGCGGCAAGGCGACACTCAATCTGCCATCGTCGCCGGCCACGATGATAGAGTCGCGCAGCCTGTTCGAGCAGGCGGCCAAGGTCGAGCCCGCGAGCGTTGACGGCTTAGCCGGCGTCGCCACGACGCTCGTATTCGAATTCCTCAATGGCTATTACGATACCGGTGGCGACGAGCGGCTGGGCAGAGCGGAACGGCTGCTCAATCGCGCGCTCGCAACGGAACCCCGTCACCTCATGGCCTTGAAAGCGAACGCCGCGCTGCGGCGCGCGCAAGGCAGATTCGATGACGCCATCGTCGCGGCCGAAGCGATCATCATGGAAAATCCCGGCGAGCCGTGGGCCTACAAGGAGATCGGCTTGTCGACTTTATATCTCGGCAAGCCGGAACAAGCTCTCGATTGGTTCGCGAAAGCTGACCGTATGGGCCCGCGCGACCCGGGACGGTGGACCTGGCTCGACGGTCGTGGCCACGCGTTCATTCTTCTCGAGCGCGAGGAGGACGCCGTGCGCGCGCTGATAAACGCGCTCGACGCCAATCCAAAAAACGTCTCGTCACACGCTTTCCTCGCGGCGGCCTACGCGCTCCTCGGCCGATCGGAGCAGGCGCGCGCGGCGCTCGCCGCCTACCTGGAAAGGCGTCCAGGTGAGAGGATCTCGAGCTTCCGCCGACATTCGCCGGTCCCGCTCGCGCTCACGAGCCAGAACTACCGCCAGCAGTACGAGCGGCTCAGCGAGGGACTGCGTAAGGCCGGCATGCCCGAATAGCGCAGTGGAAGGCCCGGACGCCGCGGCCGCCATCACCGCGCGTTCTTCTGCCGGCCCTTTGCCGAGCGCGGCCCCATGGGCTCGGGTTGGAACGGTCCGTCGCGCATGTCGAGATAGGCCTTGAGCCCGTGCTGGCGCTGGGTCTCGAGCAGCTTTTCACGAAACTCATTGTGAGACGCGTGAGCAAGCGCGCCGAGAGCGCTTTCGAGCAGCAGGCCGGAATAGACGCCGGCCGCCTGCATGCCCATCATGGTGGTCGCCTTGTTGAGCCGCACCGACGGCTCCGGCACCAATGCGATGCGTTTCGCGAGCGCGCGCGCCGCGGTCATGAGCTGATCGTGCGGGACTACTTCGTTCACCATGCCGATGCGCAATGCTTCCTGCGCGTCGAAATGGTCGCCGGTCAGCGCCCAACGGTTGGCGGCCTTCCAACCGCACAACGCGCTGAAGAGAAATGTCGTGTTCGAGATATGGCGCACCTCGGGTTGCGCGAACACCGCCTGATCCGATGCGATGGTGATATCGGCGGCAAGTTGGTACCAAAAACCGCCGCCCATCGCCCACCCGTTCACCGCCGCAATGACCGGCTTCCCCAGCCGCCACATATGCGTCCAGTATTCCACCCGCCCGGCGTCGGTGCGCTGCCAGAACTCGATATAATCGGAATGCCTGGTGCCGGACGTCGGCTGGCCCTGGTCATAGCCGGCGCAGAACGCGCGGCCGGCGCCGGTGAGGATGATCACGCGCACGGCACGATCGGCGTCCGCCTGGTCGAAGATGCGGTGCAGCTCGGCTTCGAGCTCGTGCGTGAGCGCGTTCATCCGCTCGGGCCGATTGAGCGTGATCGTGGCGATGCTCTCCTCGACGCTGTAAATGATTTCTTCGCCCATGCCACATCCTCTCTTTCTGGCGGCCCGCGGGACTGGAGGCCGCTCGCAAGATACGCTAGTCCGATGCGTGGTGAAGATGTTTTGTCCATGGAAATATCGCTGAGAGAAACGGATGGAGCCAGCATGATCGCGCGCCGCCATGTGCTTTCGGCAGTATGTGCTTGCACCGCCCTTTCTGTGGTGCGTGCGCACGCGGCCGACGTGTCCGCCAAATCGTTCGTGGAAGCGATCTACGCCGCCTATATTGGCAAGGACAGCAAGGGCGTTTCGCTCGACAGCAACGCGGCCGTGCGGCGCTATTTCGAGCCCAAGCTTGCGGCGCTCATCATCAAGGACCGGCGCGAGGCACGCGGGGAGGTCGGCAAGCTCGGTAGTGATCCGTTTATCGACGCGCAGGATTGGGAGATCGATAGCGTCGATGTGGCCGTCCGTGACGCCGGCTCTGACCAGGCGATCGCATCTGTTTTATTCAAAAGCCTGGGCGAGCGGCGGACCGTTGTCCTCGCTTTGGTCAAGCTCAAGGGAGGATGGCGCATCGCCGATATCACGTGGGATCGCAACGGAACTTTGCGCGGCCTTTTGACCAAGTAGCGCGTGGCGCGCTCACTCGAGCTTGATCTTGGCGTCCTTGATGATCTTCTCGTATTTCGCCATCTCCTCGCGAATGTAGAGGGCGAACTGCTCCCCGCCCGTTCCGATCGGATCGAAACCGAGCGCGTTCAAGCGCGCCTTCGCATCGGGCAACGCCAGCAGCTTGGCGATCTCCGCCTGCAGCTTCTCGGAAATGTCGACCGGCAGATTCTTCGGGCCCCACAATCCGTACCACGACACGAAGGCAAAACCTTTGACGCCGGACTCGGCCACAGTCGGAATGTCGGGCGCCGCGGCGGCCCGCTTGAGGCTGGTGAGGCCGAGCGCCTTGATCTTGCCGCCTTGCGCCAGCGGCAGCGAGGAGAGCATGGGATCGGCGAGCAGCTGAATCTGGCCGCTCATGAGGTCGGTGAGCGCAGGCGCCGTGCCCTTATAGGCGACAACCAATGTGTCGAGGCCGGCATCGAGCTTGAGCAGCTCGATGGCGAGGTGGCTGGCGGATCCAATGGTCGTCGCGCCGAAGGTGTATTGCTGCGGATCTTTGCGCACGAGCGCGAAGAAATCCTTGAGATTGCTCGCCGGCACGCTTGGTGTCGTGCTGACGATCAACGGTCCCTCCGCCAACAGCGTCACCGGCGTGAAGTCGTGCACGACGTCATAGGGGACGCTCTTGTACAGGAAAGGGTTGATGACGTGCACCGACGCCGAGAGCAGCAACGTGTAGCCGTCGGGGGCCGCCTTGGCGACCGCGTTGGCGCCGACAATGCCCGAGGCCCCGCCGGCTCGATTCTCGACGATGAAGTGTTGGCCCATCGTCTCGTTGAGCTTCTGGACCAGGATGCGCGCGACGCCGTCGACCGATCCGCCAGCCGGAAACGGCACCACCACCGTCACCGTGCGGGACGGATAATTGTCTGCGTGCGCAGCCGCAGTGGCGGGCCCGACGAGCGCCAGCGCCAGCGCCGACGTAATCGCGATTTTCATGGGGACGGTCCTTTCAATAAGTCCCGGGATAGCTTCCTCCGTCGATCAGCAGGTTTTGTCCGGTAATGAAACCGGCGTGTTGCGAGCACAGGAACGCGCAATAGGCGCCGAGTTCGCTCGGCCGACCGTAACGTTTGGCGGGGTTAGCCTCGGCACGCGCGCGCCAGAGTTCTTCGAACGTCTTGCCGGTCGCCTCCAGCATCGCGCCCACGTGCGTGCGCTGAGCGTCACTGTCGAAAATCCCGGGCAAGAGATTGTTGATGGTGACGTTGCGCCCGACGGTCTGTCGCGCGAGCCCCGCGACGAACCCGACCAGACCCGAGCGCGCGCCGTTCGACAGGCCGAGCTCCAGTTGCGCCATCTTCACGCTGCGCGAGACGATATTGATGATGCGGCCGAAGCCGCGCGTCATCATGGCGTCGACGGTGAGCCGCATCATCTCGATCGGCGAGAGCATCATCGCATCGAGGGCGGTGATCCAATCATCCCGCGACCAATCGCGGAAATCGCCCGGCAGCGGGCCGTCCGCGTTGTTGAGAAGGATATCGGGTTGCGGACACGCGGCAAGCGCGGCCGAGCGACCCACGGCGGTCGTGATGTCCGCGGCGACCGTCGCCACCTCGGCGCCCGTCGCCGCCCGTATCTCCGCGCCGGTCTTTTCCAATACATCGCGCCGGCGCGCAACGATGGTCACGTCCACGCCTTCTTGCGCAAGCGCCAAGGCGCAGGCCCGTCCCAGGCCTCGGCTCGCGCCGCTCAGCAGCGCCTTTCGTCCGCGGATTCCGAGATCCATTGCTGTATCCCAAGCCGGGGTCACCCCCGGCCTTGCCCCAGGGGTCCACGATTTTTCGTAAGACGATTGCTCGCCGGGTCAAGCCCGGCAATGACGGACGCGAGGCCGTGCCTTGGAAATTCCGCGGACTACGCTTTCCTCACGCCGCGACGGCGGAAATGGGTCCGAGCTTATACCCGTACTGCTTGTCGAGCCCAAGCTCCTGCACGATGCGAATGCCCTTGGCGAGCGCTTCGCCCTCGAGATTGGTCAGCGGTTTGCGCAGATCGCCGGCCGGGAGCCCTAGCGCCTTCATCAGCGATTTCACCGCCACTGGATTAATCGCCGAATAGGTGAAGTGCAGCAGCGGGAGGAGCTTGAGATACGTGGTCTTGAAATTTTCAGCCTCCACGTAGCTCGACCACGGCGTGGAGATGGTCGCGAGCTCCGCGGGGGCGATATTACCGGTCATATTGGCGGTGCCATGGCCGCCGAGCGACATGGTCGGCACCACCAGCCCGAGATTGGGGCTGTCGCAGCACATCACCGACACCTTCGGCCTGGCGGCCAGCACCTGGGCGACTTGTCCCACACGCGCGGTCGATTCCTTGTGCACGACGTAATTCGGGCGCTGGAAGATGCGCAGCAGATGCTCCCAATGCAAATCGCTCTTCACTCGCGGCGGATTGTTGTAGATGCCGAGCGGCAGATCGGTTGCGTCCGCCACATCGAGGAAGAACCGTTCGATGTCGCTTTCCGGCGCGGCGTCTTCATCTTCGCCGTCTCGACTATGATCTCTCTTTTTTCCTCCGGCGCGAGCATCGACGTCTCGCCGGTCGAGCCCATGATCAGCACCGCGGACGTGCCGTGCTGTTCCTGGAATTTCAGCAAGGTGCGGAACGCACCGAAGTCGACCGAGCCGTCCTTGTTGAAAGGCGTGATCAGCGCGACGAACGAGCCCGTCAGCATTTTTGTCGACATTCCACTCTCCTCGCCCAAATCCTCACGATCATATCACGCCGCTGCCGTTCTACCCACGCGCCGTTCGCAGGCCTACTCCGCGGCGGTTAATTCCGGCGGCGTGAAGGCGCGAACCGCCGGCGCCGGCTGATCCCAGCGCTCGATCTCGACCAGCGCCGTGAGCGCGCTCGTGCCTTGCGCGAGCGGGGAGGTCCCGATGTCGAGGGTGAGCACGTTGGGATTGCCGTGCCGCTCCGGCTCCCCGGCCGCATCCGCCGGGTCGAACCAGGCGCCGGTGGCCATCACCACCACGCCTGGCATGACCTCGGCGTCGATGACGGCGCCGGCGAGACACGCGCCACGGGCGTTGAACAGGCGCACGACATCGCCGGCGCGAATGCCGCGCGCCGCCGCGTCCTGCGGATTGATGCGCACCGGCTCGCGCCCGCCAACCTTGCGCCTGCGCGACACGGGGCCGGGGTCCATCTGCGCGTGCAGGCGGCTCGCCGGCTGGTGCGTCACCAGGTGCAGCGGGAAGCGTTGCGCGGTGGCGCTGCCGAGCCATTCCGCCGGCGCCATCCAGGTCGGGTGGGGCGGGCAGTCCGCATCCGCGAACGCGGCAACGGCCTCGGAGGTGATCTCGATTCGTCCGGAAGGAGTTTTCAGCGGGTGGCGTTCCGGGTCGCGGCGGAAATCCTCGAACAGCACGTAGTCGCGCTCGGGCTGGGGCAGCTCGACGAAGCCCTCGGCCCAGAACTGCTGGAAGCCCGGCAGCGTTACGCCCTTGGCGGTGGCGCTCGCGCGGACGCGATCGTAGACCCACTGGCACCAGCCCATCTCGTCGCGGTCTTCGGTGAACGCGCGCTCATAGCCGAGGCGCTGCGCGAGCGCGCGGAAAATATCGAAGTCGTTCTTCGCATCTCCGACGGGATCGATGGCGCGGTGCATCGCGAGAATGAACGTGTCGCGGGAGGAGCCGCCGATGTCGTTGCGCTCGAGAAAGGTGGTGGCGGGAAGCACGATGTCGGCGTGACGCGCGGTCGCCGTCCACCAGCTCTCGTGCACGACGACCGTTTGCGGCTTCTGCCAGGCGCGCCGCAGCCGATTGAGATCTTGGTGGTGGTGGAAGGGATTGCCGCCGGCCCAGTAGACCAGGCGAATATCGGGGAATGTGTAGCGGCGGCCGTTGAAGGCGTAGCTCGCGCCGGGGTTGAGCAGCATGTCGGCAATGCGCGCGACCGGAATCATGGCGCGCGCCGGGTTGAGCGGCAGCGGCATCTCCGGTCCCGCCACATCGACGCGCGGCACGCCGATGCCGTTGGTCGAGCCGTAGCCGAAGGCGAAGCCCCCGCCGGGCAATCCGATGCCGCCGAGCATCGCCGAGAGGACGACCGCCGCCCAATAGGGCTGCTCGCCGTGATGCGCGCGCTGCAGCGACCAGGCGCAGCTGATCAGGCTGCGCGCCGCAGCCGCGCGTCGCGCAAGCTCGCGGATGGTATCCGCTGCAACGCCGGTGATCGCCGCCGCCCATTGCGCGTCTTTGACCACGCCGTCGTCGAGCCCGAGCAGGTAGCGGCGAAAAGGCTCGAAGCCGGTGCAGTAGCGGGAAATGAAAGCCGCATCGTAACGCTGCTCGGTGAGAAGCGTGTGCGCCATGGCCAGCATCAGCGCGGTGTCCGTATTGGGGCGGATCGGCACCCATTGCGCGCCGAGAAAGTCGGGCGCATCCGACTTGAGCGGGCTGATGGACACGAAGTCGATGCCGGCCTCTTTCGCGCGCCGCAGCCACATCTCCATGCTGTGCGTGCCACCGCCGCCGAAGGTCACCTGGCCGTTCTTGAGAGGAAGCCCCCCGAAGGCAAGGATCAACCGCGCGTGCTTGACGATCGACGGCCAATCCGTGCCGTGGGCGATCGGCCCGAAGGTGCCGATCACGCGCGGCAATACATATTGCGCCGCGCCGAAGCTGTAATTGGCGACCTGATCGACGCAGCCGCCGCCGAGGAACAGGAACCGCCGCAGCAGGCTGCGGGCACCGTGCACGTGGCCCGCCGACGCCCAGCCGTAGGAGCCGCCGCAGATTGCGCTGTGGCCGAAGGTCTCGCGCACGCGCGCAAGCTCGGCTGCGACCGCGTCGAGCGCTTCATCCCAAGAGACTTCGTGGAAGCGGTCGTGGCCGGTGCGCTCCTTTCCCTCGCGCCAGCCGTCGCGGATCGCGGGGCGCGCGATACGCAGCGGCGAGTGCACCATCGCCGCGATTGCCTCGAGCATGTCGGAGGGCGCGGGATCGCGCGCGAACGGCTCGCAGCCGACCACGCGATTATCCTCAACCAGCGCCGTGAAGGCGCCCCAATGGGCAAGCTGCGGGAAGCGTGCGAGGGTCATCGCGGCGCGGTCTCTGGTGATGAAGGCGCAGGATGAGCCTTTTGCAGGCGGGACTCAACCGCGTCGCGATTGCTCATCGCGGTACCGGCGGCGGTATCCAGCGGCCTCAACGGTGCCGATCCGATCCGCGCACGACGGCGCTGTGAGATATTTGTCACGCTGGGAGTTTTTTTGAATCGCGTCACAGTGGAGCACGCATTTTCTGCTGTCATGTCGCTCAATCACAACGAATGGGGGTCGCATGCAAATGGGGCGGCTTCAATGCATCAATCCGCATGGGTGGTGTTCTTCCTTCTGATGTTCGGGGAGATTGCGGTTCTGGCGTTGGCAGGTTTCATCCTTTGGATCATGGGGGAGTTTGGCGAGGATACGCCGAGGTGGACGCGCTTGCGCGCTCTGCGCAAGCGGCGCAAAGCGCAATAGGATCGTTCGCTTGAGCGTCGTTCGCCGGCCCTTGCGGCCGCCGCGAGCGCCGACACACGCGAGCTGACGGCGCATGCGTTCACGCGCGCGCTTGCAAGAGTTCCTCCACCTTGGGCCACGGATCGGGTTCGAGGTTCTTGAACGGCGCCCAGTCTTTCTCCGTCATGCGATCGAAGATCGCGGCCTTGACCGAGGGACGCGAGCGCATGCGCGCCCACCAGTCCTCGATCGCGGGCTGGTCCGCCCACAGCGCCTCGAGCCTGAGGAGCTCGAGCCGCAGGATATAGGGAATGACCGCGCACTCGGCATTGGAGAAGTTTTCGCCCGCGAGATAAGGCGCCCGCGCGAGCGCATGTGCCATCGAGGTGAGCAACTTCTGGTGCTGCGCCAGCGCGTCGGCGATGAATTCGGAATCGAGCCCGTGCTCGATCACGCTGCGCTTGTACTCGGCGCGCCGCTTGAGCGGCGCCTTGTTGATTTCCGCGAGCCAGACCTCGCGTGGCACTTTGAGGAAATTGGGCCGGAAGGCGGTGGCGAAGGTGAGAATGGTGCAGGAGTTGTGCACATATTCGTCGATGAGCTTGTTGTACATGCGCACCTGGAACCGCGCACGCGGATCCGTCGGCATCAGCGGCGGATCGGGAAAAATCTCGTCGAGATAGTAGAGGATGAGCGAGGATTCCACGATCGGGGTGCCGTCGTGAACCAGCGTAGGCACAACTCCGCTCGGATTGAGCTTGAGGTAGGCGGACTCGTTCTGGTCGCCGCGCAAGGTGAGCACGTGCTCTTGCGCTTTCTGGCCCTTCTCCGCGAGCGCGATGCGCACCTTCTGCGCGCAGACCGAGTTGATGTTGTGGTAGAGCTCGAGCACTGCATCCTCCTCCCGTTGCCGCCGCAACGCGCCGAGCGGCGCAATGTCTTCTTTCCGGCCGCGATGCTTTCACGGCGCCGCCGGCAGTCAAGGGGGATGAGCCAAGCCTCAAGGCGTGTATAGCCGCCTTTGCGGGGTCATACCGACGCCCCTTCGCGTGACGGCGACTGGCTGAGTCATGGCGGTTCGGGCGAACTCAACCCGTGCTGCCGGGAGATGATGGGCTTCGCTAACGCTCAGCCCATCCTACGGCACTCAGCTGGATGAGATCGCTGCCGGCTGGCGCGCCCGGCCGCGGGCTGCGCGCGCAGACGCTTGCGATGCTGCCGCGGCGGGCTCGATGCCGGCATCTGCCATGAGCCGCTTGAGCTCGGGCAGGCAAGACCCGCAATTGGTGCCGGCGCGCAGCGCCTCGCCGATACCCTCGATGGTCGCCGCCGCGCCCGCTTCGATCGCCGCGCGGATGGTGGCAAGCCCTATGCTAAAGCAGGCGCAGACGATCGGGCCCGCGCTCACAAGGCCATCGGCCGAACGTCCGGAGAGCAGCACGCCGCGCGCCTCCTCGGACAGCGTCTCGGCCGCGAACAGCGCCTTGACGGCGTCCCACTGCGGCGCCGTCGCGGCGGCGCCGATGAACAGGCAGCCCGTCAGCTCGCCTGCCGCGAACGAGGCGGCGCGGTACACGCCCCGCTGCCGGTCGATATATTCCGCAAGCTCGCCGCCTAACATTTGTCGCGCGCGGGTCTGCCAGATCTCCGGTCCGTCGTTGGTCGCCAACAACAAGCCCGATGCGCCGGCGACCGCCACGCGCGTCCACCACGCGCCGTGCGGCGCGCTGATCGGGCGGCGCGCCAGGGCAAAGCCGCGGAAGGCGAACTCGACGGGCGCGATCGAGGCCGGCGTCGCCTTGGCGTCGGGCTGGCCGGAATAGCGGTCGGTCTCGGGCATCACCAAATCGTTGATGCGCGCGGCCGATGCGGTCGCGTCGCTCCAATGGATCGGCGTAAACAGCGAGCCGCGGCGTTGCTCCTCGGTGATTGCGACCTTGAGCACGCACGATCCGAAGCGCGTCGTGACGTTGGCAAAACAGCCGTCGCTAAGCTTCATCGCTTTGGCGTCGGCGGGATGGATGTCGACGAACGGCTCCGGACGGTGCGTGGCGAGCCGCGCACTTTGTCCCGATCGCGTCATCGTGTGCCATTGGTCGCGCACGCGGCCGGTGTTGAGGCGAAACGGGAATTGCCTGCTGGTCGCGACCTTGGGCGCGGGCGGTTCGACCGCGATGAAGCGCGCCTTGCGGTCCGGCGTATAGAAGTCGCCCTGCATGAAGAAACGAGAATCCATCTGCGGCGTCTCACCGGCGCGCAGCGGCCATTGCACGGGATCGAGCTGATCGAAGGCGCGCTCGCTGATCGCGGCCAGCGCGCTGAGATCGAAATCGCGGCGGCCGCCATTCTCGAAGGCGGAGAGCGCGGCGTGCTCGCGAAAAATATCGGCCGCGGATTGATAGGCGAAGGCGGAGGAAAATCCCATCCGGCGCGCGACCTGGGTGACGATCCACCAGTCGGGCTTGGCTTCCCCCGGAAGGGGCAGGAATTGCCGCTGGCGCGAGATGCGCCGCTCGGAATTGGTGACGGTGCCGTCCTTCTCGCCCCAGGCGGCGGCGGGCAGCAGAACGTGCGCGCCCGCGTTCACCGTGTCGTTTGCCAGCACGTTCTCGGAGACGACGAACAGGTCGAGCTGCGTGAGCGCCTCGCGCACGTAATTCGCGCGCGGCAGCGACACCGCGGGATTGGTGGCCATCACCCACAGCGCCTTGATCCTGCCGCGAGCGATGGCGTCGAACATCGCCACCGCCTTGGCGCCTTCGCGCGCGGCCATGCGCGGCGCGTTCCAGAAGCGTCGGACGCGGTCGACGTCCTCCGGCGTAAAGGTCATGTGCGCCGCGAGCTGATTGGCGAGTCCGCCGACCTCGCGCCCGCCCATGGCATTGGGCTGGCCGGTCAACGAGAACGGCCCTTGACCGCGCCGCCCCAGGCGGCCGGTCGCCAGATGACAGTTGATGATAGCGTTCACCTTGTCGGTGCCTTGCGCGGACTGGTTCACGCCTTGCGAGAAGCACGTGACGGTGTGGGGCGTGTCGCGAAAAAGGTCGAAGAAGCGCGCGACGTCAGCACGCGACAAGCGCGTGAGCTTCGCCGTCGCCGCGACGTCGGGGGCGATCATGCGCGCCTGCGCCAGCGCATTCTCGAACCCGATGGTGTGCGCGTCGATATAGCGATAATCGAGCGCGCAGCGATCGGCGAGGTGGGCCAGCACGCCGCAGAACAGCGCCGTGTCCATCCCCGGCGCGATGGCAAGATGGAGATCGGCGTCCTCGGCGGTGGCGGTGCGGCGGGGATCGATGACGACGATCTTTGCGCCACGCACGCGCTTGTTCTCGACCATGCGTTGAAACAGCACCGGGTGGCACCAGGCGGCGTTCGAGCCGACCAGGACGAGAAGATCCGCTTGGTCGAGGTCCTCGTAGCTGCCGGGCACCGTATCGGCGCCGAAGGCGCGTCTGTGGCCGGCAACCGTGGAGGCCATGCACAGGCGTGAATTGGTGTCGACGTTCGGCGAGCCGAGAAAACCTTTCATCAGCTTGTTGGCGACGTAATAGTCTTCGGTGAGCAGCTGGCCGGAGAGGTAGAAAGCGATCGCATCCGGTCCGTGCCGCGCGAGGATGCGCTCAAGGCCGGCGGCGACCCGATCGAGCGCCACATGCCAATCCACACGCCCAAGCCTTCCGTCCCCCTGCCGCAGCATGGGATAGAGCAGACGTTCGGTAAGGGAGAGTGTCTCGCCGAGCGCCGCGCCCTTCGAGCAGATGCGCCCGAAATTGGCGGGATGATCGGGATCGCCGGTGATCTCGGCGCCGCCGTACCCATCCGGTCGTGCGAGCAGCCCGCAACCCACGCCGCAATAGGGGCAGGTGGTGCGCACGGCCGGCGGCTCGGGTAAGGGCGCGTTCATTCGGATCTATGCCGCCGCGCGCAGCGCGAGGGTGCGCCCGAACACGAGGTCGTCGCGCAAGCGCTCGATCGATGATCGCGAACGGATGAGCTCGAGGTACCAGGGGCCGTCAGCGATGTCGCCGAACAGCACCGCGCCGATGAGGCGGCCATCGGCGATGACGAGCTTTTTGTAAATGCCGAAGCCGGGATCGCTCAGTACGATCTCCTCGGCTCCGGCGGTGGCGGCAAGAAAATCGCCGGCGGAAAACACGTGAACGCCGGCCACCTTCAGATTGGCGGCGATGATGCTGCCGCCATAGCTCGCGTTCTCGCCGGCAAGCCGCCGCGCCAGCAGCTGCGCCTGTTCGTAGGCGGGCTCCACCAGCCCATAGCAGTGCCCGCGATGTTGCGCGCACTCGCCGATGGCGTAAATGCCGGCGACGCTGGTCCCGAGATGATCGTCGACGGCGATGCCGCGATCGACATCAAGCCCCGCCGCGCGCGCCAGCTCGGCATTCGCGCGGATGCCGACGGCGACAACCACCGCGTCGGTTGCGATCGTCGATCCGTCCTGCAATTCGACAGCTTCCACGCGGCCGTTGCCGATGATGCGCACGGTCTCGGCGTTGAGGCGCACGGCGATGCCCTTGGCCTCGACCGCGCGGCAGAGCATCTGCGCCGCCGGCGCATCGAGCTGGCGCTCCATCAGCCTTTCCATGAGATGGACCACCGTGACGTGCGCGCGCGCTTTGGCGAGTCCATGGGCGGCCTCGAGCCCGAGCAGCCCGCCGCCGATCATGACGACGCGTGCACCCGCGGCCTTGACGATCGTCTCGACGTCATCGATATCACGGAAGGTGAAGACGCCCGGCAGATCGATGCCGGGAATGGCGGGTTTGATCGGGCGGGAGCCCGTCGCAAAGACGAGCTTGGAGAAGGAAAGCTGCGCACCATTCGACAGCGCAACTTGGCGCGCCAGCGCATCGACCGCGGTCGCGCGCACGCCATAGCGCAACGTCACGCCGCGGTCGCGCCACCATCGCGGCGGCTTGAGTTCGATTTCGGAGAAGCCGATCTCCTGCGCCAGCAGAGCCGACAGCAGCACGCGATTATAGGCAAGCCGCGGTTCCTCCCCGATCACCGCAACGGCGTAGCGGCCGAGCGCGCGCGTGGCCAATTCCTCGACGAAACGTGCCGCGGCCATGCCGTTGCCGATGACGACCAGAGGCTCGCCCATCGCTTTGCCCTAAAACTTGCGGAATGCGCCGCGCTGCGCTCGACCGCGCCTGACTCTCATGTCGAGCAGGCCGGCTCGCCATCGCCATCGATGGGGACCTGGCGCACGCCATTTCAAGTCGCGTGCCAGCCGCGCCAGGCGATTAACTGGTTATGTTTCAGTTGGTTGGAGGTGTGCGCTCGATCTCGTCGGACAGACGCGCGCACGCGCTGCCCATGCAATGCGCGCTGCGCCTAGCGTTTGGGCAGGACATTAGAAGCAATGTTTGGTCGTTGGTGAAAATGGCGGAAAACGGAGCGCTCCGATTTGCAGCCCGGCCGGACTTTGGGCCGCGCCTCTATCGGGCTTTGACTGGAGGCAGCAAATGTGATTATATCCAATTGCTTGCGAGGCTACCCCCGCCAGCCCGGCTTCC
>Ga0209131_1001960_pt1 | contig 14109 bp, 16 predicted proteins | sample GraSoi_2013_40cm_FD_185826 | JGI IMG/M metagenome (GOLD analysis project Ga0209131, IMG submission 185826) | Grasslands soil microbial communities from the Angelo Coastal Reserve, California, USA - Sample 9_17_2013_40cm (SPAdes) (version 2) | ecosystem: Environmental > Terrestrial > Soil >...
TCATTGGGACGATGATCAAGGAACCTCTCGAGCACGTTACGCGCATCGCTGTACTGTCCGGCCGCAATGTAAGTCGAGCCAATCTCGCGCCAGATCTCCTGTTGCGCGTGAGATTGATCACGCTGCACAACCTGCTCAAAGTGGCCGATGGCCTCGGGCAGGCGGCCTTGAGCTCGGGCGATGCGGCCCAACTGATAGTGCGCATCCAGCTCTTCCGGGTCGATGTCGATCGCACGTTGAAAACGCTCGCGCGCCAGATCCATTTCACCGCGTTGTTGATGTATCAAACCAAGATTGTAATGCGCCGATGAATCACGCGGATTAATCGTGGCCGCCTCGAGGTGTTGCTTGAAAGCAGCCCGCGCCCGTTGCGTGCCGACTATCCCGGTGAAGTAACCGCGCAGTAGAAAGAACAGCATCAGCAACATGAACGGCGACGCCAGGATCGTGCCGAACACAGGTAGCAATTTGATTGAAACTGGAAGCGCAATTGCTCCGCTTATGATCATGATCAGCGTGGCGCGGAGCCCTGACAGACGCAGAGAAAGACTGAGCGCCGGAACGGCCCAACCAGCGAAAGCAAGAATGAACATCAGGAACGCCAGGCAAAAGACGAGGCTACCGACATTCAGCAGCTTCAGATCAACCATCTGCTGCATCTCTGGCTTAAGTTCAATCTGTCGTTGCAGCAATGCGATGAGTTTCTGCCCAAGCGCCAGGTCGACACCGGACGCATGAAGGACTATGACAATTAGCAACGCGGTGAAGCTCGCCGCCGCTAGCGCGTAGAGGCAAGTGGAAGCGACCGAAGCGTATTCCTGTTGAAAGAGCAGGCGGTAGCTGGCGCGACGGTCGATGAGGTTCGTCAGGACAATTGCCAGGGGCACGAAAACCACGGTCACGAACATGATCGAGACTGCCGACTGAAACAAACTACTGACTCCGGTAAACAGAAGTCGAAACCCGAGAATGTGTCTCAGGTATGTCCAGACGATGTATCCGATGAAAAGCTCATTGGCGAGTAGTGCAAAAAGAGCTGTGGGAGCCAGCGCGCCGCGATCGCGCACTTCCCGCATTCCGCGGATAGGCGAGTAAAAGATCATCCCTAAAAGTCTGAGCCAATCAGCCATGCCATTAAGTGGCCCAGACTTCAGTCTGGGATCTCTTTCGCGCGCTTCCATCACAGACTGAAGTCTGTGCCACTTTATCGTTCATCCGAATCAGGCGCGTTCACTCCATCGCGCCGGTAAGTCGCGCCCGGGGGAACGGCGGTATTATGAGTGTCCCGGGTCATCACAGTGGCCACACCCAGCGGCCAATAGCGAAACAGAGCCTTGCCGTAAACGTACTTCTTCGGCACCAGACCCCAAATGCGCGAGTCGCTCGAATTGTCCCGATTGTCGCCCATCACAAAATAGTACCCAGGTTTCACGTAAGTGGCCGGCTTGTTGTAGGAGTTCATGTTCAAATGCGGGTCGAGATAGGTCTCGTCCAAATCCCGCCCGTTTATATTGACATGGCCACCGCGCATTTCGACGGTGTCACCCGGCAAACCAATGACCCGCTTAATGTAACTTTTCGACGGGTCGTCGGGAAACCAGAACACAATGATGTCGCCGCGATAAATCTTCGGCGCCCAACCATACTCGTCATAGTAAATCAACTTGTTGACAAAAATTCGCTCGCCGTCATGCAGGTATGGCAGCATGGAAGTGCCTTCAACCTTCACGGGTTGGACGATAAATACCATTGCCAGCGCCAGAACCATCAGCGCAAAGATCAGGTCACGGATCAGCAGACGCGATTCCTGCCAGAGGTGTTTTCGCGCCGCGTCCTTAGGCCGCTGGACCTGGATGTCGTTATCGTCGTCCGGATGGACGGTGCCGAAAGGGGGTGGCTGGCTAAATTGCTTACCAAACATGCTATTAGTAGGACAAAGAAGATAATACCTGATAGTCGATATGAGCGCTCAGCGACGATCGAGTTTGTCCATCATAAATCCTTCATCGAGGTTATCCGTCGTTCGCTTGCATTGTCAAACCTATCGGCATAGGAGCGGTCCGTGGGAGCTGAGTCATCCTTGCCTGCGGTTCGCCGGCATCTTGCTGGCATCCCCTTCGCCCCCGCGGTTATGTAAAGCTTGACAGTTGTTGGCGCGGCTCTCTATCATCCCCACGCGTCGGCAGATAGCACTTCCCTACCGAACAGGTCAGCATCGATCGCCAAACACCGGAGGCTCAAATTCGTGATTAAGCTGGACATCATCAACCGCCTTGCCGATCAAACGGGCATCCCTAAATTGAAAGCTGAGCAAGCTGTTGATGCTCTATTTCATTCGATGAAGGACGCGCTGTCGCGCGGCGACCGCATCGAACTGCGCGGTTTTGGCGTCTTTATTGTCAAACCTCGAAAGCGCGGGGTTGGCCGGAACCCGCGCACCGGCGAGGAAGTTGCGATCCCTTCGGGTAAAACAATTCGTTTCAAGCCTGGCAAGGAACTGCAAGCGCACGACGATGGCGAAGAAACAGACTCCGCATAGAACCTTGCGTTTAGAGTTCACCCGTTAGGTTGCTGACAAGCTGAAGCTTGAACTCAAAACTGAATCGGCGCCAATGCATACGTCGGGCAACTCCTCGCCAACCTCGCTTTCACCTTTCTTCATTTGCAAACCCAGCACACGCGACTCTATCCTAGATCAAACAAGTGAATTACTGATTCAGTGTCAGAGCTAACCGAAAAGATCGCGCCCACAACCAAAACACTGGACGTTGGCGGCCGGAGCATCGCCAAGCCCACTGCACGCCAGTGGCTCTTGCACCTGACCTTGTTTGTCGCTACTGCGATCACGACCACCATCTCAGGAATTATCTGGTGCGCCGGTCCGGAGGCGGACGTAGCCGGCGGAACACCGGCGCAAAGCGGCGGCCTCGACGGCTCTCTTCTGTTGGTCCCCTGGTACTATCTCAGGGGCATCAGCGCACTCGCCTGGCAAGCGCTTACTCATCCGGTGTTGCTCTTGCCGGGGCTCAAATTTTCGGCTTCGCTGCTGGCCATACTGACCGCGCACGAATTCGGTCATTACTTTTTTTGTCGCTACTACAGCGTCGATGCCACCCTGCCGTTCTTTCTGCCCCAGCCGCCCGGATTATTGCCGGGCACTTTCGGCGCTTTTATCAGGATGAAGTCACCCGTGCCTTCGCGCCGGGCTCTCTTCGACATTGGTTTGGCGGGTCCCCTGGCAGGATTCATTGTGATCATTCCGATTGCCTTCGCGGGAGTCCTGACACTACAACACATAAATATTCCGGCGGGTGAAGCGGGAGGAATCACTTTCAACGATCCGTTGCTGTTTCACTTGATCGCACACGCGTTCAAGATCGATCTATCCAACGGAGCCGTGAACTCCTTTTATCTTGCCGCCTGGGTTGGCTTGCTCGTCACTGCGCTGAACCTGATGCCGGTGGGACAACTCGATGGCGGGCACGGAACGTTCGCGGCATTTGGCGGGATTGCGCATCACTGGATTGGACGGGTCGCATTTGTGACGATGCTCGCCCTCTCAGTTCTAGGATGGTTCTGGCATGGGAGCCCGAGCGGCTTTCTCTATGTCGTGCTGCTGGCCGTGATGCTGCGCGTCCGTCATCCTGAGCCTGAACAGATGGAGCCTCTGGGTGCGATGCGGGTCGTCATCGGGATCGTTACGCTGATTGTCTTTGCGCTTTGCTTTTTGCCGTTTCCGATTACGATTAGTTAGCAAATTCCCACCCGCAAACCTGGGGTAGACACCGTGATGGCTATTTCCTCGAAGGAGTCAGAATGATATGATCTTCGCTCGTGGTCATCCGCAAAATCATTTGGAAAGACCAGTTCGTTGAGAAATTAGCGAGCAAGCACGGCGTCTCGGTTATCGAAGCCGAGAGTGTTCTTGACACAGAACCCCACATTCGCAGGGTCGGTAAAGGCAGAGTCAAAGATGAGAATGTTTATGCTGCCTATGGCCAAACACTTGCGGGGCGATACTTGATAGTCATCTACATTCGTAAGGTGTCCGGCGCACTCTTGCCCATCTCAGCGCGTGATATGGACGACGCTGAAAGGAAATACTATGACAGACAAAAATAAGACCATCGATCCGTTGCCCGATTCATTCGAGACTGAAGAACAGGCCGGAGCGTTCTGGGATGCTCACAGCACGATGGACTATCAGCAACACTTAGAGCCAACCGACGACACAATCGAAATCCGCGAGCGTGTTTTCGAAGTTCAGGTTGCCGAGGACGTGTTCAAGAAACTACAGCAAGAAGCCACATCACTTCATCAGTCAGTACCCACCGTAGTTGATAAGATCCTACGAAAGGAACTGGCTTAGCGGCGGTGCGTGGAATCCGAACCAATCTGAATATGTTACGTATCTTCATATCCTCCACATTCATTGACCTAAATGATTTTCGCAGCGCCGTCCGAGACAGGGTCCGGCAGCTTGGTTGCATCGACGTCGCAATGGAGCACTTGGGCGCACGGGATGAGCGCCCGAAAAATGAGTGCTTGAAACTAGTCCGTGAAGGAAGTGACGGATTCGTCGGTATCTATGCTCATCGATATGGACATGTCCCGGATGGTGAGATCATGTCCATAACGGAAGCGGAATATGAGGAAGCAGGTTCGGCTGGCATCGAACGGTTAATCTATCTTCTTGACGAAGATGTACCATGGCCAAAGAAGTATATTGATCAAGGACGCACTGGCAAACGCCTTGATGCGCTCAAACGTAGACTACGGGCTAACCACATCTGCAAGACCTTTGCGAATAAGGATGACTTGGCTGCCTCGGTTGTCGCGGACGTTGCTCGTACGTTCCCGTTCAAGGTGCTTCCTCGCACGGATTCAACTGAATCGGGAGCGTATATTCCGCGATCAATAAGGGAGTGGGATGATTCTCGGAATCAGCTTTACAGAGAGAACCGGAATGTATTCCTTGCTCATCGATTAAAGTCATCCGACGACCCGGAACAACTTTATGACATAGCAATCTATTTGATTCCACATCGTTCCAACGACCCTCGTCACTTTCGGGATGACCTCTCCGATGTTAGCGAGGCCGAATTCTTCCTTGGAAAGTATTTCGCCAACCAAGTATTTCGAGTCAAGAATCGGGGAGGAGCAATCGGAATCATTGCATCAGCCTATGGGCCGTTCATGTGCACTTGTTGTGTGACTTTCGACGATGGTCACAAGGTCTTGTTAAGTCGCTACATAGACTTTGAAATGGGATCAGTTGGCTTGTCTCCTAATTTGGCCCTACAGCCGGAAGGGTCCGCCGATGAAGATTGCGAGGACTAACCACAGACCGTCACGCGGCCGCAGGCAACAATCCTTTAATCTCCCGCACCACTCGCTTAACTTCTTCCTGATCCGCCAGCGCAATCATGAAAAACTTATAACCCTGATGGAAGCAAATGACGCCGTTGGCGAACAGCCACACGCCGTCGAGAAAGGGATAGCCGCCGAAGATCAAGCTGATCGGCGCGCCGGTTAGTCCGGCCGGGCTGGCGATTTGCGCGAACATCGCGGCGCCGGCGGCGCAACTGAACGCGCCCAGCAAAGGCGCGCCCACGTACTTCGCAATCTTCCTTTGAAATTCAACTCGCTCGCGGTCGGCTTCGCTTAATTCCCCTGCCGCGATGCGGGCCTCCTGCTTCTGCAAATACTCGTCGAACTTCTCGCTGACTTTTTTCAATCCCAGCACCGGCAGTGCGGAATGGGTGAACCAATGTGGGTGCGAACCCAAAAGCACCGCATCGATACCGGGGAATGACGCGCCCAGGCGCACGCCCAGAATTAACGAGAACGAAACTGCCGCAGCTTTGCCCGGATTCTCTTTGACCCACTCCTTCGCCTTCATCAGTCCGGCGGTCGCGGCGGCGGTAGCGCGAGTCGCCCGCACTCCCTTGCCTGCAATCTTCGTCGCAGTGGTGGCATAGTCGACCGCTTCATCAAAAACTTTTTCCGCCTTCTTCCCTGCGGGTCCGGCGGCGTCACGAATAATTTTGCCTGCATCTTTGGCGCGTCGTTTCGCTTCGTCCATCGCTTTGCCGGCTGTCTCGCGCAGTTTGTTTTCGTCTGCGAACCGTCCCGCCTCTGCGCGCAATTGCTCCGCGCCGCCGGCAATTGTCTGGGCGCCCCGGCGCGCAGCATCACCGGCAACGCGGGCAGTGTCTTCGACTATTCCGGTCACGTTGAGTTTCTCGTCGATCTCGCGGGCTTTCCGCTTAGCTGCCCGATGCAGGTCGTCAAATTTCTCTTTGTAGTCAGTCATGGCTTAAATGCTCCCCGGTCATTTTACGCCAAGTTATGCCTCGGAGTTCGGGATAGTTTTCAGTTGCCGGAGGGTTTGGAGTTCCACCTTCAGGCTGATCTAAGTTCTTCACAAGTCCGCCTGAAGGCGGAACTCCGAACAATTGCTATTCTCTCCTCGCCTTTACTTTTGGCTGCTTCCTTCTTACTTTTGCTTTATGCCGAAATGTCCGACGTGCGGTAAGCCGGTTGAATGGCAGGACAACTCGTACCGCCCCTTCTGTTCGGAGCGATGCAAATTGATCGATTTCAGCCGCTGGGCCAATGAAGAGTACCGGGTGCCCGGCCAAAGAATTAATCCCGAGGCGACCGAACAGAACGGCCCGAACCACGTTGTGGAAAATGAACAGTCAAATGGTGAGCAATAGATGCCGAACGGCAAGTTAAGAGCATCGATCGCACTGGCGCTGATGACGTGGCTGCTTTCCACCTGCGGCGCATGCCGAAAGCAGACTGTGTCAAATCCAAATCCGTCATCAGCTACAAACAAGTCTTTGGCAAATGCTCAACCGGCAAATGCGCATGGTTGGATCCTGGCCAACAATCAGCGGATGACCCTGGCGAATTACAAAGGCAAGGTCGTGCTGCTGGATTTTTATGCGACGTGGTGTCAACCGTGCCGGGCGGAAACACCTCATCTGGTCAGACTGCAACAGCAATACGCCGACCAGGGTTTGCAGATAATTGGGCTGAATGTCGGAGGGGAGGACGATCGCGCAGAGGTCCCCGCCTATGCAAAAGAGTTCGGCATTCAATATCAGATGGGCTTTCCCGAAGACGAATTCGCGGACGATTACCTGAGCGACAATCAGAATATTCCGCAAGCGTTTCTCTTCGACCGGAGCGGGAACCTGGTCAAAAGATTCGTGGGTTATAGTGAAGACTCTGGAGCTGAGATCGAGAGTGTCATTAAATCGTCGCTCGCCTCGGGCTCGCCATAAGCCGACATGATCCGTGAAAAACTGATCGACAAACACATCGGCGATAACAAGAAGTTTCGCTGGCGCAGCCATGAGATCTCGCGGATCGAGGGCTTGAGCGATGGAGTCTTCGCATTCGCGGTTACGCTTCTGGTTGTCTCGCTGGAAGTGCCGAAGACTTTTAGCGAGTTAATGGAGACCATGCGCGGCTTTGGGGCCTTTGCCATCAGCTTCACCCTGCTCTTCATAGTCTGGTTCAATCAATACAAATTCTTCCGGCGTTATGGTCTCCAGGACAATCTTACTGTTTGCCTTAACGCAGTCTTATTGTTTGTGGTCCTGTTCTATGTCTACCCGCTGAAGTTTCTTTTTACTTTGCTGATAAGTCTGTTTACCGGCGGTCACGGCCAGGTACGTTTGCCTGGGGGAGTCGAAGGAATGATGGTCGAGAATATGGGCCAGGTGTCCGTCCTGATGATAATTTTCGGCGCGGGTTACATGGCGGTGTTTGGAGTATTTGCATTGCTTTACCTGCACGCCTATCGCCGCCGCGAGGCGCTCGGGTTGAACGAACTGGAAATTTTTGACACCGTCAAAGATATTCAGGAGAGCGGACTCAATGTTGGCGTTGCCGCACTCTCAGTTTTGATCGCTGTGTTGGGCGGCGGCCGGCTTTCGTTCCTGGCGGGAATGACGTACATGCTCAACGCCGTGGTGCTTACTTTTCACGGAATGGTGATGGGCAAGCGCCGGAGAAAACTGGAAGAGCGATCCGGCTTCAGCGACAACGCGCCTCTCGCATCGAACTAAGCATGGTTCTTCATCTGGAGTTCTGGCCTACTCTGGCCTTTGGCGTCGTCATGGCATCATGGTTCGCGTTTGCCGTAGTGTTCATTGTTTTTCTGCGGAAGAAACGACCCTCTCCGCCCGACAGCAAACGCGAACGCACCTCGATTGTCGGCATAGCGCTGCAGGGCGCCGGTTACGCGATCGTCTGGTCTGTTCATCGCCGCTCGTTTACGCCGATTGCTCCATTGGGCAAATTACTTGAAATCGCCGTCTCTGTCGGCACGATTGTCCTCGGCATCGGCTCTGTGTGGTTCATCTCCTCCGCCGTGCGCGCGCTCGGCAAGCAGTGGAGTTTGGCCGCGCGCGTACTGGAAGGACATAATTTAATCACCACCGGCCCCTATAATGTGGTGCGGAATCCGATTTATACGGGAATGTTTGGCATGTTGCTGGCGACGGGTCTGGCCATCAGCCACTGGATTGGTTTGGTAATAGCTGTCATGGTATTTGCTATCGGCACGTTAGTACGTGTGCGCAGTGAAGAAAAGCTTTTACGCGAAGCATTCGGGGTTGAATTCGAAGCCTATGCTCGCAAAGTCCCGGCCGTAGTGCCCTTACTTTTTTGAGAGATCAATTTTGAAACGAGCAAAGATACTAGCCACCATCGGTCCGGCTTCCCGCGATGCGAGAGTGATGGAAGCTCTGCTGGCCGCGGGCGCCGACGGCGTGCGGATTAATATGTCGCACGGAACGCATGAAGAAAAAGCGCAGGACATCTCCATGGCCCGCGCTTGCGCCGAAAAGATGAAGCGCCCGCTGGCCGTTTTGATTGATCTTTCCGGCCCCAAGATTCGCACGCGCACGCTCAGGAATCATCAGCCGGTGACGTTGGAAACCAATCAGCAATTCCTCATCACCACCCGCGATATTGAAGGCGACAACACCCAGGTCGCAACAAACTATTCCGGCATGCCGCACGATGTGTATCCGGGCGCGCGTATCCTGCTTGACGACGGCGCCATCGAACTGCGCGTGGAAAGCACGACCGAAACCGACGTCATCAGCCGGGTGATCAATGGCGGCACTCTCGGCGAACGCAAAGGAATTAATTTGCCGGGTATCACTCTGCCGATTCCATCCATGACAGAAAAGGATCGGGCTGACTTGAAATGGGCCGCGCAGCAGGACGTCGATTACTTTGCGCTCTCGTTTGTTCGCAGCGGCGCTGATTGCACCGAGGCGAAAGCGCTGATCAAACGCGCCGGCAGCGCGGCCCCTCTGATCGCTAAGATCGAAAAGTCCGAAGCTATCGATCATCTGGAAGAGATCATTGACGCTGCCGACGGCGTAATGGTGGCGCGCGGCGATCTGGGAGTTGAAACCAGCGTCGAGCTGGTGCCGGTTTATCAAAAACAAATCATCGAACAGGCGAATAACGCGGGCAAGCTGGTCATTACAGCGACGCAGATGTTGCAATCAATGGTCTCCAGTCCGCGGCCCACGCGTGCGGAAGCTACCGATGTAGCCAACGCCGTCTGGGATGGATCAGATTGTCTGATGTTGTCAGGCGAAACCGCTACGGGTCTTTATCCGGCAGCTGCTGTCGCTACGATGGCGCGGATCATTGAGACGGCCGAAACTCGCAGCGAAAACCGGTCCATCATCAGTAAGCTGGTGGGCAGACAATCAGGCCATGTGAGTCGAGCCCTGTGCGAGGCGGCCGCATTTGCCGCCGACGAAATGAACACGCGCATCATCGCGGTCTTTACTGAATCAGGATTGATGGCGAGTCGCCTCTCTTCGTTGCGCCCGGATCAGCGCATCATCGCCCTCACTTCTTCACGCGAAGTAATGAACGAACTGGCGCTAATCTGGGGCGTCGAGCCGGTGATCATCTCCCGCTCTAGAAGTACTGAGGAGATACTAAAGATCGGCGAACAGGCGTTGCTTCAGGCCGATCTGGTCGAGATTGGAGAGACGGTCGTCATCATGGCGGGTCGACTGTCTGGCCTGGGTCTGTCGAGTTCAGTGACGCTGTATACGGTCGAAGGGGACATTCATGAAACGATGTAGCTAGCGATGGCGCCAGCTTATATTTCTTTTGAGCTTCAAGCGCCTTGACGATCAGCGCCCCCCATCAGACCAGCCATCGAGAGATCCTCATCCAGTTCAGGCCAGTGCAGTGAAGTTCCGCCGGCGCCAATTTCATATTTCGTCCGCTGTTCTGGCGTAGCTTCGCGCAACATGGGAAACCAGAGAATTGGCACGCTAACACGGCGTCCATCCGTGAGGGAAACGTGCATCATTTCTTCGTCAAAATTAACCGACTTAGCCAATGCCGTTGTCGGAACATAGGATCTTTGAGATTTACCGGTCATAGTAACCTTCGCGATATCGCAGGAAGATCTTTGGGAACCCTTCCCTAGGAGGAGCAACTTTAACCTTTATCGAATGCCACTTGTTGTCATGCGTCGCGGGCGCAATGTTGAAGGTAATGACGTACTGATGGCCAAGCTCGGCAACAACAAGATCAACTGCATCGGGAAGCTGCCTACGATCCAGCGGAAAGAATGCCTTCCCTCCCGAGACTGAAACCAGATCATCCAGAATGCCTCGTCCTGGAATGCCCACCGTACTGCCAGCATCAGACTGGTTGATGACCCCGATTACGTATAAGGCTGCGGAAGACTCTCTTAGAACATTGCGGAGTCTAGTGAGGGAAGTCTTTGAGGCGTTGTCCGCTCCATCATCAGTGAAAACAATGATGATCCGCCTTCTGTATTTGCTGGATTCCAGTTTTGTCAGGGCCAGATCACAAGCATCATAGAAAGCCGTATTCATCCGGGGAGTAACTCGGACAACCTCGCCCAGCGCCGTCTTTAAGTCATCGGCGCCACAGTCCCAACCACAAAGCACCTTCGCTTGTTCATTGAAAGCGATAACTAGATAGTCATTTGATTTATTGCTGGTTGCTATGAATTGTCGGACTAACTGAGCGGCAAGATTCTTGAACGCGTCCGGGATCGATCCTGAAACATCAAGCATGAAAACAATACTAGCCGGTTCGTCACTGGAGTCGAAAGAAGCGATATCTAATTGCTGCTTCTTTTCAAATATGCTGAACTCCTCCTGTTTCAAGCCAGTGATAGGACGACTACGATCGTCGGTTGCTGTGACCCTAAGGAGAACCGTGTTGCTGTTAGGTGCAGGTTGTTGGCCTAAGACAGATTTGGGACCGGACGTGAGTATCAAAAGAAAAAAGCCTGAGACCAAAATCCGTGGAAGATGGTATTTCAACAGCGCTTTCGACCTCACGTAGCAAGCTAATCAGCCCTTAGCACTTGTCCCACGCGTTCTTTCTCTATCTGTTTCTGTTCGCGCCGGATCTGGACGGGAGTCATCTGTGGGTCGCGCCAGTTATCGAGGATGCCGACTTGATGGACGCATTGGATCGTGCAGGTGGGTGCGCACCATTTTTCGGTTTTGTATTCCCGCTTGAAATCTTCCATCGAGTACTCTTCGAGCGGCGTGCCGGGATAGCCGCGCTGCTGTGAGCACCAGTGCACCAAACCCTCTTCACAGATATACAGGTAGCGCGAGCCGGAGCGGCAACGCCATTCGTAAGGCTTCCCTTCCGCGATGCTGTCCTGAAACCAATTAAGCCGCGCGTGGTCCTTGTTGCCCAGTTTCTTCACCGCGTGAAAGATTTGCTTTTCGTTCTCGGTTAGCGGCTTGAGCGTTCCGTCTCCGTCGTGAATCACGCCCACAGTGGTTGAGAAGCCTAGTTCGACCGCGCGCTTCGCGACGGTCAGTGCATCTGCGGGTTGCTTGATCCCGCCACCGATTACTGAGTTGATATTGATGTGAAAGTCAGCATGTTCTGCCAGGTAACGCAGTTTCTTGTCCAGCACCCGCAGGCTCTTGCGAGAAACTTCGTCCGGGTTGACGTTATCGATGCTGATTTGCAGATACTCGAGACCTGCGTCGTTAAGACGCTTAATGCGATCGGGCGTGAAGTAGTAACCGTTGGAGATCAATCCGGCGATCATTCCGTGCGAGCGAATATGACGGACGATCTGGTCAAGTTCAGGGTGCATCATCGGCTCGCCACCGGAAATCGTTACCACCGAAGTCCCCAGGTCAGCCAGTTTGTCGAGACGCCGCTGCATTAACTCGAGGGGCACCGGCTTTGAAGTTTGATCGTATTCGTTGCAATAACCACAGGCGAGATTGCAGCGCCGCATCGGAATGATGTGCGCCAGCACTACATGGTTCGTCGACAACAGCGCCCGCGAAATGAAGGCGGCCTCGCGCAATTTGAGTTTAAGAAAAGTGCTCTTTCGCATGCGAATCCAGGATACGGAGTTCCAGAAGAATATGCCCACGATGCCGAGAAGGCAAGAACGCTCGTCACTCGTCAACCGCTAAAACATCGAAGGGCTTCGGTTTCCCGAAGCCCTTCATGACTTAATCAAGCGTGGGGCCTTAGCCCCTTACGCGTTTCACGCTCGAGTCCAGATTGAGAATGAACTCACCCGGTGGAATTGTCTGGTTCTTTTGCACGTTGGTCATACGCACTGTGGTCGCGTCGTCATTCTTTTCGACCATTTTGCTCTGAACCGGGAAGCCTTCCTTATCGATCCAAATTTCGATGTACTTGTAGCTGGCCGCGCCCTTCGGAGTAACTCTGAAGTGCTGTGTCCAGACGCCGCCCAAAGTCTCTTCGCGCACGTCCTGAAACTCGCCAAATCTGGTGCGGAGCTGGGCTGTTGACATACTCATGAGCTGGAGCAGGTCATTATTCTTGGCTCCCCCAACTGAGCTGGTAGTACCGACAATAACCGTGTTCAGCCGCGGACGGTAAAACGAATAGTTTCCCTTTGAGATTGCCAGGGTCTCATGCTGGGGACTTGTCCACTCGAGCCGCATGAAGGCCGCTCGACTTCCTCCCGGACCCGGGATGTAAAGGATCACTCCCTGATAGGTGTCCTCTTCGTGAAGCTGCGCATTGTACTTCCACATGCTGATGTTGGCGCGAAGAGTCTTCAGGTTCAGCCTATTTTTTTCCATTCGGCTCACAAGAGAACTCACCAGCCCTGCGCTTTGAGCATTAGCCGTTGGTGCGGAAGAAATCGACAGCGCTGTTACCAGCAACCCAATCGCTAACCTAAACGAAAATATTTTTTTCATCATAGCTCCTAAAACTGAAGGCCCCTGCGGGCCCCATGATTTGCCTTGAGTGCGCTCGTAAAACCATATCGCGCCCCAAGCCGATTAATGTTCGAAAATTATAAAGCATGGTCAGCGAATGTCAACCTCATAGGCGACTAATTTTCCCGCCGCGTCCCGCAGCGGGCGCGGGTCGCTGACAATTGCCTCGGTGCGCCCGGCCTTCAGCTTAGCGCGCCGCTCAATCTCCGCTCTATCTAATTGACTACCAACAACATCGACGGGGATTGCAACCGTCGCTGGGCCCATATGGGTGCGCTGAAATGCGCTATTTTCAAACCAGCCCTTGGGCGTCAGAAAGATGAAAATCAGAATTAACACGCAGAGCACGTCCCACTGCCAAGAGGTCCGCGGATACGTCCAAAACGCTGCCTTTTTTGCTGTCTCTAATACGAAGCCCATGTTTTTATCGTCACCGATGCGATTATTAGTCGGGCACCGCGGTTTTGTCGAGGCAATTGTGGTTCCGCACCCTTTGACTCCCCCTGCGTGGGATAGATTCTATCCTGGCACGGACGGTTGCCGCTGGTTAGACAATATGACCATCGCGCATCTGGATGACGCGCTGGCAGGCTGCGGCGGCCTCGGGGTTGTGAGTAATCATAATGATGGTTTGATTGAAGCGATCATTTAACTCGCGGAACATTTTCAGGACGAGGGCCGAATTCTCACTATCAAGATTGCCGGTGGGCTCATCGGCCAGCACGATCGCCGGCCGGTTAACCACCGCGCGCGCCAAGGCAACTCGTTGCTGCTCGCCGCCGGATAGTTCCAGCGGTTTGTGATGCATCTTGTCCTCTAAACGCAGCATGCGCAG
>Ga0209131_1001963_pt1 | contig 14099 bp, 11 predicted proteins | sample GraSoi_2013_40cm_FD_185826 | JGI IMG/M metagenome (GOLD analysis project Ga0209131, IMG submission 185826) | Grasslands soil microbial communities from the Angelo Coastal Reserve, California, USA - Sample 9_17_2013_40cm (SPAdes) (version 2) | ecosystem: Environmental > Terrestrial > Soil >...
TCGAGACGCTCGAGCAGCGTCGGGCCGTCGAACCAGTCGAGCTCGGGTCCGCGCGTAACCACCATGTCGCCACGCAGCGCCGAGCCCGGCAACACCTCCAGCGTAGTGAAGCCAAGCGGCGCTGCGAATGCGAGCACTTCGTCGCGCACCGCCGCGAAAATCGACTGCGAGTAGCCGACCAGGTCCATCTTGTTGGCGAACACGATGGCATGGCGCACGCCAAGCAGACGCGCGAGCAGCAGATGGCGCCGCGTCTGCTCGACCATGCGCTTGCGCACATCGACCAGCAGCACTGCCGCGTCGGCGGTGCTCGCGCCGGTCGCCATGTTGCGGGTGTACTGCTCATGACCTGGCGCGTCGGCGATGATGAACTTGCGCCGCGCCGTGGCGAAGTAGCGATAGGCGACGTCGATGGTGATGCCCTGCTCGCGCTCGGCTTCGAGGCCGTCGGTGAGCAGCGAAAGGTCGATCTCGGCGGCGCCGCGGCGCTGCGAGGCACGCTCGAGCGCGTCGAGCTGGTCCTGCAGGATGGCGCGCGAATCGTAGAGCAGCCGCCCGATCAGCGTGCTCTTGCCGTCGTCGACGCTGCCCGCGGTGACCAGGCGCAGCACGCCACGGTCGGCGGCGAGCCCCTTGCGCTCGATTTCGCCGAGCAGGCTCATCTAGAAGTAGCCCTCTTTCTTGCGCCGCTCCATCGACGCCTCGGAGGTCTGGTCATCCATGCGGGTCGCGCCGCGCTCGGTGAGCGTGGCGCTGACGGTTTCCTGCACGATCGCTTCGACGCTGGCGGCGTCGGATGCCACCGGGCAGGTGCAGCTCACGTCGCCCACGGTGCGAAAGCGCACCGAGATTTCCTCGACCGTCTCGCCCGGCCGCGCAGGCGTCAGTGGCGTGATGGGAACCAGCAGGCCGCGGCGACGTACCACCGCTCGCCGGTGCGCGTAGTAGAGGGACGGCAGGTCGATCGACTCGCGCGCGATGTATTGCCAGACATCGAGCTCGGTCCAGTTGCTGATCGGGAACACGCGCACGTGCTCGCCGGGGTGCACGCGCGCGTTGTAGAAGCTCCAGAGCTCCGGGCGCTGATTGCGCGGATCCCACTGCCCGAACTCGTCGCGGAACGAGAACACGCGCTCCTTGGCGCGCGCCTTCTCCTCGTCGCGCCGCGCGCCGCCGATCGCGGCATCGAAGCCGAATTCGGCGATCGCTTCGAGCAGCGTCACCGACTGCGCGGCATTGCGGCTGTCGCTCTCGGCGCGCAGGCGCACCGTGCCGCGGCGAATCGAGTCCTCGAGCGTGCGCACCACTAGGCGCTCGCCGAGCTCGGCGACGCGGCGATCGCGAAACTCGATCACCTCGGAAAAATTGTGCCCGGTGTCGATGTGCATCAACGGGAAGGGGAAGCGCCCCGGGCGAAACGCCTTTTCCGCAAGGCGCAGCAGTACTGCCGAGTCCTTGCCGCCGGAAAACAGCAGCACCGGGCTCTGGCACTGCCCCGCCACTTCGCGCAGGATGGTGATTGCTTCCGACTCAAGCCAGTCGAGGTGCGTGCGCGCCGCAACCGAAACGCGTCGTTCCGCCAGCAGCACGCTCACGCCGGCTCCTTGGCGCGCACCCGGCGGCCGTCGGCTGCGACATGCAAGCCGCACTCTTTGGTCTCGGGTTGTTCCCACCACCACCGCCCGGCGCGCAGATCTTCTGCCGGCAGCGTTGGCCGCGTGCACGGCGCGCAGCCGATCGAGCGGTAACCCTGGTCATAAAGCCGGTTGTACGGCACGTCGTGCGTGCGGATGTACTCCCACACCGCGACCCCGCTCCACGCCGCGAGCGGATTGAATTTCTCGAGGCCGTGCGCGGCATCGAACTCGCGCTCCGCCAGTTCGGCTCTATTGGATGACTGTTCACGGCGCTGGCCGGTGATCCAGGCGCGTTTGCCGGCAAGCGCGCGCGCCAGCGGCTCGACCTTGCGGATCTCGCAGCAGCGTTGTCGCAGGCCGACGCTGCCGTAGAACGCGTCGCGGCCGTAGAACTGCACGTATTGCGCGACCGACGCGCTTTGCGGCCGATGCACTTCGACCTCGATGCCGTAGCGCAGCTTGATTTCAGGGATCAGTTCCAGCGTTTCGGCATGCAGGCGTCCGGTGTCGAGGGCAAACACCGTGATCGGAAGACGCAGGCGAGCGATCGCGTCCGTAATGACCATGTCTTCGGCCTGCAGGCTGCTCGCCAGGGCCACCGGCGAGAATCGCTCCGCGATCTCGCGCAGCGTGCGGTCGAGCTCGGTCATGCCGTGCGCCGGCGGAAAAGCGGCAGCGGCCGCGTGACCGAGGCCTGGTAGGACTCGCTGAAGTCCTCGAAACCCGCGAGCGCCTCGTGCGGATCCTCGCCTTCGCGCAGCTCGAAGGCGTCAAAGCCGCAGCTCTCCATGAAGAACAGGTGATCGCGCGTGATGTGGCCGACGGCGCGCAGCTCGCCCTTGTAGCCGTAACGCTCGCGCAGCAGCCGCCCGATCGAGAACCCGCGCCCGTCGCCGAATTTCGGGAAATTGACTTCGACGCGCGTGGCGTGCGCGAGCTCGCCCGCCACCGCGGCCGGATCGTCGGCCGGTTCCAGACGAATCACCTTCTCGTCAGGCGACGGCGGATTCGCGGTGACGACGCGCCGCTCTTTGATCAGCGTTGCCATAGACCCGTTCTTTGAAAGGTTCGACTCCGATGCGATGCACCACGTCAACGAAGCGCTCGGCCTCGCTGTCGCGGCTCTCGAGGTAGCACTCGATCAGCCGCTCGATCACGTCGGGCACCTCCGCGCGCGCGAAGGATGGCCCGATCACCCTGCCGAGGGCAGCCTTCGTGCCGGGGCGTATTTCGCCCTGGTTACCGCCGATCTCGACCTGGTACCACTCCTCGCCGTTCTTATCGACACCGAGGATGCCGATATGCCCGATGTGGTGATGGCCGCAGGCGTTCATGCAGCCGGAAATGTTGAGATCGAGCTCGCCGATGTCGTGCAGGTAGTCGAGATCGTCGAAGCGCCGCTGGATCGCTTCGGCCACTGGAATCGACTTGGCGTTGGCCAGCGCGCAGAAATCACCGCCGGGGCAGGCGATGATATTGGTGAGCAGCCCCAGGTTCGGCGTCGCCAGGCCGAGACGCCGCGCCTCGCGCCACACCTCGACCAGATCGCTCTGTCGCACGTCGGCGAGCACCAGGTTCTGCTCGTGCGAGACGCGCAACTCGCCGAACGAGTAGCGGTCGGCGAGGTCGGCAATCGCGTCCATCTGCTCGGCGGTGGCATCGCCCGGCGGCACGCCGGTCTTCTTCAGCGACAGCGTGACCGCGGCGTAGCCGGGCACTTTGTGCGGCTGGACATTGCGCTTCGCCCACGCGGTGAAGCCCGGAGCACCTATCGCCTCCAGATCGAGGTTGGGTAAACGTTCGTAAGCGGGACGGGTGAAACGCGCGGCGACGCGCTCGACTTCTTCCGTGATCAGCGTCGCGGGGCCGTCCTTGATCTGTGCCCATTCCGCTTCGACCTCGTCACGGAATTTCTCGGGCCCGCGCTCCTTCACCAGGATCTTGATGCGCGCCTTATGAATGTTGTCGCGACGACCGTAGCGGTTGTAGACGCGCAGGATCGCCTCGAGATACGTCAGCAGATGCGGCCAGGGCAGGAACTCGCGGATCACGAAGCCGATCATCGGCGTGCGGCCCAGCCCGCCGCCTGCCAGCACTTTGAACCCGATCTCTCCCTTCTCATCCTTGATGGCATGCAGGCCGATGTCATGCACCGCGACGGCGGCGCGGTCGGCGCGCGCGCCGTTCAGCGCGATCTTGAACTTGCGCGGCAGGAAGGAGAATTCCGGATGGAACGTCGACCATTGCCGGATGATTTCGCACCAGACGAAGGAATCGACGATTTCGTCCTGCGCCACGCCGGCAAAATGATCGGTGGTGACGTTGCGGAACGAGTTGCCCGAGGTCTGGATCGCGTGCATCTCCACGGTCGCGAGCTCGGCGAGGATCTCGGGCACCTCCTCCAGCTTCGGCCAGTTGAGCTGCATATTCTGGCGCGTCGAGAAATGCCCGTAGCCGCGGTCGTAGCGCCGGCTGATCTCGGCGAGCTTGCGCAGCTGGCGCGTCGACAGCAGCCCGTACGGTATGGCGATGCGCAGCATCGGCGCGTAGCGCTGGATGTACAGGCCGTTGCGCAGCCGCAGGGCGCGGAATTCCTCTTCGGACAGCTGCCCGGCGAGGAAGCGCCGCGTCTGGCCGCGGAACTGTTGCACCCGCTCGTCTACCAGACGCTGATCGATCTCGTCGTAGCGGTACATGTCAGGCGGCCGCGAGCGCCGAGCGCCGCGTGCGGAAGAACATTGTGAGGAGCCAGAGATCGAGCAGCACGGCGGCCGCCATCGCGCCGTATGCGAATGGGCTGGTCGCGAGCTTCAGCGTAAGGAGGGTACGCGCCAGGCCAAAGCCGACCACCCAGACATCGAAGCTCATGCAGACGCGCCTGAACGTCTCCGCATCGATACGACGGATTGCGTAGGCGCCGAGCGGAATGCCGACGAGCACGCTCGGCACGATCCACCAGCCGAGGTGCAGCGCCTCGGCGGTGAAGAGTCCGAGCTGGTAGTAGGCAAACGCGGTCAGGCACGACTCGGCGACGCGGATCAGCGCCAGGCCGGCGCGGAATTCCTGCTTCACCAGTCCCTGGTTGTTGAACAGCAGCGCGAGCGGCGGCCCGGAAATCGTCGTCACCGAGTAGAGGAAGCCGAGGCCGGTGCCGAAGGGCAGGCCCACCAATCTTTCGGCACGCAGCGGACGGCGTATGCCCGCTGCTTGCAGCAGGATGAGCGGCAGGATCAGCGCATAGGTGGCGAGCTTGAGCCAATCCGGATGCAGGGAAGCGAGCAGATAGCTGCCGAGCGCCACGCCCGGCAGCAGGCCGATGATGATCGGCCAGACACGCTTCCAGACGGCGCGAATCGCCGCGCGGTTGATCACCAGAACGTAGAGGTTGATGAACACCTCGACCACAACCAGCGCCGGGTTGAGGACGCGGTTGGCGAAGAACACCAGGCCCACCGGCACGGTGAGCGAGGAGAAGCCGTAGCCGAGCGCGCCGTTGACGAAGGCGGCGGCGAGCGTGATGGCGACGAGCGCGAGGATTCCTGGTTCCATCGAACCTCCAATCGTAGGACCGCCTCTTATGCTTTCAAAGACTAATGTGTTAGAATGTTATTCAAACTAGATCTAAGCAATGAAACTCCAGCAGCTGCGCTATCTGACCGAGGTGGTGCGCCGGGGGCTCAACGTCTCCGAGGCGGCGGACGCCCTGCATACCTCGCAGCCCGGGGTGTCGAAGCAGATCCGCTCGCTCGAGGACGAGCTCGGCATCCAGGTTTTCGTGCGGCACGGCAAGCGGCTGGTCGCCATCACCGAGCCCGGCAAGGCCGTGGTCGCGATCGCCGAGCGGATCCTTTCCGAAGCCCAGAACCTCAAAAGGGCGGGCGAGGAGTTCGCCAACGACCAGCTCGGCACGTTGACCATCGCCGCAACCCACACCCAGGCGCGTTACGCCCTGCCCAAGGCGGTTGCCGCGTTCAAGCGGCGCTACCCGAAGGTCAAGCTGGTCATCCATCAGGGAAATCCGACCCAGATCTGTGAGCAAGTACTTACCGGTGAGGCCGATCTCTGCGTCGCAACCGAGGCGATAGCCGAGTATCCGGAGCTGGTCTCGATGCCGGTCTACCAGTGGAACCGGTGCGTCGTGGTACCCCCCAAGCATCCGCTGCTCAAGGCGGCGCCGCTGACGCTGGAAAAGCTGGCGCAGTATCCGATCGTCACCTACGACTTCGCGTTCGCCAACCGGTCACTCGTCGAGAAGGCTTTCGAGAATCGCGGCCTGCAGCCTAACGTGGTGCTGACGGCGCTCGATTCGGACGTGATCAAGACGTATGTCGAGCTCGGTCTGGGCATCGGCATCCTGGCCAAGATGGCGTTCGATCCGAAGCGCGACGCCACCTTGCGCGCGATCGACGCCAGCCATCTGTTCGAATCCAGCACCACGCGGCTGGGAATCAAGCGCAACGCGTATCTGCGCCGCTACGCCTATGAGTTCATCGAGCTGTTCGCGCCGCACCTGCCGCGCTCGACCGTGGAGCGCGCGGTGATCGGCAAGGAAGGCTCGCGCTACGAGTTGTAGGTGGCGATGAACTCGCGCACGCGCGGGAACACCACCTCACGCCAGCGCCGCCCGGAGAAGATGCCGTAGTGCCCGACCCCGGGCGCAAGAAAGTGCGCCCGCCGCTCACGCGGGATGTTGAGGCAGAGCGCATGCGCCGCTTCGGTCTGGCCATTGCCCGAGATGTCGTCGAGTTCGCCTTCGATGGTGAGCAGCGCCGGCTCGCGGATCGCATGCGGGCGCACCAGCTCCTCGCGCACGAACATGCGGCCCCTCGGCAGTGCAAACTCCTGGAACACGGTTTTCACCGTGTCGAGGTAGTACTCGGCCGGCAGGTCGAGCACTGCGTTGTACTCGTCATAGAAGCGCCGGTGCCCGTCGGCCGATTCGCCATCGCCGACCATGAGATGGTTGAAGTAGTCCCAGTGCGCGTTCAGGTGGCGGTCGGGATTCATCGCCACGAAGCCGAGGTGCTGGAGAAATCCCGGATAGACGCGCCGCATGTACCCCGGATATTTCGCCGGCACGCGCTCGATCACGTTGCGCTCGAACCAGGAATACGGCTTGCGCCGCGCGAGATTGTTCACCGCCGTCGGGCTGCGCCGCGCGTCGATCGGCCCGCCCATCATCACCAGCGTAAGCGGCTGGGCTTCGCGGCGCCAGGCCATGAGCGATGCGGCAGCGAGCACCGGCACTGTCGGCTGGCATACCGAGATGACGTGCAGGCGCGGTGAAAGCAACGTGATCCAGTCGCGAACGTAATCGACGTAATCGGCGAGATGGAACGGGCCCGCGGAAAGCGGCACGATGCGGGCGTTGATCCAGTCGGTGATCCAGACATCGTGCTCGGGCAGCAAGGCGCGCACCGTATCGCGCAGCAGCGTAGCGTGATGCCCGGAGAGCGGTGCGACCAGGAGCACCTTGTGCCGCTTCTGCGTGGCTTGCTTGAAATGGATCAGGCGGCAGAACGGCTTTTCCTGCGCCACTTCGATCTCGACCTCGGGCAGATCCCACTTCGGCTTTTCATAGCGCTCGGTGACCCGCAGGAACAGATCGCTCGAGGCGGCGAGGCGGCGCGAAAGCGGCCAGTGCGCGAGCGGACTGAAAGGATGCCCGAACCAGCCGCGCGACCATTCCGCCATGAAGCGCAGCGGCGCGAGCGCCATGTGCTGCGCCTCGTAAAGACTGTAGAGCATCGAGTCCCGGAGTTGTCCTAACGCATTGGTTATAACAGAATTGCGGCGGTGCGGCGTCGCGCCTTCCGGCTGCTCTTCGCAGTCTTCCTCCTGATCGGCGGCGCCACCGTCGGCGGCTATTTCTATCTGCGTTTGTCGTTGCCGCACGTCACCGGCGAGATCGAGCTCGCGGGCCTGGGCGCAGAAGTCGAAGTACTGCGCGATCGGCACGGCATCCCGCACATTTTTGCGAAATCGGAAGCCGATGCGCAGTTCGCGCTCGGCTTCGTGCATGCGCAGGACCGCCTGTGGCAACTCGAAATGAATCGCCGCATCGGCGCCGGGCGTCTCGCCGAAGTGCTCGGCGCCGCGGCGCTAGACGCCGATCGGTTCCTGCGCACACTCGGCATCCGCCGCACCGCCGAGGCCAATCTGCGCCACGTCGACGCCGACACGCGGCGATTGCTCGGCGCCTATGCCGCGGGTGTCAATGCGTTCCTGGCCACGAAACCGGTGCTGCCGCCGGAGTTCTGGATCCTGCGCGTCACACCGGAGCCATGGAGCGCCGTCGATTCGGTGACGTGGACCAAGATGATGGCCTGGGACCTGGGCGGCAACTGGCGCAATGAATTGCTGCGCCTGCAGCTCGCCTCGCGTCTGCCGACATCAGCGATCCAGGAATTCCTGCCGCCTTATCCCGGCGATGGGTCGCCGGCGCTGCCGGACCTGCGCGAGTTCTACGGCGAGCTCGAGAAGCCGCCGGCGCAGCTCTCGCTCGACAGCGTTGTCCCCCAGGGCGGCGCCTCCAACAGCTGGGTCGTCTCTGGCGCGCGCACTGCGAGCGGCAAACCGCTGCTCGCCAACGACCCGCACCTCGGTCTCACCGCACCGGGCGTCTGGTATTTCGCGCATCTGCACGCGCCGGGCCTCGACGCCATCGGCGCCACGCTGCCCGGAGTGCCGGGCATCATCATCGGCCGCAATCGGCGCATTGCGTGGGCAGCGACCAATACCGGACCCGACGTGCAGGACCTGTATCTGGAGAAGCTCGACGGCGCCGGCGGCTACCTCGGGCCCGACGGACCGCGCGCCTTCGTCGCCCTGCGCGAAACCATCAAGGTCAAAGGCGCCGACGATGAGCCGCTGACCGTGCGCATTTCGCGGCATGGCCCGGTGATTTCCGACGTGATGCGCAGCGCGCTCGAGGCCACGCCGCGCGGCCATGCCCTCGCGCTGGCGTGGACCGCGCTCGCCGAGGACGATCGCTCGCTCGCGGCGTTTTTCAAGCTCGGGCGAGCGACCGACTGGAAGAGCTTCGTCGACGCCACACGCGATCTGCAGGCGCCGCAGCAGAACCTGAGCTATGCCGACGTGGCGGGCAACATCGGCTTCATCGCACCGGGCCGCATCCCGGTGCGCAAGCGCGACAACCGGCTGCACGGCCTCGCGCCCGCGCCGGGCTGGGACGCGCGCTACGACTGGGCGGGATTCATTCCGTTCGACGAGCTGCCGCGCAGCTTCAATCCCGCCGCCGGCAAGATCGTCACCGCCAACCAGAAGATCGTGCCGCCGGGTTATCCGCACTTCATCACCAGCGAATGGCAGGCGCCCTACCGCGCGCGCCGCATCGACGAGCTGCTGGAGGCCGTGCAGCGTCACGACCGCGCCAGCTTTGCGCGCATGCAAGCCGACATCGTCTCGCCCGCCGCCCGCGAGCTGTTGCCGCGCATGCTGGCGATCCCGGGAACCAGCCGAGAGGCAAGCGACATGCTGAAGCGCCTTGCGGAGTGGGACGGCACGATGTCAGCCGACCGCGCCGAGCCGCTGATGTTCGCCGCGTGGTTGCGGGAGTTCACCCGCAGCCTGTACGCCGACGAGCTCGGTGCGGCGTTCCGCGGCGCCTGGAGCGAGCGCGCCGTGTTCGTCTCGCATGTGCTCAAAGATCAAATGCATTGGTGCGACGACCTGCGCACGCCGCGCGTGGAATCCTGCGAGGAGCTCTTGAACGCCTCGCTCGAAAAGGCGCTGGCCGATCTGCGCCAGCGCTACGGCGCCGACCCCTCACGCTGGAGCTGGGGCACGGCCCACGAGGCGCGGCAGCGCCATCGCCCGTTCTCGCGCAATCCGTGGCTGCGCGGCACTTTCGATATCACGGTGCCGAGCGGCGGCGACTCGTACACGCTCAACGTCGGACGCATGGATTTTGCCGACGACGCCGAGCCCTACGCCAACCGCCACGCCGCCAGCCTGCGCGCGATCTACGATCTTGGCGATCCGGAAGCGTCGGTCTTCATCCATCCGGGCGGCCAGTCCGGCAACCCGTTGTCGTCACACTACCGTTCGTTCGCTGAACTCTGGGCGCGCGGCGAGTATGTGCCGATGATCACCGAGCGCGCCCGGCTCGAAGCTGCGGGCGTGCAGCGCCTGTACCTCAAACCCAAGCGCTAGGCGGCCTTGCGCTCCTCGCGCAGGGCGCGGCGCAGGATCTTGCCGACGTTGGTCTTCGGCAGCTCGGTGCGGAACTCGACGTACTTCGGCCGCTTGTAGCCGGTGAGCTCGCGCTTGCAGTGCTCGAGCACGTCCTGCTCGGTGAGCTGCGGGTCCTTTTTCACCACGTAGACCTTCGGCACTTCGCCCGAGTGCTCGTCGGGCACGCCGACCACCGCACATTCCAGCACTCCCGGCAGCATCGCCACCACCTGCTCGATCTCGTTCGGGAATACCTTGAAGCCGGAGACCACGATCATGTCCTTCTTGCGATCGACGATGCGGATGAAGCCCTTCGCGTCCATCACGCCGATGTCGCCGGTGTGCAGAAAGCCGTCGGGCCCGAGCACCTGGGCGGTTTCGTCGGCGCGCTGCCAGTAGCCCGCCATCACCTGGGGGCCATGGATGCAGATCTCACCCGGCTCGCCGAGCGCTACCGGCCGGTTCGCGTCGTCGCGCAGCTCGATGTCGGTCGAAGGCATCGGCACGCCGATCGCGCCGCTGTACTCGGCAAGGTCGAGCGGATTGGCGGTCGCCGCGGGCGCGGTCTCGGTGAGGCCGTAGCCCTCGATCAGCGTGGTGCCGGTCACCTGCTTCCAGCGCTCGGCCACCGCCTTCTGCACCGCCATGCCGCCGCCGAGCGCAAATCGCAGGTGCGAGAAATCGATCTTGGCGAAGTCGGGATGATTGAGCAGCGCATTGAAGAGCGTGTTGACGCCGCTGATCATGGTGAACTTCTGCTTGGCAAGCTCTTTGACGAACCCCGGGATGTCGCGCGGGTTGGTGATCAGGATGTTCTCGCCGCCGACCACCATCATGTTCAGGCAGTTCACGGTGAGCGAGAAGATGTGATAGAGCGGCAGCGCGGTGATGATGATCGGCCGCTCGCCATCCATCGCCGGCTCGAGCCAGGCCTTGTATTGCAGCAGCGCCGCGATGACGTTGCGATGCAGCAGCATCGCGCCTTTGGACACGCCGGTGGTGCCGCCGGTGTATTGCAGGAAGGCGAGGTCATCGTGGGTGAGCGCAGGCGTCGCCAGCTTGGCGCGCGCGCCTTCGGCGAGCGCCTGCTTGAAGGTCACCGCGCCGGGCAAATCGTACGCCGGCACCATCTTCTTCACCTTGCGCACCACCAGATTCACCACCAGGCCCTTGAGCCCGAGCATCTCGCCGAGCGAAGTCACCACCACGTGCTTGAGCGGCGTTCGCGCGCGCACCTGCTCGAGCACGGCGGCAAAGTTCTCGAGGATCACGATCGCTTCGGCGCCCGAGTCCTTGAGCTGGTGCTCGAGCTCGCGGGCGGTGTAGAGCGGGTTGACGTTGACCACCACGCAGCCGGCACGCAGCGTGCCGAACATCGCGATCGGGTACTGCAGGCAGTTCGGCATCATGAGCGCGACGCGCGTGCCCTTCTGCAGGCCTTTCGACTGCAGCCACGCGCCGAAATTGCGTGCCAGCGCATCCAGCTCCGAGAAGCGCAGCGTCTTGCCCATGTTGGTGAACGCCGGCCGGTCGCCGAATTCGCGGATGCTCTTCTCGAACAACTCGACCAGCGAGCCGTACTGGCGCGTGTCGATCTCGGCGGGAACGCCGGGCGGATAACTCTTCAGCCAGATGCGCTCCATGTCTCCCCCTTGGCCTTAGGCCTTGTCTCGGCTGATTCTAGCCACCATTGGCGCGGCAAGACATCCCGCGCCTATGGCAGCGTAGCCCGCGATCCAGGCGATCGGCGCGCTTGCGCCGCCGGCCATGTCGAGTGCCGCGCCGAATAGCACCGGCCCCAGCAGGCCGCCGCCGAAGCCCACCAGCGAATAAAGACCCATCGCCGCACCGCGCAACTCCGCAGGCGCCGCCGCGACCAGGCCGGCCGTAAGCGTGCCCGATTCAGCCATCACCAGCATCGAATAGATGATGAGCAGGGCGAGTACCAGCCCCCAATGCCAAGCTGCAGCGCTGCCGAGGAGCACGCCGCAGCTGCCGGATGCGGCCATCACCAGCAGGATCCAGCGCCGCCGCCCGATGCGCAGCGCGACCTCGTTGCCGAGAATCGATGCCGGCACCGCGAGCAGGTTCACCGCGGCGGCGATGGCCGCGGCCGGCCAGGGAAACGTACTGCCCTCGTGCAGACTCATCGCGTACACCAGGAACGCCACCATCCAGGCGCGCGAGCCGAAAAGCTCGAGGCAATGCGCCATATACCCGAGCGTATAGCCGGCACTCGCACGATCGGCGAGCACGCGTTGCCACGCGCGCACAGGAAACAGCGTGTGCAGGGACCAGGGTGCGCCGTGCGGTCGAGCACCGCCGACGAAAAACAGCACCAGCATGCCTGCGGCCAGCGGGCCAAGCGCGCTGACCACGAAGGCTGAGCGCCAGCCATGGCTCGACGCCAGGAGGCCGGCCAGCGCCAGGGAGAGCGCGGTGCCGATGCCAAAGAACGAGGTGTAGAACGCGACATACCGGCTCTGCGATGGCCCGGAGACGCGATCCGAAAGCAGGCGCAGGCCCGGCATATAGGTCGCGGCAATGCCGACCCCGAGCAGCACCTGAAAGGCAACGGCGCTGGCGAATCCTTTGGCGAGAAAGCCGAAGCCGGCGGCGGCCGCGGCGGCGAACACGCTGCCGGCGAAGTACACCTTGCGAGGGTCCACGCGATCGGTGAGCGCAGTCCAGAGCGACACCGTGGCGATATACCCGGCGAAGAACATGCCGCTCACGATGCCCGCCTCGGAGTTCGACATGCGCCACTCGTCGCGCAGCTCCGGCAGCAGCGCGGCGTAGGTCGAGAAGCCCAGCATCGACAGGATGTGGGCGGCGAGCAGCAGGTAAACCGCGTTCAGCGGTTCTTGAAGCTCGGCTTGCGCTTCTCCAGGAAGGCGGCCATGCCTTCCTTCTGGTCGGCGAGCGCGAACTGCGAGTGGAACAGGCGCCGCTCGAACAGCACGCCTTCGGCGAGCGAGCTTTCGTAGGCGCGGTTGATCGACTCCTTGATCATCATCACCACCGGAAGCGAGTAGCCGGCGATCTTTTCCGCCACGCCGAGCGCCTCTTCCATCAGCTTGTCCGCCGGCACCACGCGCGACACGAGGCCCGCGCGCTCGGCCTCGTGCGCATCCATCATGCGCGCGGTGAGGCAAAGATCCATCGCCTTCGCTTTGCCGACGGCGCGCGGCAGACGCTGCGTGCCGCCCGCGCCCGGCATGATGCCGAGATTGATCTCGGGCTGTCCGAAACGCGCGTTGTCGGCGGCGATCACGATGTCACACATCATCGCGAGCTCGTTGCCGCCGCCGAGCGCATAGCCGGCTACCGCGGCGATCACCGGCTTGCGGATGCGCCGGATGTGCTCCCAGTCGCGCGTGATGTAGTCCGCCATGAAGGCGTCCATGTAGCTGTAGTCCTTCATCACGCCGATATCGGCGCCGGCGGCGAACGCTTTCTCGCTGCCGTTGATGACCATGGCGCCGACGCCCTCGTTGGCGTCATACGTCTGCAGCGCGGCGCCGAGCTCCTGCATCAGCTGCGGATTGAGCGCATTCAGCTGTTTCGGCCGGTTCAGCGTAACGACACCGACGCGTCCCTTCTGCTCGGTGCTGATCAGTTCATAGCTCATGGGCATGGCAGAATTCTAACCCCATGCCCTCGGTGCTCGTCTCGGTCGAAGCCGGCGTTGCCACTATCACGCTGAACCGGCCGGAGAAGCTGAACGCGCTGAATCCGCAAATGCACCAGCTGCTGCGCGCAGCGCTGGAGCGCGCAACCGACGACCCAGCGATCCGCGCCGTGCTGCTTACTGCAGCAGGCCGCGGCTTCTGCACCGGCCAGGATCTCGCCGAGCGCGACGTCAGCGCCGGCGCACCGGCCATCGATCTTTCGGTTTCGCTCGGCTCGCACTACAACCCGCTCGTGCGTCGCATGCGCGCGCTGCCCAAGCCGATCGTCTGCGCAGTGAACGGCGTCGCCGCCGGCGCCGGCGCGAGCATTGCGCTCGCCTGCGACCTCGTGATTGCGGCGCGCTCGGCGAGCTTCATCCAGTCCTTCTCAAAGATCGGTCTCGTGCCCGATGCCGGCGGCAGCTACTTCCTACCGCGGCTCGTCGGCACCGCGCGCGCCATGGGGCTCGCGCTGCTCGCCGAGAAGCTAAGCGCCGAGCAGGCGGCGCAGTGGGGGTTGATCTGGAAAGTGGTCGATGACGCGGCGCTCGCCGAAGAAGCGCGCGCGCTCTGCGCTACGCTCGCCAATGGCCCG
>Ga0209131_1001964_pt1 | contig 14097 bp, 17 predicted proteins | sample GraSoi_2013_40cm_FD_185826 | JGI IMG/M metagenome (GOLD analysis project Ga0209131, IMG submission 185826) | Grasslands soil microbial communities from the Angelo Coastal Reserve, California, USA - Sample 9_17_2013_40cm (SPAdes) (version 2) | ecosystem: Environmental > Terrestrial > Soil >...
CGATATGTTCCGTCACTCCCGCCAATGCCGAGAGGGACGACGCTAGCGCTATTGTAATTCAGGCGAAAAACTACAGCGCCAGTGTCGATACTCTTGATGCCAACAGACGAGTTGAGCGAAACGCTCGGGCCAACGGTGCCGCCTGGCGCAATGGCCGTCGTGCCGTCCCAGATAGAGAAGCCGGTAGTGTTCGTTACTGGAGTACTTGGGATATATTCTGTGTACATATACATGAGATTACGCCGCACAGGGTCCCACTGTACGCCTTGGTAGTTTTGGTCTGTGCCTATATGAGTGCCGGTATAGGTTGTGAGGGCGGCAATGTACGAAACCCGCCCAGGATCATAATTCTCTTCTGCTGTCATGATATAGGTTGTCGGGGCAGTTGCCGTAGTCCCAAGGATCTCCGTGGATAGGGACGTGCAGCCCAGCGCCGATACTTGGGCCAGGGTTGCGTCGGAGAATAGCGATAGGGCAGCATTGAGCGGGAGATCGATCGTCCCGGTTGCTGAGACGGTGAAGTCGCCAAGGTCAAGGCCGGCGCCCCAGACTGAGACCGATTGGCCGATCATATACCAGAGTCCGTAGACGCGGACGGTTGTCGCGTTCAGTTTCTCTGCTGCCGCCACGTTCGATCCGCCGTCGACATACCAGGCGGTCAGGAGGCTGTCGCTGCTATCCCAGATCGTCTGGAGGAACTCGACGTAGCAGAAGTTCGTCACGGGGTCCTGCGTCACCATGGATAGGGTATCGGTCTGCCCTCCGTTCGCGGGGCCGCTCTGGATACTGATGACGTCGCGGCCAGTGCCTAGCTCGTGCCGGTGCCATCCGGCGAACTCCAGCGGCTTGATCGGGTCGTCATGCTTATAGGTGCAGCCGATCAGGCCACCATTGTCCAGCCTAACCCAGATGACTGGTGTCAGCTCCCGCATATAGGTAAGCTCCGCTACGCCGCTGACCGTCAGATGCTTCGCCTTCAAGGAGATATTATCGGCGACAAACTTCTGGGTGAAGTAGTTCGCCATATACTCATACACCTTGCGGGTGTCCCGGTGGGCGAAGATCGTAGCCCGCCCGACCTTGATAGCCTGATGGTTGATGCTGCCATAGTGCGTCATCTCCCGCGTCAGGATTGACGTGGGCGTGATCGGCTCACCGGCACTGGACGATGCGATTACCCACTCTCCGCCTTGGGTGCCTGCTAGAATGCCTTGCTCATCGGGGAGCATCCATAGGAAGTTCTCGATTTCGCGCGCGTTGAGGGTGCCGCTTATGCCGTTATTGTCGGCAACGGTCCCGTCCTTGCCTGTCGGCGCAAAATTGACATACCCGTTCACAGCGAAGTCGTTGCTGACGCAAGCATCGAAACGGTTCTTGACCGCGCCGCCAAGCCAGATCCGGCCCTGATAGTAGGCCCCGCACGACGGATAGCCCGTGGTGTCGCTATAGGCCCCGAGCTGCCACGCCGTGGCCGCATTGGTGTAGAGCAGGTTACCGCCTGCGATATTATCCGGGTAAGCAACAGCCGCGTGCAGGGTGCCGACAAATTTGGTGGCTGAGGTGATCGACTGAATCGTTCCCCAGGTCCATGCCGCCGCAGTCGTATTGATGACCCAATTGATACCGGCGTCCGTGGTCGGCTCGATCCCGGTATTGGCCTTTACGCACTGCCAATAGACGCCTGCATCCTTGACGACGGCGCCAACGGTATAGGCCGTCCCGACCAGCCAGCCCGCCGGCTCCGAGAAGACCCGAAACATGCGGCCCACGTCGGTCGAAAGAAAACCACGGCCGCCATTGATATTAGTGATTGAGGAGGCAGTGAAAGTAATCGAGCCACTGGTTGCGCCCGGCGTTAGTGTCGTACCATCTGAAGGGATATCCAGGTATGGGCCGTCATTGAACACCGTGGCCGTGAGGGTAGCAGTAGTGAATACTCCATTGGAGTTTGTGCTTATGGCAAGCGTCTGAGGGGCATAGCTCTTATGCAGGAGTAGTGCGTTGGTCCCATCCTGGACAATACGGATATCCTGGAGATCGCTCTCGGTATAGTCTGTTGCGATATCGAATATCTTGAATACGACCAGACCCGTAATCTGGGTAAAGTCTATCAGGGTCCCGTCGATCGCTGCCCCCGTTAGGGCGTCAACAACCTTGAATATGTCAAAGCCGGCAACCGTCACAGATAGCTGGCGGCCGAGTATTTGCGATATTCCTGCGTAGGTTGTTGCAGCGGCCAGGGTGAAGATCACCTGGTCCCCTACATGTAGCCCATGAGTGGTAGACGTAAAGACTGCCGGGTTGGCCGAAGAGATCCCTGAAACGGCGGTGCCGGGGTTGGTGACAAGGCTTGCCCCTGCCTGCCAGATCCGCAGGTGGCCGGCTGTCAGCTCAATGAGGTAGGGCTGCGCCTGGTCGATATGATATTCGCGGATGACCGCATAGGCTCCGCTGCGGGTGACACCGCCAAGCCGGGTTCCCGAGCGGCGGGGCGCAGAGCCTTCCTCGATCGGGATCACATTCAAGCAGACGTTGAGGCCTGTTCTATAGTCGGGCTGGTCAAAGCGCCCCTGCATCTGAGGGCTCCATTCGCCTCCAAGGAACGAGTTGACGGCGAAACTGGCAGTGCCCATAAGTCAAGTGTCCTTTACAGGCGGCAGACGATATAGTCGTCCAAAGGCGGCTCGACAGACCCCGTCTCTATCCCATTAATTGCTCTTGCATCGCCCATCATGGTCTTGTAGATCTGGCTAATGGTGTTGATCTTGGCGTCCGACTGCGTCAGCGGCTCGCAAACCTCCAGGCCGATCCGCGCGCCAAGGCCCTCGCAGAACATCGGGTCCATCAGGGTCACATCCTGGATATCGGCAACGAAGCGCAGGATGATGACCTGGCTGTCCATGGTCGTGATGAAGTTGCCCTCGAACTCCCAGTCATCCTGCGGCAGGCCGCTAGGCGCTCCGAGATAGCTGGCGTTGCCCTGCTTGGGGTCCTGTGGCGCCTCGCGCAGGAAGCCCGATGGCAGGGGGAAGATGTTGCGGGTCGTAACCTGCTGGCGAGGGCCGGCGCCCAGTGGGTACTGGAAGCGCCGATAGCGAACCGAGGCATCGATCTGGAGCCAGTCCTGCCCGACCTGAGTTGATCCCTGAGTGGCGGGGACGGTCTGCCAGTAGACGCCGACAGCGGGGGCATGGCCGGTGTTCAGGTCGATAAGCGACTGCCAGGTGGCCGCGCTATAGGTTACGGTATCGCCATTGTTGTAGGTCGTGCCAATAGCCCACGCTGCCGGAGCCGCAGTCGGATCAGCCAGGGTGCCCGTCGTCAGGCACTGATAGATATTCACCAGCGCCCCGACGACGTTATAGACCAGCTCGCCAATATAGTAGCTCAGGGTCGAGTCATAGGGCGTGACCGTCAGGGGGCCGAAATAGACCGTCCAGTATGCCTCATTCGGGGCGCCGGGGGTGATGTTGACAGGCACCGCCTGAGCAGCGAAATAGATCGCGTTGCTGTAGGAGACGATCGACCCTTGCGGATAGGTCTCGGTCGCGTCAAAGGCCTCCGGCACCAGGACCATCGTTGACGTATCGATTGCGCGCAGGGCGGCCTTGCGGATCGCGAAGCGCCAGACATTGCGGCGTAGTTCGGCTACGCGCAGCTTGTCATAGACGCTCTTGGTGCGGTCGGCGCCTTTGCTATCGTCAGTGAACGCGACAATGGGCGGCACGCCGCAATGGTCGAGCGCCCGATTCGCAATGTCGACAGGCGTGAGGTATTCGGCCAAGGGTCATTCCTCGTTGACGCGAACAAGCTCCCACCATAGGGCAGCCGTCGTGCTGCCGGAGATCGTAACCTGATACATGCCCGGAGGCAAGTCCGACGTGTTGCCGCCGGCCGCTGTCAGGGCTGTCGCGACCGTCACCATCGTGCCGCCGTCAGGACCTACCCGCTGGAGCGTGGCTGTACCGCTGTTGAAGGTGCCTACCGCCGAGAACCAGTACTTCCCGCCGACAAGCTGGAACTGACTGGAGGTCGACGTAACCAGGGTTGCCGCAGCGGGAGCGCCGGAGAAGCTTTCACCGGCACGCATCAGAGTATCTTGAAGTTGGCAGGCCCATAGTTCTGGTCTTCGACAAACCAGTCGATTTTCTCCAGGGCCAGGTAAAGCTGCTTGAGCGAGGTGATATTGGCCGTGTTGACCCGCAGCTCGATATCACCAGCACCCGGCACCGCCGAACCAACGACGATGTTCTCCGGGTTGATGTCTTCGATCTGGGCGACCGTGAAGCTGAGTGAGACGCTTGCCATGGGTCCTCCTTACTGGGTCAGGCCGGCAACGGCCGCTGCACGCACGAGCATGTCAGCGAAGGCCGCTCGGAGCTGGGCCATGGACGTGATGTTGGTCGTCCCGAAATCAATCACGATGTCAGGCAGGCTCAAGGTAGCAGGCTGCGCTGCAATCGTGGACTGGAGGGTCGAGAGCTGCGTATTGACCTTGACGCCCAGGCTGACTTCGCTGGAGATGCCAGTCGAAACCAGCGTGCCCTGGCTGAGCATGCTGCTGGTGCCGGTGTTGATCACAGTGACCTGGCTGAGCGCCGTCGAAGCGCCGGTCGACACGACAGTCGCGATGCTGGTGCCCGAAGAGACCGCAGCCGAGACCGACGTAATCGCCGACTTCACCGAGGACATGCCAACCGTGGCCGTCGACAGGGACGAAGACGTCAGGAGCCAGATGCTGTTCTCGGTCGAGACCTGCGCCGAAGTCGAACCCGTCGTGGTATTGGACTGGGCAGTCGACAGCAAGGTCGCCAGCGACGTCACGGACGATAGCAGAGTCGACAGCGACTGAGTACCCGAGAGCGTAGCGCTCTGGGCAACCGAGATCGAATTGGCCGCGGATGCCAGGGTCGAAGTGTTGACCGCCTGGCTGACGTTCGTCGACTGCGTCGTGGAGAGCAGCGTCGAGACGCTCACATCCAGGGAGACATCAGTCGAAACCACGCTGGAGACCGAAGTCGCCGCAGAGAGGACGGCCGAGTTGGACGTACCGAGCGAGGTTCCAGCGGACGTGATTGCCGACGTGGATACCACGTTGCTGATGATGACTACCGAACTCAGGAAGGAAGAGTTCTGGGTCGACGCTACAGTCGTCAGGCTGGCAACGGTAGAGAGCCCGCTCGACGTGCTGGTATCAACCGACAGGTTGCTGGAGATCGCCGTCTGGAGGCCCACGACCTGGCTGGCTGCCGTCGAAGCGCCGGTCGACGCTGCATTCTCGTTGGTGACTGCGGTGGACACGCCCGTATTCGCCAGCGTGACCTGCGACAACACGGTCGAAATGCCGATCGTGGCCGTCGAGAGCGAACCTGACAGGCTGGTGAAAGCGCTGAGGCCGGAGGATACGTGTGCGCTGGTCGGCGTAGCCGCATCGGCCACCATCGTCGAGATAGCAGTCGAGAACAGTACGCCGAGCGAAGTCACGTTGGAGAGGCTGGTGCTTTCCAGCGTAGCGCCGCTCAAGGCAGTCGAGACGACCACACCGGCCGACGTCGTGGTGGAGAGGGCGGTCGACGTGATGCCTGATAGCGAGGTCTGGCTCGATAGCGCCGAACTGGTCGACGTCGAGATCGCGGTATTCAGCGACAGGCCAGTGGAGACCTGAGTGGCCTGCGAAGTCTCAGCGATCAGTACCGTCGACAGGGTGGATGAGAGCGAGGCGTCCGTGCCGAGAACCGTCGATACCGAACCTGCGATCGTCAGGCCTGCGCCGTCAACGCCGTTCAGTACTTTCGTCGTCGGATAGGCATCCCGGTCACGAACCGCGGTGCCGAACGTTCCAGCAATGACAAGGCGAACAGCCATCAGGCACTCCTAATATTTGGCCGCCGACGACGCAGGAGGACAAGTCCGTAGGTCGGCGGCCCGGAGTAGCCCTAAGGCCCCTCCGATGGGGTTAGTTCACTGCCGAGACGTTGATCCCGATATTGCCGCCGGTAGCAGTGCCGGAAGCGATCGTATGCACGGCGAGAACGATATCGATATAGCCGCCAGGATCAGTCGCCAGCCCAACCTGTTGCCAGAGCTGCGAAGTCAGCAGGTTGGCGTCCAGGTTGGACAAGGCGTTGATCCTGGAGCCTGCACCCGACTGGCCGAAGGCCACGTTCGAGATAAAGCAGGTGGCGGAGATCAGCGTGCCCTGGAGGGCATACGGCGTACCGTCATTGGTATCGCTGCTGTAGTAGGCACCCAGATCGATCGCCAGGCCGGTCGAGCTATCGAGACCCGCCTTGGTGAAGATATCAGCCGACTTCAGGATACACGACGTTGGCAGCCGCACCATCTTGTAAGTCGAGCTGGTCGAAGCCAGGCCGCCGGCCGTTGCAGTGACGTAATCGGAGCGATTGGAGATCCAGCCGGCCGCGCCGCCCCCTTCAACCAGCGAAGCCGGGGACGTGACGTTCGGCAGCAGCGAGTCAAGAGCGGTGACCGAGGCGGATTTAACGGTATCAGCAGCCATTGTTCAGTCCTTAAGGAGTGATGTCAGCGCCCGTCGAGTCGGCGCACTGAACCTGAATGACCTTGCCCGGCTGCGTGCGGGTCGAGCCGAACGAAACCATGGTGTAGATCTGATAGGGGTGCCCGGACAGGTCGTTACGCTGGCTGGCGATGTTGGTCATATCACGCCACACGCCGAGGTACATCCCCGACTTGGCAAACGCAATACAGTTGCGGATGTTGGACACGACCTGGAGCCGCTCGGATACGACGATATCAAAGCCCAGGAAGCGGGTGATCTTGCCGTCGACCAGCACAGGCTTGTCGTTGAACTCGGTCGACACGACCTGGACCTGCTTCAGCAGATCGGCCTCCTGCGTCGAGCCGATGACCAGCGTCAGCGGATCGGTATCGAAGTCCACATGATAGTGGCGGAACGTGCGCTTGACTTCAATCAGCTTAGCGACCGTCAGGCCGACGCTGGTTGCGCCAGCGCCAAAGGTGTTGACGACAGCGAAGCCGGCATTGCCAACAGTCGTGCTGTTGTTGAACGTCTCCGCCGACAGCGACGCGGCATCCTGGCCGGTCTGGCTGGTGGCGAAGGCGTTGGCGATGATGCAGTCATCCCAGGCACGTCCGACAGCCATTGCGGCGTTATCGGAATACTGTGCCTTGGGGTCGACGATCGTCTTCAGTTCGTCGAAGCTGTCGATGAGCTGCGCGAGTTCGCCGTCCTGCGGGAAGACCCAACGGCGGGTGAAGTCAACCTCGGTGCGCTGGATCGGCGAGAAGCGGCCCGCAGGTGCCTTCAACTGAATCGCTGCAACCTGGTTGACGGGCGATGCCATCTTGCCGACGTGGAAACCCTCGCGGAGCTTGCCGCGCAGCTTCGACCCCATCTGCTGAAGCTTCAGCTCCAGGACGGTCGAGAACTGGGTCGTGTAAAGTTGATAGAGACCTGTGTCAGCCACGGGACAACTCCAAGGTTCAGGAACACTGTGGAGACCGTGTCCGAAGCTCGGGGGTCAGACTGACATTTGTGGCGGCCTTGCGGTGTGCGCCCTATGTCGTGACTAGGGCATTAGCGTGGCGGCTTTCCCGTGTCAACAAGTTTTTTTAGCATAGCTTGATATTGCAACTGATTCGCAGGATTGCTGACATGATAGGCCCAGACGGCTTCCGCATCCTGATCACGCTGGCCCCTATGGTTTGCCAATGCGTCGAGCAAAGCCTTACCGCCGGAGGCTGGGTCAAAGTCAGGATAGTAATAGCCCGCTTCCTTGATCCGCGAGGAATTGTGGATTAGCGGATAGCCAAGCGATAGCACGTCCCAGTACAGATAGTTGAGGTCGTTCTCCCATTGGTGAGTGATGACGGCGTCAACCTCCCGGCCGAGCATGGCCACGATGCCATGACGGCCCTCCGCCGTAACCTTGCCAGCCTTGCCGAGCGACAGGTGAGAGATTGAGCTTTCGAAGTGAGGTCGGCCCTTCAGATGCTCCGAGCAGAACAGCATCATGCGGCGGATCTGATCGGGCTCCTGCCGGTGTGCTGCTTCTGCCACCAGCAGCGGAATGTGGAAACTCTTCACGACATTGATGTTTGGGTCGAAGGTGGCCAGGCTCCATTGCTTAGGCCTGCCCTTCCATGCCGGGCTAATGCCCATTGACGTGATAGCATGCCCGATCGCGACAGGCGCCCAGATATGCGGGGCTTCTTCGACTGGGCCGGCGGTCATCGCCGTGACCCCGGCGTTCATGTGCATATGCTGCGGGGTAATCCAGACCGCATCAAAGCCGTCCGGGCTGGCGACGCTGCCCCGCGCTGAGGCTGCACCCTCCAGGAAGACGCTCTCGAAATTCATGACCAGCGAATTGCCGGCCATGTAGCTGACCAGTTTGCCGCCGCGGTCGCGATAGGGCTGGGTGAAGTCACGCTCAAGCCGAATGCCGATCTCGATAATCACGTCCATCTGAAGCGCATCGTCCGCCTCGTTGATGGTCGGGATCTTGAAGCAGGCACCAATCGGATGCACCGGCGTATCGCCGAAGGGATAACAGACCAGGTTGACTTCGACATCTGGCAGCTTCTGCATCAGCAGCGCCAGATAGACGATGTTCTGGTAGATACCATTCGACCAGAGAACGCTCGGGACATCATTCGCATGCGCGATTGTCAGCCCGACGCGGATCGGCTTCTTCCGCTTAGTCATACGGTATCTCCGAGTAAAGCTTGCCGTCTAGCTTGAGCGATTGGCGCATGCCGGCAACACGCTTCTCAGCATCCTCAAAATCATAAGCCCTGATCCGTATAGCCCAGAGCTTATCGTCCATCTCATAAGACAGCAGAAATATGTAGAGAGGGCGCCCGAAATCATCTTTGCTGATAAGCTCTGGATCAGGCTGCTCGCGCTTGGCTCGCTCAGCATTAAGGTCCATGACGATAGCCATGTCAGGAGTTGCCGTAAGCCAGGAGGTGAAGGTCATTCATCTCCTTGGTCTCGGCATTGCCCCCGGCGAGATAGCGGGAGATGAATGTGCTGTCGGTCTTCAGTTCGGCAATGCGAGCCGCAGCCGTCTCAGCGGTATAGCGGGTGCCGCCCGATGCTCCGCCGCCTCCGACAAAGCGATCCTCACCAAGCTTCTGGCCAACGGCCAGGAGCATCTGCATCGTCTCGGCGCGACCGACAGTCTCGCCCAGCTTCTGAATCGCCGCGGTCATCCTGGTCTGGTCGAAGCCAGCCGCCGCCATCATCGCTGCATAGGCATTATCGGCAATGACCTTGTTGGCCTCAAAGTTCGGCCCCCAGCTCTGGCGGAGCTGTTCCAGGGCACGCGTTGCCTCAGCAGTCTGCGCTGCCGTCTGGGCCGCAGTGCCGCCCTCCAGATGCTTCAGGGTCGCTTCGGCGAACTTGGCCGTTGCGGCCGGCGAGAGCTTCAGGTCGGCAGCCTGAGCCCGGACAAAGTCCTTGAAGCTGTCGTCGACATCGGTGCCGTCGCCGCGCTTCAAGCCTTCCAGCTTGTAGTCGTCAGCGTTCTTGGAATAGCCCAGCTTGGCGTAGACATCGTCCCACTCTTCCGGCGGAGCATCGGCCTTAGGCAGCTTCAGAAGCTGCTCCTTCGGTACGCCGATATAGGCCTGCGCTTCGCGGTGGGCCTTGGCCGCCTCCAGGAAAGCAGCGCTCGGGTCCTTGTCGGTCAGGCCGCGCGTGGCGATATAGTTCTGGGTTTCGGTATCGAAACCAGCATACCACTTCGCATCACTGGCGGTCGAGACTGCGCTCGATACGGCCGTCGAAACTTCATCAGCCATTGTCTTGGTCCTCCGGTTCGATCTTCATCACAACAAAACTGTCGCCGACACGGCGCTGTAGCAGATCCTCGACAGGCAGTTTCAGCTCTGCCTGGATGCGGAGCCACACTTCCCGGCGGCCCTCAAGCCGCGCATGGTGGCGCTGGTCTTCGCTCCAGCATGGCTCATCAGCACGACAGAAGCGGCCAAGGTCGTCAAGGACAGTCTGCCCCGCAGGGCCGTCGCCGAAGACTATCTGGTAGGCGGTCTTGAGCTGCTCCGTATCGTGGAAGAGCTTAGCTGCCTGCGCTTCCGTTATCTGCTTCGCCATCCCGCATCATCCTACTTTCGAGATGCAGCACTTCTTGAACTTGAGACCGCTACCGCAGGGGCAAGCCGCATTGCGCCCAATCTTGGTGCGCGTAAACTGAGTATGTCCTTGGCTCTCAAGCTCATGCTTACGCAGGTCCATCTTTGCGAGGGTTGCGGCCTCAGTTTCAGCTGCAAAAAACTCTCGGACCAGGACCCCATTCGAGTTGTTACTTGTCTGCATGATTGTCCTCCTTTAGTAGTTCCTTCGCGGCACGCGCAGCCTGGAGCGGTGACTGCCAGTCCCAATAGCCATTGCCGTTCGATGCGGGATGATTGGTGCCGTCCTGGCTGACAAAGGCTGGAGCCTTGTCCTTGTGGGGCACGTTGACCAGCTCCATCGGCGTGACGCCCGGCAGATGGGCCAGCAACACACAGCCGTCGCCAAGGTTGTTGATCACGAGCGCCGCATAGGGGCCGTCATACCGCTTGCCGTAGCCCTCGGTGAAGCCGATGCGCTGCATCAGGCGCGGATTGAAATAGTCGACAAAGGTGCCGATCCGGGGCTTACCCGGTACGTGGGCAGTGCTCACGATGTCAGTTCCTTGACCGCCCACATGATCGCCTCTTCAAGTGCAGTAATTGCGAGCGAGCGATATCGGCCGGGCTTGATAGTTTCGATCAAACCCTCCAGCTCGACTGCCTTGGATTTCAGGGCGTCATGCAGCGCCTTCTCATCATCGGTCAGCGCCCGATAGGTTGGGCGGAAGCGAGAGACGGGATGGTCGATGCTCGCCGATTGGCGCGCGTCTGGAGTGCCTTCATAAACATTAGACATCATGCTTCTCCTGTCGGCCCATCGCCGCGTTCATCGCAAAGGCGAGAGTGAATGCGGGGTCATGCGCCTCGCGGAAAGTAGCCTCGCTGATAGTGTAGACCTTACACGTGCCAGAGCGGCCTGAGGGGTACCCCAATTCGAGATGGAGAGCCCCATCTTCAGCGCGTGCGCTGGTAATCACCATTGGCATCTTATTGTCCTCCAGGCTAGCCTTGTTGCACAGGCTGCTCGCCTTGTCCAGCCCCTGGTTGCTGCGGCGGCCCACCGGCCTTCTGGACCACGGCCTGGGCCTTGATCATGGCCGCCTGTGCAGGCAGTGCCTGGAGCTGCTGTTGCTGCTGGGCTTGCTGCGCGCGAGCCTGGCGCTTCTTGGCAATCGTGTCATCATCGTTCAGCCAGCGCTCCGGCACTGCCTGGATCATCGCTGTTTCGCGCGTAGAGATATCAAAGTTAAAGACATCAAGAGGTGAGGGATCTTGAGTCGCATTGACAACTTCGAGAACACTCTGGATCGTGCGCTGCAAGCCAGCCACATCCTGAGCCCTCTGAGCCCGAGCCAGCGGGCTAGTGTATACGACATTATATTCTCCTTTGCTCTGCCTGATGATATCCGGCATCGGCGGGAGCCGCTTCATCCGAGATAGCAGGTCAAGTTCGCGGTGGATCAAGGGGCCAAGGTACTCGGACTGCTGGCGGCCCACCGTCGGCGCGATCAGGATACCCTTCTCGTTGGTCCGCTCGATCACCTCGGTAGCCGTCATGGTCGGCGTCTCGGTCAGGATCTGGAACAGCGTCACGAGGAAGGCGTCGTTGATCAGCGACCGCTCCTCGTCCATCATCTCCTTGGTGACCTGGATCTGCCCGGTCGGGAGGATGCCGATCAGCGGCCGGCCCTCAGCGCTCATCCCGCCCTTGTTGATCGCGCCCGGCTTCATGGTCGGATCGACCAGGCCGTCGTCATAGGTGAGCAAGGTCGGGTCCGCGGCGCGGTGGCCCACCTTCAGGAAAGTCGCCTTCTCAGCGTTAAGCGTCTTCAGGGCGGGCAGGACCTGCATGGCCGGCGACCGACCATAGGTCTCCATCGGCGTCTGCACATAGCGACCGATGGCATAGGGGAAGGAGCGAAAGCCGCCCTCGCTCAGGAGTGCCCTGCCCTGGATTGAAATGTACTGGGAGCTGTAGGGCATGCCCTTGACGCCCCATTCGCCTTCCTGATAGTCGGTCTGCGGCTGTACGCAGTGCAGGAAGTCGTACATGTTCTCGGACTTCTGCTCCATCGCGGCCAGGAGCGTGGCGGGAATCTTGTCGCCGAACTTCTGATAGGCCTGGCGCGCAGTCATCTTGAACCAGCGAATGACGCTGTCTATGCGCCCCTGGTGGTTCTCGCGGATGAACAGTTCGCCGATCGGAATGTTCTTGTAGCGCAGCTTGTTGACAGGGCGGTTCCAGTCGTCCACGGCCTGGTCGATAAAGACACCCCCGGTACCATAGGCTCCAAGGCTGTAATAGACTTGCTGATTGGCCGCCGTGAAGTTGGCGATTGCATCGTACCTCTCCTGGAACAGGATCTTGGTCGCCTGCTCATACCAGAGCCGCGCATCCCGGTTCGCCATGATGTCCGAGTCATCGGATGCAAGCTGGTGCCAAAGCTGGTTGCGCGGGGTCAGCAGGCTATCGAGGATCGCGGAGAAGCGGCCCAGCGCCATCATGCCGGTGGCGTCGACCTGCCGGTCGGTCTTCTTCTGGCCCGGCCAGTTGTAGTTACCGTAGTAGAAGGTGTTGCGCGAGGCAGGGTCGATCAGTTCAGCGATCTCCTCCCAATGCGCCGCGGTGGTGTTGCGCCACAGGTTGAGCTGCCCGAACTCTTGCAGCCGCGTGGTGACGATCTGCTCCTCATAGTCACCCTGCGCCGGGGCAGTCAGCTTCTCTTCGCGGAGTCGAACGTCAGTCATTATACTCGCCCAGCCAATTAGCAACCGCAACGATAATGAGGGCCAGGATTACGGAGACTATGAATAGGCCCAGACCCGCTGCAATGTACTTGAGTACTTCAACCACCGGATACCGCCATTTCACAGAGCTGCTCTAGCGAATACGCGCTAGCGACATACTCAGCAACCGCCACAAGCTCGCGTGGGTCAGTACAGTTGTTCTTTATGCGGTTTGCGCGCTGAGATATGATGCGGACGTTATCGCGGGTATATCCGCCGGCAGGATTAATCCGGTCTACAGAAGGAGAGTTATCGGCGGCACCAGAGCCACCACAATTTCTTTGCAGCGCGATACCTAAAACTGGGCAAAGCTTAGGGGGGATAAGATCCTCTTTCTGTAGGTCACACATCACCCCCAACTTCCTCGCGCGTATCCGAACTGCACACAGGGCCTGATAAGCGCGCCCGTTTTCTGTTGTTTTCCGCCATTTCTGCTCTGATGCTGCCCTGATTTGCCGCTTGCCTGGCTGCTGGCGATACTTCCTCTGGTACGCTGCATGCTTTGCTTTTTGCTCTGCTGTGCTCATGTCAACCTCCTGCCACTCCAATTCCCATCAGTGCCTGAAGCGACATGCCTCCGGTATTGCCTGCCCCTGTCACTCCCTGGCCCATTGCCAGCGCCCCAAAGGCAGGAGCGGTCTGGTCAGCGGCAAGCATCATGCGCTTGCGCCGCTCCATCACCTGGTCCATCACCTGTCGCTGCAAGTCAGCACCCATGCCAAGGTCTACGCCGGCCTGGCTGACCGAGTTCGGGTTTGACGGGACGAGTGGTTGCGGTGCGTTTGCCATATCCGAAGCCTTACCAGAATGGATCGTCGTTGGATGTCTTTTCCACAAGGATCGCAAGTGTGATCCCGATTGCGCCAGCTGCTACAAATGCTCCGGCCATGAGTGTTAAAGCTGCTATATTGCCCTCCTATCATTGTCCCGTGAAGGGGTCAATATCGACCCCATGTGCCATCGGTATGCCATCGGCAGTCCCGCTGTTCCGCCTGACAAAGTCCTTCCAGTGCTGGCCGCCCATCGCACCCATCGGCACCCCGCCCACGCAGAAGCGCTTGGCCATCATGCACAGGATGCGAGTGGCGGACATCAGGTCATCATGCACCTTGACGATATCGCCCTTCTCATCCCGGTGATACGAAACAAACTCCTCCCACCAGTCAAGCA
>Ga0209131_1001965_pt1 | contig 14097 bp, 12 predicted proteins | sample GraSoi_2013_40cm_FD_185826 | JGI IMG/M metagenome (GOLD analysis project Ga0209131, IMG submission 185826) | Grasslands soil microbial communities from the Angelo Coastal Reserve, California, USA - Sample 9_17_2013_40cm (SPAdes) (version 2) | ecosystem: Environmental > Terrestrial > Soil >...
ACGATTTATTTGAGGCCATCGTTGATCCGCATGCGCCTGCACGTTTGTGGCGGAAATTGACAGAAGGGTGGTTTGTCGACATTCTTCCGGACATGAACACGGAAAACCCGGTGGTGGCGCAATATCTGCTGCAAAATGCCATTTGGTGGGCGGAGTCGTCGGGCTTAGACGGATTCCGCGTGGACACATTTCCGTATGTTTCGCGGCAATTTTGGTCGCGCTGGCACGCAGGGCTGCGAAGAATTTATCCGCAACTGACCACGATTGGCGAAGTGTTCCATCCGGATGCGAGCGTGACTTCGTTCTTTGCCGGCGGCAGGAAGCAATACGACGGCATCGACACGGGCGTGAGCACGGTTTTCGACTATCCGATGTACTTCGTGCTGCGCGAGGTCATGCTGAATGGCGCACCTGTTGGACGCATCGCGGATGTCTTGCGGCGCGATGCGCTTTATCCTCGGCCGGATGACCTGGTCACATTTTTGGGAAATCACGATGTCGCGCGCTTTGCGAGCGCAGAAGGAAGCTCAGCGGCGAAACTGAAATTGGCGTGCGCTCTCACGCTCACGCTGCGCGGGATTCCTGAACTCTACTACGGCGATGAGATTGGCATGCCGGGCGCAGGCGATCCGGATAATCGGCGGGATTTCCCAGGCGGCTGGCGTGAGGACACGCAGAATGCGTTCAGCGCACAGGGCCGGACGCGCGAGCAGCAGGAATTGTTTGCCTACGTAAAGGAGCTTCTGCGGCTACGGCGTGAACACTCGGCGTTAAAAGACGGGCATTTGTGGCATCTCTTCTCGGATGAAACGTCTTACGTTTTTACGAGAGAGTCGGAAGAAGAACGCCTGCTGGTGGTATTCAACAATAATTCGAAGGCGCGCGAAATTGACCTTACCTTGCGAGACACGCCGCTGCAGGGTGTGGTGCGCGCCACTCGGTTATTCGGGGAAGCCGGCGTAAAGCTGGCCGGCACGGAGCTGCACATCGATGAACCAGCGCAGTCATTTTCGATCTTTGTTTTGGACTGACGATCAAAATGTCAGCGTGGCGGCCCAATTTTTTAACGCATCGGGCACGATCAGAATAACCGAATGCGTTTGGCCATCATAGTGCCACTCAATTGTGCGATCGCCGATGCGGACATCTTTGGGTTGTGCAGCGACGCCAAAAACACTGACTTCGGCGCTGTTCCACCACGGTTGAAACGAACTCTTCTCGGTGGTAGAGGTAACCGTGATCGAAGCGGGGGAAGCTTGGCAGGTGTAGTTGACACGCAATAGCTCGCCTCTTTGGTACGCGAAGGTATGGCCGTCGTCTTCGTACAGAGAGCCGCGACAGTGATCCCCTGCATAAACGCGCAATTGCAGAGGTCCGGGAGGCGTTTCGCCCGTATTTTGCACGAGGGGCTGCGTCGGGATAATGGCGCCTGCGCGAACGTATAGAGGCATCTCGTCCAGCGCAGGATGCAACGTGATTTTGTTCTTGCTGCTGAGCTTCTGCGCGGTCCAATAGTCGTACCAGTCTCCCGGCGGGAGCTGCACCTCCTCGGCATCGACCATCTCTGTCGTGACTGGAGCGACGAAGAGATCGCTGCCAAAAAGAAAGTCGCGATTGTTACCGTAGAAATCTTCAGCCTGCGGATAGTCAAGAAATACCGGGCGCATAAAGGGTAGGCCTGTGCGCGAACTTTCTTCGACGATGGTGTAAATGTACGGCAGCAATTTGTAACGCAGCTCCACGTAGCGTCGGCGAATAGCTTCGTGCTGCGGTCCGTGCACCCAAGGCTCCTGGTCCGCAGTGCCTTTCGCGGTGTGGTCGCGGTAAATGGGATTCAGCGCGCCAACTTCAAACCAGCGCGTGAGCAAATCGGCTGGCGGGGAGCCCGCGAATCCGCCGATATCGTCGCCAACCATCGCGTAGCCGCAGAGCCCGAGGCTCAACAGCATGGGCGTGCTCATATTCAGGTGATTCCACGTGCTGCTATTGTCACCGGTCCACGTCGCGGCGTAGCGCTGCGTCCCGGAGTACGCGGCGCGTGTGAGGACGAAGGGGCGCTCGTCGGGCTGCAGCTTGCGCAAGCCTTCATAGGTGGCGCGGACGTTTTCCATTCCATAGACGTTGTGGATGGCGCGATGATCGAGCACGGTGCCGTCGTCCAGGCGATGCAACGTGTCGAGTGGCATCGTTTTGTCAGCGCGCTCAAAGAGGGCAGGCTCGTCCATGTCGTTCCAAAAGCCGGCAACTCCCATGCCAACGAAATCCTTGTAGAGCGTGCCCCACCAATCGCGCGCTCGCGTTAATGTGAAGTCGGGGAATACGCTTTCGCCCGGCCATACGACGCCTACAAAGAGAGAGCCATCCGGCTTCTTTATGAAGACGTCGTTCTTAATCCCCGAGTCGTACGGCGCGTAGCCGTGGCCCGGGTTATTTTTGATGTGCAGGTCGGTGATGGTAATGGTGCGGAAGCCTTGTGCGCGCAAGTCCGCGATCATCTGCTCGAAATGTGGGAAATATTCGCGGTTAATGGTAAATGGCGCGTTCCCCTGCTGATAATCGATGTCGAGGTATAGGACATCGGCCGGGATTTTCTTTTCGCGTAATGTGGCGGCAATTTCGCGAAGGCGCGCTTCGGGATAGTAACTGTAGCGGCTCTGCTGATAGCCAAGGGTCCAGAGCGGTGGGAGCGGTGAACGGCCGACGAGCGCAGTATATTGTGAGACAACTTTTTTGGGATCAGGGCCGGCGAAGAAATAATAGTTGAGCTCTCCGCCTTCCGCACCGAAAGAGAAGTAGTCCGGAGATTCCTTGCCGAAATCAAAGCTGCTGCGGTACGTGTTATCAAAAAACACGCCATAAGCAGTGCCTTTGCGCAAACCCATGAAAAAAGTGAACGTCTTATACATGGGATCGGTAGATTCGCCCCAACCGAACACGTCGGAGTTCCACATGGTGAAGGCGCGATTGCGGCGATTCATGGGACCGGTTTTGTCGCCCAGGCCATAATAATTTTCGTCTACGGGCATCTTTTTCCAGACGCGGACGCGGGGCCCGTCGAAGGCCATTGGCAGCGTTGGCTCATCGGCGAGAAGCTCATGACCGGCCGCATCGGCGAAGTGGATGAGCAGCGGTGATTTTTGTACGATCACTATGGTATTTCCGGCGGTCAGCTTCAGCTCGTTCTTGGCGTCTTCCAGTTTGACCGCCGGCGGCTGCGGCGCAGCAATTACGGCCCAGGAATAATCCTTCGGGAAATTGCCCTGAGGAGCCACCCGCACGCGCACGGCGGTGTCGTTGAAAGCGGTGATGCGAACTTTGGTGCGGCCAGCGGTGAGCTCCACGCCATCCTTTAGTTTTTCCACTCGCAGCACGTTGCCCATATGCTGCCAGCCCTGCGCATAGGCACATACGGCGCTGCATGCGAACGCAAGCAAAGCTAGGGCGGAGCGTCTTACAAGAACAAGCATGAATTTTCCCCCGGTGTTGCTTCCGCGATGGCAAAACGAATCTGAAGTGACTCTATTGTTTAAACATCTGTTCCTTAAGCCGCCAACCACGACTCGAACAGCGCGGAAGCCTTGGCGCCCTCCATGCGGCGGCGTACGGCGTTCAGCACTCGACAGCGCAAGGTGACATTGCCGTAAAAGCCGAGCCAATACGGCATATGCAATTCGAGAGGTTCTGGCGCTATCTCCAATTTCAAATCACGTACTTTGAAGAAGCCTTGCTGAAAAATGACGCGCAGAACCTTTTGGCGGAGCGCGGCCTCCGCCGCAGTCCTTTGCAACGAAGGCGCGATGCGATTTCGCGTGTGAATGCTGATGAGGTCGCTTGCGGCGGGCACGCTTGGAAAGGTGAAGAGATCCAAAGAACCGTTAACGGCGTCAATAGCAAAAAGGCTTGCGTGCGCAGCTCGGCCCATATTGTATTGCACGCGGTAGAGCCAATACGGGACATAGACCTCGGCGATTCGCTGCAGCGGACCGCTGCGCATTCTCCAATAGAGAGTGGAAATCCCCGCACCGGAAAACGTGCGCAGGGCTTCCTTCTGAGTGACGTTCGGCTTCAGAGCCTGAATGTAAGTTGCGCCCATGGAATTTGCGTCGCCGCCAGCGCCTAGCGGAAGTAAATCCAAAGGCCCACGACCGTGGCCACGAGCAAGAGGCTGAAAATCACGTTTAGGCGGTGCTCTAACGGAGTCTCCTGCGCTGGTTTGCGCACCGGCGTGCCAACGGCGACGGCCTCCATTTTCTCGTCCACAGTAGCAAAGGTCAGGCCTGCGAGACGCTTGCGATCGGGTGCCGGCGTCATCAGGCTCACGCTAATAAGCACGACGGAGCAGATCACGAACATGAAAATCGCGTAATGCAAGAAATTCATGTCGATCAGCCAGCGGATAACTGGCGACTGAAAGTGGCTGCCGCCAGCGCGATCGGCAAGTTCAAGGATGAAACGTGTCGCGCCGAGGACGAAGCCGGTCAGCAACGAGGTAATAGCGCCTGCACCGTTAAGCCGAGGCCAGAGTATTCCGAGAATAAAACAGGCGGAGATTGGCGGACTGATATAGGCCTGCACGCTTTGCAGATAGATGTAAAGCTGGCTGCTGATGTAGCCAATGAAAGGAACCCAGAGCAAGCCCAGTAGAACCATCATGCCGGTGGCGACGCGGCCGAAATTTACAAGCTGCCTTTCGGACGCTTGCGGACGAATCTTCTTGTAAAAATCGAGCGTGACGAGCGTGGAAGCGGAATTGAAGACCGAGCTCATCGCGCCCATAACGGCGGCTAACAAGGCGGCCATGACAAGGCCAACGAGTCCTACCGGCAAAAGATTAAGAACCAGCGTGGGATATGCGAAGTCGGGCTTTCTCACCTGTTCGGGGAAAAGCGCGAAGGCGATGATGCCTGGCAGGACGAGCATGAAGACAGGCAGGATTTTGAGGAAGCCGGCGAAAATCGTTCCCGCTTTGGCGTGCCCCTCGTCACGCGCGGAGAGCACGCGCTGCACGATGACTTGATCCGTACACCAATACCAGATGCCAAGGATAGGTGCGCCAAAAAAGATGCCGGTCCACGGGAAATTCGCATCGGATGCTGGCTTGATCATATGGAAGTAATCGGGCGGCACCATCGTGCGGAGATGTTCGAGACCGCCGACGCGTCCGAGACCGATGACGGTGAGTGCAACCGCGCCGGTAATCAGGATCAGGGTCTGCACGGTGTCCGTATAAATGACCGCGGCCAAACCGCCGGCAACGGTGTAAATGCCGGTGGCAACGACTAGAACCACGGCGGTCTTCCACAGTGACCAACCCGCAACGCGCTCCAGAACTACGCTGGCGGCATAGAGCTGCACCGATATTTTGGTGAAGATGTAGGCGATGATCGAGATTGCCGCCAAGTACACAGCACACTGTCGATTGAAGCGCCGCTCCAAGAATTCGGGCATGGTGAAAACGTTGCTGCGGAGATAGAAAGGCACAAAAACCCAACCGAGAATCAGCAAAATGAGGCAAGCCAGCCACTCAAAATGGCCGACCGCCAGCCCCGACGATGCGCCCGTCCCAGACAAACCGATAAAGTGCTCGGTGGAAATATTGGAGACGAACAAAGATGCGCCGATGAAGAACCACCCGATATCGCGACCTGCCAGGAAATAGTCTTCCGAGGTGCGTTCTTTGCGGGCGAAGTACATGCCGATGCCAAATACGATGGCGAAATAGATCCCGATGATTACCAGGTCTACCGTTGCCAGGTTACGGTGCGCGACCGCGACCTCAGACGCATACAGCATCTACGCCTCCTGTAAAACTTGCCCGTTTGTCCTGCGCCGATTCTAGACTGCGCCTCTGTACAAAGGCGCGGGAGAACCGGTCCCCTTGCGCTGATGAGAAATTCCGGAAACTGATGCGCGCGAAGTCTATACCAGTGAGCGTGCAGGCTCAATGGGCACGGTGAGGCAACGTGGTGAAGAGGAAACATGCTTTCAGGAGGGCAGCAGAGGCACGATCCGGCGCGGGCGGCACCAATTTGCAGCCTGCGGTGATTCCATGTAAAAGGATAGCGGAGGAAAAATGATCAGATTATTCGTTCCGGCCATGCTCGGCTTGTTCCTCTTCGCATCGGCCTTAACCGGGGCCGCAAAAAACGTATTCGACTACACGCTGAACACAATCGACGGCGAGCCCGCGCCTCTCTCCGCATACAAAGGCAAAGTGGTGATGCTGGTGAACGTCGCCAGCCGCTGCGGCTTCACGCCGCAATATACCGCGCTCGAATCGATTTATGAGAAGTACAAGGAGCGCGGTTTTGTGATCATCGGCATTCCGGCCAACAATTTTGGCGCCCAGGAGCCGGGAACAGACCAGGAAATCAAGACCTTCTGCCAGTCAAAGTACAATGTGACATTTCCGATGATGTCCAAGGTCTCGGTGAAGGGTGAGGACAAAGCTCCGCTCTATCAATATCTGACCGACAAGTCTGAAAACCCGAAGACTGGTGGCGATATTCAGTGGAATTTCACGAAATTTCTGGTGGGGGCGGACGGTCAAATCGTTGCTCGGTTCGAGCCTAAGGTGACTCCCGATTCGCCCGAAGTCACCGGAGCGATTGAACAGGCGCTGGCTTCCCTCAAACACTAGACCAGCGAACACGCAGGCGATTCCGGAGTTTTGGATTTCGGTGGCAAAGCAATGTTGCTGCGCTACAGTCCTCACGTGATCATTCTTCATGCCGATTCTCTCTCTCCAGAACGTCACAAAGGACTATTTTGCGGAAGGGCAACCTGTGCGGGCGCTGAACAATCTGTCGCTCGAGGTCTCGCGCGGTGAATTCGTCGCGCTGGTGGGGCGCAGCGGTTGCGGCAAGTCGACGTTGCTGAGCCTGGCCGGCGCAATGGACTTCCCCAGCTCAGGCGTGGTGCTGGTCGATGACGTGGCGACAACGTCGTTGCGAGATGATGCGCTGGCCAGGATACGCCGCGAGAAGATTGGCTTCATTTTTCAGTCGTTCCAATTGATTCACACTCTGACTGTGTTTGAAAATGTGGAGCTGCCGCTGCTGCTGGCGGGCAAGAACGACGCACGCGCGGTTGCTCGCGAGCGGCTTTCTTGGGTGGAGCTGGACGGACTGGGCGCACGGTATCCGCATCAGCTTTCGGGCGGGCAGATGCAGCGCGTTGCGATCGCGAGAGCGCTGGTGCAAAGCCCGGCTATCCTGCTGGCGGACGAGCCGACCGGCAATCTGGATACGTCGACCGGAGACTTGATCCTTGAACTCCTGCGGCGGCTCACGCGTGAGCAAAATACTGCGACGATCATGGCCACGCACAGCGCGGAAGCCGCGGCGCTTGCAGACGTGGTCGTAAAGCTGCGGGACGGGGAAATCGCGGAAGTGACCCGGCGCTAAAAATGTCGCGACTGTTTCTTTTCTACCGGTTGATTCTGCGCCCGCTGTTTCGCGAACCGGTGCGCGCTTCGTTGACGCTATTGGCGATTGCGCTCGGCGTGGCCGTAGTTCTGGCTATCGATTTGGCCGGCACTGCTGCAGCAGGATCGTTCCGATCGTCCATGGAGACGCTGACCGGCGAGAATGATCTGGAAGTCGTAACCGCGGGCGGCGTGCCGGAAAACGTAGTCGGGACGCTGGAATCTCTGCCATATCCTCTTCACATCACGCCGCGCATTGAGGATTATGCGATTGTCGCGGAAACCAAGCAAACGCTACCGCTGATCGGATTTGACCTCGTGGCGCAAGGCAATCGCGGCAGAAGTTCGTTCAGTTTCTCTGGCGCAGATGACGCCTGGAAATCCTTCGCCGCCAAGGACAGCATCTGGCTTACTGAGAGCTTGGGGCGCAAAGCCGGCGAGCACATCGCTTTGCTCATCAACGATCAGATTGCAACCTACACCGTGCGAGGCGTCTTTGCGGACTCAAACGGCGGCGCACCCGCCGTAGTAATGGACATTTCCACCGCGCAGGATGCCCTTAAACGTTTCGGGCGCGTCGATAGAATCTTGATACAGGTCCCGCACTCTCCAAGTTTGGAGGATTGGCAGCAGCGGCTTCGCCAGGCGCTTCCTCCCGGAGTGCATGTGCGCGCGGCAGGCGCGGGAACGAATGAGAATCGCCGCATGCTGGCCGCTTTTCGCTGGAACCTGCGGTTGCTGAGTTACATCGCGCTTATTGTGGGCGCGTTCTTGATTTACAACACGATCTCCGTTTCCGTCGTGCGTAGGCGTGCGGAAATCGGAATCGTCCGCGCGCTCGGCGCAAGCCGCGCATTGGTTTTAGCCGCGTTTGTGGGAGAGGCGGTGTGCTTCGGCCTGCTCGGCGCGCTGATCGCTCTGCCCTTGGGTCGCCTTATGGCCGGTGGAGCAGTTCAATTAATGGGCGCCACCGTGGAAGCTCTCTACGTCAGTAGCCGTCCGGGCGAGATCGCGTTGAACCCACTTTCGATTTTGCTCGCCCTATTTGTCGGCATAGGGGTCGCAGTTGCTTCAGCGTACTCACCGGCCCGCGAAGCTTCTTTCGTCCCGCCGGTCGAAGCCATGGCCCGCGGAAGCCGAGAGTACACAACCCGAGTGCGCAAAACGCGCGACGTGTGGATTGCTCTTGCAGTCGGATTAGCGGCCGCAGCAGCATCGCGCGCCCCCGCAATTGGTGGCAAGCCGCTGTTCGGCTATCTTGCATCGCTCCTGCTGATCTGCGCGTCGGCGTTCGCCATGCCCGCGCTCGTTGACGTGATTTCCTCAGTTGCTTCAGGATTGCTCAAAGGAATTTTGGGCGTTGAGGCGTTGCTCGCGTCGCGAAGCCTTTCGTCGTCCCTGCGGCGCACATCCGTGCTGGTCGGCGCCCTCTCCACAGCTATTGCCATGATGACCGCCGTAGGAATCATGGTCGGCAGTTTTCGCGAGACGGTTTTGCTCTGGATGGGCGATCAGCTCCCAGCCGACCTGTACATGCGCCCCGCTGGAAATCCCGCGGCGGACCGTCATCCGACAATTTCCACCGAGCTCACAGAAAAAATCGCGCAACTGCCTGGCATCGCCGCAATCGACCGTCTTCGCGAATACGAGATCAGCTACGAAGGCATGCCCGCGGGGCTTGGATCAATCGAGCTGAATATCCTGCGCTCGTATCACAACGCGGACTTTCTGTCTGGCCGCAGAACCACGCAGGTTCTGGCAGAGCTGCGCGATTCCTACGCTGTTCTTGTAAGCGAACCCTTCGCGAATAAGCATCGTCTGCGTGCCGGTGACCCGATCACTCTCTCGCTTGGGGACAATGTCGCTTCCTTTCGCGTCGCGGATATTTACTACGACTATTCAAGCGAGCGGGGCAACATTTTGATGGACCGCAACGTCATGCTGCGCTACTTGCCAGACCCCGCGGCATCGAATCTCGCCATCTACGTCGCCCCGAATGCGCGCATCGAAGAGGTTCGCACGGAAATCGAGAGCGCGGCCGCCGGGCATCGCGTGCTGATGTTCACCAATCGCGATCTGCGCGGCGAGGCCTTGCGCATCTTCGACCGCACGTTTGCGATCACGTATGCCCTGGAGGCAATCGCCGTTCTTGTTGCCGTGATGGGCGTTGCCGGTGCTCTTCTTGCTTTGGTGATCGATCGTCGCCGCGAGATGGGACTGCTTCGTTTCCTCGGCGCCGCGAGCGGGCAAATTCGCAAGCTCATCGTGATCGAGGCCGGACTGATCGGCCTCCTCGCCAATTTTGCCGGCATCGCGCTCGGCTTCGCACTCTCTCTCATCCTGATTTTTGTCATCAATAAGCAATCGTTCGGTTGGACGATTCGCTTTCACTGGCCAGTGGCGGTGCTCTTGGGAGCATTGACGATGGTCTATGCGGCGACCGTTTTGGCGAGCTTGTATCCGGCGCGAGTTGCCGTGCGACTCAATCCAGTCGAGGTCGTCCATGAAGAGTAGATGGACCTGCACAGCCGTATTGCTCCTGTTCACCACTTCGGCCATCGCACAATACAGAACTGCGCTTCCCGGTTATCGCTGCGAATTTCCTCGCGATCATTTCAACCATTCGGATTTTCAAACGGAGTGGTGGTACTACACGGGAAATCTTAAATCGGCCGATGGTCATCGTTTTGGATTTGAGCTGACTTTTTTCCGGCAGGGGGTCGATCGTAACTCAAAAACCATCAGTGCCTGGGATGTGCGCGATCTATATGTCGCCCATCTTGCCCTAAGCGATTTGGACGCTGGCAAATTTCTTCATGCCGAACGCACGAACCGCGCGGGTCCAGGGATAGCAGGTGTAAACCAAACGGACCGTCGCGTCTGGAATGGCAATTGGCAGGTTGTGTGGCAAGGCGATGAGCAAATCTTGCAAGCCATCGACGAACGGTTTTCACTTCATTTCGTACTGCAATCCGCAAAGCCGCCCGTGGTTCACGGCGAGAACGGCGTCAGCCAAAAGGCGGAGGGCCCAGGCCGCGCGTCGCACTACATCTCTCTGACGCACCTGAACACCAGCGGCGAAATCGAACTCGGCAGCCGCAAGTTTCGAGTGCTCGGCACAGCTTGGATGGATCATGAATTCTTCACGCATCAGCTCGATTCTGACCAAATTGGCTGGAATTGGATGAGCATTCAGCTCCAAGACAACACCGAACTAATGCTGTTCCACATTCGCCGCATGGATGGCTCAATAGACGGTTATTCTGCGGGAACATTCGTGGATGCGCGCGGTAATACGACGCATCTGCGCAAGGACGAATTCACGTTGGAACCCGCGGGTTCGACGTGGACGAGCCCGGACACACATGCGGTTTATCCGCTGCGCTGGAAACTCTCCATACCAAAGCTCGGAATTTCGCTCGAATGCTCGACCTTGTTGCCAGCTCAGGAACTCACGTCTTCAGCAGGATTGCTGCCCGCGTACTGGGAAGGGGCTATAGCCCTCGACGGGCATAAACGTGAGGCGCGAGTCGGCGGTGTCGGATACTTGGAAATGACCGGGTACGATCGTCCGCTTCAAGTGCCACAGTAATTTTGGTGATTAAAATGAACAGCCGGAGCGCGATAGCGTCCCGGCTGTCGAATGGAATTTCAGCTGGCGTTGAGCTTATCGTCCAGCAGTGCGGATTCTGTCGCGAGTGGTCGTCTCTTCCGTGCCGTACGTTCTGGAGAAGTCGTCCACCTGGCGCTCCGCCTCGTCTTTGGCAACTCCGTAACGCTCCTGGATCTTCCCCACCAATTGATCGCGCTTCCCACCGATCACTTGAAGGTCATCGTCCGTCAATTTGCCCCATTTCTCCTTGATCTTGCCGAGCGTCTGCTTCCACTTTCCTTCGATCTGGTCCCAATTCATAGAAACCTCCTGTTTAGGTAACCCTCTCTCAGGGAAACACAGAGCGGGCGAACGAGGAATAGGGCGGTCTATGGACGGAACCCTAGGCGCGCTGCGTTTGATAGCCTACGAAGCAGCAATCACGCTTCTATGATGTTGTTGCGAACGGCGTAGCGCACCAATTCGCTCACGGAGTGGCAGTCAAGCCTCCTCATAATGTTGGCGCGATGCGTTTCCGCCGTTTTCACGCTCAGACCCAACTTCACGGCCACTTCTTTACTGCTCTTGCCTTCTGCAAGCAGTTGGACAATCTCTCTCTGACGCGGAGTGAGACGGGTCTTTGGAGACTCAGGATGCGGCTTCTCCTTCTTCGGCGCTTGATCGAGGTAACCATCGAGTACCATCTGCGCCACCTTAGCTGTGAAAAATGTCTTGTTACTCCGCACGGCGTTAACCGCCGTTACCAAGTCCCGGCTCGCATCCGTTTTCAGCACATATCCGCGCGCGCCTGCGTCCAGCACGTCTCGGATCAGAGGGTCGGACTCGTGCATGGTCAGGATCAGGATCTTTGCGCGCGCATCATTCTTGAGCATTTGGCGCGTCGCCTCCAACCCGTTCAGCGAAGGCATACCGATGTCAAGAACGGTGACATCCGGCCGCAGTTCCTTCGCCTTTTCCACGGCCTCGCGGCCGTCGCTTGCCTCCCCGGCGACTTGCCAACCAGGCTGGGCTTCGAGGAGAGAACGCAAACCCTTGCGTACGATTTCGTGATCATCAGCCACTAGCAGGCGAAGAGCTTCCATGTGATCCTCCAAGGTCCGTGAAAAATCCAGTAGAGCTGAAATTCTTCCGCTGCGCACACGTCGAAAGCCCAGTCCCGGGGATAGCATGCATCCGGCCATTTGCGCCCTGAACCGAAGCGGCCCGCCAAATGACTGTAGCGTAAGCGTTTACGGGCGAACCAGTGGTTTTAGTACTGCCATGGAGTGAATCTAGGCGACTGAAGTTTTTACATTTGTGCGGGCCAGACTACCCGGTCTTTACGGGAACAAGTCGCCGTTAGGCTCTGGTTTGATCAACTGTATGGCTACACGATGGTTTAGGAACCGCTAGGGTGTCGCCCGTATGGAGTAGGTATCGATTTTTCGCAACACTGAAGCCAGAATCGTGGCCCGTGCGCGTGAAGCCAGGGACCATCTCACAGCCCGATTCCGAAACTGGGCGCTTTTCCATAACCAGACGAACCTTATAAAAGCACAGGAGGTCGAGGATGTTGCGCTGGGCACTCGGGTTTTTTATCGTCGCATTAATCGCTGCCTTGCTCGGATTCACTGGCATTTCGGTGGCAGCCGCAGGAATCGCGAAGATCTTGTTTTATCTCTTTTTGATTCTTTTCCTGGTCACATTAATGGGGCACCTGCTGCGGAGGTCGTAAACAAACGTACCTATGAGACTCATCGGCATCGTTCTGATCGTCATTGGAATCTTGGCGCTCGCTTATCAGGGCATTACCTACACCACCCACAAGAAGGTCTTGGACATCGGCCCGATCCAAGCGACCAAAGAAGAGCACAACACAATCCCGATACCACCCATCGTGGGAGCCTTGGCGTTGATCGGAGGAGTAGTCATCTTGGCAACTGATCGCCGCGTTTCTTGAGTGTGCAACCGTGTCCTGGGCCATTGGCTGTTAAAGGAGGCAGTTCTGATGAAAAATAAGCGATTCGCGGTGCTAACAGCCGGAATGCTGGCACTGATCCTGTTGTCTTTGGCGCCGATTTCCTCGGCGAAAGACAAAGATGAAAAGGAAGTCGACCGTATCAAAAATGCCGCAACGGTTCTCAAAGAGATTCTCGATATCCCAGACGACATTCCGCAGGACCTTCTAGACAAAGCTCGCTGCGTCATCGTGTTCCCGTCGGTCGTCAAGGCCGCCTTCATTGTTGGCGGCAGCTACGGTCGCGGCGTGATGGTTTGCCGTTCGGGCAAAGATTTTTCAGGCCCCTGGGGCGCCCCGGTGATGATGGCTCTGGAAGGCGGAAGTTTTGGCTTGCAGATCGGCGGCCAGGCAACCGACTTCGTTATATTGGTAATGAATGCTCGCGGAGCAGAGAGCGTGCTTCATAGCAAAGTGAAGCTGGGTGCTGACGCCTCAATTGCGGCTGGCCCAAAGGGACGCGATGCGCAAGCTGCCACCGACGTGACGTTCCGCGCCGAAATGCTGAGCTACTCTCGTGCGCGCGGCGTATTTGCCGGCGTTTCGTTGGAAGGATCCACGCTTCGCCCCGATGACGAGGCCAACCGGCGCCTCTACGGCAAGGATGTAAATGCGGAGAAGGTCATTACTGAATCCAGGGTTGAAGCGCCTCCCGAGGCTCGTCCATTACTTGCTGTCCTGCAGAGGGCCTCTCCGCATGTGAAGCAGTAGATCTGCGCGTCTCAATTTTAACCAAGGGCGGAGAGTGATCTCCGCCCTTTTTTTTGCAAGCGCCGAAAGCGATCGTGTTCGCTAATCCGTCTGCTGTAATCCAACTTCCGCAGCCGAGGCCGGCACAGATCCCTCGACGTTCCCCGACAATGTCTGCCAGCCGCGGCGGCCGAGGCTCCAATAGATCAAATAACCTGCTACCGCTGCGCACGCGAATAACAACAGCCCGGCGAGCCATGCTTGCAGCACCAACTCACCGATGCCGAACATCGCGCAGTAAACCAGCGTGCAGCCCATCACCCAATCGAATGTGTTTGCCGCAAAATCGCGGACAGGCGCAATTTCCGGTGC